>JAABUQ010003834.1_pt1 | contig 26650 bp, 25 predicted proteins | sample 5560001 | NCBI WGS metagenome assembly JAABUQ01 (sample SAMN10711888, study PRJNA513371) | rock metagenome | isolation source: Antarctica rocks | place: Antarctica: Victoria Land, Finger Mt nord | collected 2015-12-18 | reverse complement strand
GGGCGGATCGGCCCTGACCTGACGCATCTCGCCAGTCGCCAGACGCTGGCGGCTGGGCTGCTCGAAAATACGCCCGGGAATCTGGCTGGGTGGATTAGCAATCCGCAAGCGCTGAAGCCAGGCAATCAGATGCCGGTCCTGAACCTGGACGCGGCATCGCTGCAAGCCCTGGTAGCGTATCTCCAGACGCTCACCTGAGGCTGGCAGTCATGGCAGCCGTTGTCGGTCAGCGCGCCACGCTTCCTGGGACCGATCACCTGCGCGACCTCTGGGAAACGCGGCCCGGCTGGCGCGGCTTGATCGGAACCGTCGATCACAAAGAGATCGGCAAACGCTACATGCTGACGGCCGGGGTGTTTTTCCTCCTTGCGGGACTGCAAGCGCTGGTGATACGTACGCAGCTCATCCGACCTGAGAACACTCTCGTTGGTCCCGAAACCTACGACGAGCTGTTCACCATGCATGGGACTACGATGATCTTTTTCTTCGCCACGCCCATGCTGACCGGTTTTGGAAATTATGTGGTGCCGCTGCTCATCGGCGCGCGCGACATGGCGTTCCCTCGTCTGAACGCATTTGGCTACTGGGTCTTTCTGTTTTCCGGACTGTTCATGTATGCCAGCTATCTCGTCGGCCAGGTACCCAATGACGGATGGTTCAACTACGTCCCGTTAAGCGAGACGGCGTACACGCCAGGCCAGAACATCGACTACTGGAACCTGGGCCTGATCTTTCTCGGCTTTGCTTCGACCGCGGGCGCCATCAACTTCATTGTGACCATCTTCACTATGCGTGCACCCGGCATGAGTATGAATCGCCTCCCGCTGTTCTGCTGGAACGTGCTGGCCACCGCGTTTTCACTGGTATTCGCCATCCCCGCGCTCACCACTGCTGCGCTATTGCTGGAGCTCGAACGCAAGTACGGGATGCACTTTTTCGATCCGGCCGCCGGCGGCAATCCGCTGCTCTGGCAACATCTGTTCTGGATCTTCGGCCATCCCGACGTGTACATCATCTTCCTGCCAGCCGTGGGTATCGTCTCCGAAATCGTGCCGGCGTTCTCACGCCGGCCGATGGTCGGCTACCCCTTTGTGGCGATGGCGAGTGTCGGAACGGCAATGATCGCGTTCGGCGTGTGGGCACATCATATGTTCGCGGTCGGATTGTCGCTGGTGTCGCTCAGCTTTTTCTCCGTCGCCAGCCTGTTTGTCGTGCTGCCAAGTGGGATCCAGATGTTTGCCTGGCTAGCCACGTTGTGGGGTGGCCGACCGGTGTTGAAGTCCCCACTCCTGTTTGTGCTCGGATTCATCGTCACGTTCATGATCGGGGGGTTGACCGGCCCCATGTTCGCGGCGGCGCCCTTTGATTGGCAAACCACCGACACCTACTTCGTGGTAGCCCACTTCCATTACGTGCTCTTTGGCGGCGCAGTATTTCCCATCTTTGCTGGAATGTACTACTGGTTACCGAAAATGACGGGCCGATTGCTTGGTGAACGCCTGGGCGCCCTCAACTTCTGGCTGATCTTCATCGGCTTCAATCTGACCTTCTTCCCGATGCACATCGTAGGCCTACTGGGAATGCCACGGCGGACCTATACCTACCTGCCGGGCCTGGGCTGGGATGGCCTGAACCTGATCGAGACCGTAGGCGCCTACATCCTAGGCCTCGGCGTCGTTGTCTTCGTGTGCAACCTGGCCTGGAGTATGCGCGGCGGTCGCGAGGCGGGGCCAAATCCCTGGGGAGCCAGCACCCTCGAGTGGGCCATTCCCTCGCCGCCCGAGCCTTACAACTTCCGCGTCATCCCCACCGTCAGCAGCCGCGATCCCCTGTGGGACGAGATGGAGGTGTTCGAGCCGCGCAACAACGTCAACGGCTCGCGCGTGACGCTTGGGACCTCGATTTTGGACGCGCAACCGAAAGAAGTTCTGCCGATGCCGAAAGAGTCCGGGTGGCCGCTACTCGTCGCATGTGGCCTGTTGGCCTTTTTTGTCGGCGTCCTCGGCAGCACACTGGCGCTGCTCGCTCTGGGAGCCCTCGTGACCGTCGGCGGCACCATAGGCTGGTTGTGGCCGACCCGACCAGAGGGTCTCGCGGCGTCGTGAACTCGCGGCCCACGATCTCGCCGGGGCTTCACGGCCCGCTGCCAATCGAAGTATCCGAAGTGAGCGCCCCCGGTTCGATAGGCATGCTGCTGCTGATCGCCACCGACGCCGCCGTGTTCGTCTGCTTGCTGGCCAGCTATTTCTTTCTGCAGGCCGGCAGCACGACCTGGCCGCCCGACGGCATCAAGAAGCCGGATCTTGGCCTGATCACCATCAATACATTCATCCTCTGGGGCAGCAGCATCCCGATTCAATGGGCCGATTCGAGCATCCGCAAAGGCCATCGAGGCCGTCTGGCAATCGGCTTCGCGCTGGCGTTTGGCATGGCATCGCTGTTCCTGGTGCTCCAGGGTGTCGAATACACGCATAAGGAGTTCAGTCCTCAGACGGATGTCTACGGATCGCTGTTCTACACCATCACTGGTTTTCACGGTCTGCATGTCCTCGCAGCCGTGATCATCAATGGCGTGATCCAGGTCCGAGCCTGGCTGGGGCACTTCAACCAGCAACGCCACCTGGCCGTTCGGAACGCGGCCATCTTCTGGCACTTTGTCGATGTCATCTGGGTGTTCGTGTACGCCTCCCTGTACTTGAGTCCGTATGCGTTCTGAGACGCGGAACCAGCCCGCCCTGCGCGCGCTGTGGTTCACGTTGGGGGCGGGAGCCACCGCCTGGAGCGCACAACTGGTGGTCGACTACGTCCTGGTCGGCTTGCGCTGCGCGAGCGGCGCACCGCTGTTCAGCTGGAGTGTCAACGTGTTCAGCTTGCTTATGGCGCTGATTGCTGGTCTCGCGATCCTGGTCGGATTTCGGGCGTGGAAAGCCACGGGCGTTGGATTGGACGTCGAGGATCCTGCAAGTCCGGCGCTAGGCCGAGCGGCGCTCATGAGCATTGGCGGCATCGTGTTCGACAGCCTGTTCCTGGTGATGATCATCGCCTCCATGGTGCCGAACATGTTCATGGACCCGTGTCTGCGAACCGGCTGAGGCTACCTCGCCTGAACGCGGGCGGGAACGGGAACGTAGGCATCCTCTTGTGCGCGGTGTGCGTACTCCTTTCTGGCTGCGTGATGGGCGCCGCGGCGCAGCACTCAGAACTCGTCTCGGACGGAATCCCCGAGCGCGGCCGGCAGGCGCTCGGGCGTTATGGGTGCGGCGCTTGCCACGTCATTTCTGGCGCGCCAGGCGCCCGCGGACAGGTTGGCCCACCGCTGGACGCATTCGGCAAGCGAAGTATGATTGCGGGACGTTTGCCCAACACGCCCGAGAACTTGATTGCATGGGTGCAGCATCCACAGTCAATAGATCCAGGCGTCGATATGCCGGATCTGGGAGTGACGGATGGTGACGCCCGCGACATCGCCGCCTATCTGCTGGAGCTCAGGTAGAGTCGCGGGTGATCATCTCCGCCAACGCCGCGAGGTGTCGAGGAAGCGTCCCCGAGATCGTGCGAGACGGCGTCACCGGCTTCATTCGTGAGACGGAAGACGAGCTGGTCGAGGCGGTGAGTCGGATTCAGGAAATCGACCGGTGCCCGATGCCGCTCAGCGACGGTTGCGTTGCACCACGATGCACGAGCGGACCGAGCATGGTTGGGCTCGATTCATTCTCAGGTCGAGCGCCTGGCGCGAGCCGACTCACGCGGTCGAGACAATGTGTTCGAGCCGCGGCGGACGATGTGCGCGACAGCCAAGAGCTGTCCAGCGAACCTTGCCGCGGCGAGGGTGACGCGCGTACACCCCCATTGTCGAGCGGGGCTGGGTGAGAGCCGTTACACAAGCTGAGTTCATCGGCAGGATCGCTGCGCGAGAACGCAAGAACGGTATCCGCCGTCGCAGCTCAGTTTCGAAACAGGGTAGGCATCCGACGGACTGGATGAAGACCACAACCGCACCATCGGCGCAACGGCTCCGCATCAACGTGATGCTAGACCAGTCGCGTGGCTGGACCGGATAGCAAGGGACGCAGTCACATCAATGGCAGCAAAAAAGGATCATGCCAAGCCGACCGGCTCCGCCGGCGTCCAGCACCACGAGCACCCGTCTGTGCGGGGCCGCTTCAGTCAACCCGTGGTCGCCAAGCAGGGGAACCTTTTCCTGCTCAGTACTGACGACGGCGACATACAGGCCAATTCCGAACAGGGGCTCTACTTTCATGACATGCGTTATCTCAGCGCCGAGACCCTGCGTTTGAATCAGGACCGGCCGGTTTCGCTGTTGGCGGACGCAACCGCAGGCGACCGGATCCTCTTCCAACTCACGAATTCGGACCTGAGGGACGATACGGGTAACGTCCACCTGCGGAAGGAGGCATTGGGAATCCGTCGAGAAATGATTCTGGACGGTGAATATACCGAGCTTATTACTATCCAGAACTACGTCGCTGAGCCCGCCGAGCTCTGCCTGCGGCTACACTATGAAGCCGATTTCGCGGACATGTTCGTGGTGCGCGGCATGCACCCTGGCAAGCGGGGGAAAATCCACGACCCACACTGGCGCGGCTCAGCTTTGGCCTTCCGTTATGATGGAGCCGACGGTCACAAGCGCACCAGTACCCTGCACTTTAGTCACGCACCCGACGAGCGTCATGGGAACGATCTGACATACCGCCTCTCGCTCAAATCGCAGGAACAGTGGCAGCTGAAGGTACGCTGCGAGCTCCGTGACAGTGAGGGTTCGCAACTCGAATCCAGACCCAACGCGGCTGAAGGCACGCTTGTGGCGGATCGAAAGCGGGCTGAGGCAGGGGCACTCGGGGGCGGTACGCAGGTGGAGACCAGCAATCCGCTCTTTAACGAAATCATCGCTCGCTCGTTCGTGGACCTGCACATGCTTACCATGCGGCAGAAGGATCAGGTGTTTTTCGCCGCAGGCGTCCCCTGGTACGTAGCCCTGTTTGGCCGCGATAGCCTGGTGACCGCACTCGAGATGGCGGCGTTCGAGCCAGAGGTGGGTGCCAACACCCTGCGCGTTCTCGCCAGACATCAGGGCACGAAAATCGATGACTGGCGTGATGAACAACCCGGCAAAATCCTACATGAGCTGCGGGTGGATGAATTAGCGAACCTGAACGAGATCCCGCAGACGCCCTATTACGGCAGTGTCGATTCCACGCCGAAGTTCCTGATCCTGCTGGGTGTCTACTCGGACTGGATCGGCAACCTGGATCTCTTCCGCGAGCTGCACGACAGCGTCTGCTCGGCGCTTGCATGGATCGACCGATTTGGCGACTCGGATGGGGATGGATTCGTCGACTATCAGACGCGCTCCAGGACCGGGAGCCGCAATCAGGGTTGGAAGGACTCCGGCAACGGCATCGTTTTAGAGGATGGGCAGTTGGCAGAGCCGCCGATCGCGCTGCCGGAGGTCCAGGGAGAAGTCTTTCTGGCCTGGTGCAGCATGGCCGATCTGTTCGAGCGGGATGCCGACACGGCTACAGCACAGCGCTTGCGCGAGCAGGCACAGCGGCTGTACGCGTCCTTCAATCGCGACTTCTGGCTGGCGGACGAGGGGTATTACGCCTTCTGCCGCCAGGCTGACGCTCGATTCTCGAAGAGTATTGCCTCGAATGCTGCGCACGCGCTCTGGACGGGCATCGTCGACCCGAAGCATGCGCGAGCAGTGGTCGAGCGTGTGCTGAAGCCGGATATGTTCTCGGGTTGGGGTATCCGGACGCTCTCCTCCCTTGACGTCTCATACAATCCTGTCGATTACCAGGTGGGTAGCATATGGCCGCACGATAACGCGATCATTGCTTGCGGGATGCAGCGCTACGGCTTCGCCGAGGAGTCCGGCCAGGTGTTCACGGCTATCATGCAGGCGGCCACCCGGTTCGAGCATTTTCGGCTACCCGAGGTGTTTGCCGGCTACGATCGCAGCCTGGCAAGCAGGCCGGTGAAGTATCCGGTTGCGTGCAATCCCCAGGCGTGGGCAGCAGGTTCAATTCCCTATATGCTTGCATCGGTCCTGGGGCTCCAGCCGGACGCTTTCAACCGCCGCCTGCGTATCCGACACCCGCACCTGCCCAGCTGGCTCCAATGGGTTGCTATGCGTCATCTGCGGGTGGGAGAGGCGGAGGTCGATTTACGCTACGAGCGCTCGGAACAGCAAACGCTGGTAGCAGTCACCCGCAAGCGCGGCGACCTGGCAGTAAGCGTCGAGTCCTGAGCATCCAGTCCAGGTGAGAGTATGTCACGAGCCGCAACGAGGTCTGCCGCGCCACTCACGGCACGGTGGATAAGGCAGAGCGACCGTGATTTCTGTGAGACGAGCCGTCTGCAAGATGACACAACTTCACGCCTGGTATAGCCTCCATCGGTCGGACTCGAACGTGGTCAAGCCCCGAAAACGCACCGTGGGCGAGTGGAGGTGTCCGACCATCGGAGAACAAGCTGGTCGCATCGCAAATCAACCACACTGGTCGGAGCGCATCCTGGGAAACGACCCGGGATCATTGACGCAGTGAACTGGAGAGAGGTGATCCGGGCATGAGCGCACTCGGTCCGGACAGTGACCGCTCCGGCCGTTGGCACCGCTTGGACCCACGTCACGTGCGGCAGCCCGCCGTTCTTATCGTGAATCCAAAGACCGGCCAGAAGCTCGGCATCAGCACCAACCACACGGGGGCAGCCGAGATCGGCGCGGCGCTGAGGCACGAAGGTGTGCCCTACGTTATCTGGCCAACAACGTTCGCCGGTGAAGCCACCGCTCTTGCGCGGCTGGCGGTCGCAGAAGGCCGGCAGCTGGTGATCGCTGCTGGTGGTGACGGCGCCGTCAACGAAGTTGCCCGCGGACTCGTCAATTGGCCGACGGTGCTTGGTCTCATGCCGCTCGGGAGGCGTCATGAAATGTGGCGCGCCTGCTCTGGGTGCCGCGTGACCCTCCTGCTGCTGCGCATGTCATCGCCGCGGGGAACGTACTGGCCATGGACGTGGGCCGGATCGGAAGCCGGTTCTTCCTCGAGGCCGCGGGCGTTGACATAAGCACAGGTCTGTTCGACTACTTCGAACGACTCGAACGCGGCGCCAGTAGGATGGCGGTCTTTCGGGCTGGGCTGCGGTTTCTGTGGCACCTCGGTCAGCCGCGGATAACGATCGAGCACGATACTGGGCGACTGGAGACGCGTGCCCCGATGGTCACCATCGCGAATGGACCCCTTCAGCGCCGCGTATGCAATCGCCCCTGGTGCATTGATGGACGACGGTGCGCTGGACGTCGTGGTGTTTCGGCATATTGGTATGGGTTCTGGCCACCAGGAGCATTCCCTGAAAGCTGGCCATGACAGGCGCGCCACGTCGGCGACCATTGGCGACCCGCCAGTTGTGGCGGCCTCTTTCAGGGCCTGCTGAAGATAGCCGAGGTGGCCGTCGAACACGCGGCCGACGCTCTCACGGATCAGTGGGTCGGTGGTGCCCATTTCCGCCGCGATGTTGCCGAATGGACAGCCGCGTACGACCTCACCGCACTGGCATGCAGCCACCAGCTCGAAGAACCGCCGAAAGCGGTCACGGGCGCGAGTTGTAAGTTGAACGCCGGCTCCAGACTCGTCGTCCGAGCAGCGGCCCACTTCTCGTCGATAGCGGCCGGGACCAGCGAGCGCGTGGATGGAAAGAAGTACTAGAAGGCGCCTTTCAGCACGCCCGCATCCGCGCAGCGCATCGACACTCGCCGACCCGTAATTGGACGAGTGGCATCAAACGGCTGGCGCTGTCGATCAGCCGTGCGCGTGCGGTCTCGAGCGGGGCACACTCAGCGGTGCGCTCGATAAGCGCACGAACGCCGCGGACCTGGCATCACGTGTGACGGACGAGTTGCGCGCTCAGCGAGAGCGGGCGTGCCTGCCGGAGGGCTCCATTGCTTCGCCGACGTCGCCGAGTCCGAGCGGCTGCAGTTTCTGCGTGCGCTCGCGCTTGAGCTCTCAGAGGTACGGCTGGCCCAGCGACCACTGAACATGCTCCCACAGCTCGACCGCAGCGGCACCAGGCGGCACCGGGTCGACCACTGGCCCGAAAAAGGAGATTGCAGATCCCGGTAGCCGCAGCGTGGGGACGCCAAAGGCACCCAGCTCCTCGACCGCTTGCTGATGCTCGGCGACGAGTTCCTGCTCGTACGTTCGGTCAGCTTGCGACTCCGCGTACAGGGTCTCAGGGAGTCCGGCCGCGATCAGGGTGCTACGCAGCAGCATCTCATTGCCGTCCTCGCGTTGTCCGTACAGCGCGTCGCCCAGGACCATGTACAGGTTCTCCACCGCGTCGACGCCACCGTGGCGGCGGGCAGCGATTAACAGGATCTCAGCCGTATAGCCGAACGTGTGCGCATCGGTAGCGTAGTCACGCCTTTTGTTGACGGGTGCAGGTTGAAGAGCTTCCAGTCGACGTTGACCAGCCCCTCGGCAGCCACCTGGCGCATCCAGAGCGCCGTCCGCCACGCCCAGGGACAGGTGGGGCTGAAGTAGAAGTCGACGCTGGTTGGACTGGGCACGGTGCTGTTCTCCGTTCAGCGCATCGCAGGCTGTGTACTGACCGACAGGAGACCGATGGTACGAATCGTGCATATCGTAGCGCGATATGTCGACTCGACGGCAGTCTGCGGATCTGGGCGATGACGAGTACGCGAATCTGGCTCTGACTCGCCGGCTCATGCGACGCTATCTCGGCTTCAGCGAGCGCGCCGCGGAGTCGGTCGGCCTCGAGCCTCAGCACTATCAGTTGTTGCTCATGCTAAGGGGCCTGACGCCGCATGGCTCCGCCAGCGTTTCCGATCTGGCCGACTGGCTTCAGGTTCGCCACCATAGTGCCGTCGGACTGGTGGACAGAATGCAGGCGCGCGGCCTGGTCGAGCGTCGCCCTGACCCACTCAACCGACGGCGGGTGCTGGTCGCCCTTACACGTGACGGCCGCTCGGCATTGCGGGGTCTGGCCGTACTCCATCGCGACAAGCTCGTTCGTCTTGCGCCGGATCTGGTTGAACGGTTGCAACTGCTCGTCGACAACCCCCCGTCCGAAGCTGCCCCGGCAGCGGCGTCGAGCACCTTGATCTACAACGGAGAATCGCCTTGTTCGATACCGGCACCAATGTCGTCGTAGAGCTGCATACAAGAACCGAATGTGCGTGCTTCGGCTGTAGCCGTGGCACCAAACGGTATGTTTCGTGCGTTAGGCGTCGCACGTCCATGGTGACTACTGGCGAGCAGTTTATTGAGACAGTCGACCTCGGCCAGCTCCGAAGCGGCAGCCTGTGGCCGGTCATGCGCGTGCTGGCGCCGGCTTTTGTGGAGGAGATCGAGCTTGGACGCTACATGCGCCGACTCCTGGCCACTCACCGCTGGTCAGTCGTAGGCGTGGTGCCGCATGCCGACGTTCATCATCTGCCATCGAAACACGTCTTCGACGTCTACGCCCAACCCGCTGAAGCAGGCGCTCGAGCACTGGCGTAATCAGTCCCACGATATTCAGGAGAAACCATGCTCGAAAGCCACGCAATGTCCCGTCGTACCCTGGCACTCCTCGCGCTACCGCTCATGCTGTCAGCGGCAATAGCGTGTCAGTCGCCGCAGGCGACTTCGTCAACACCAAGCACTTCCCCGCCCCCGACTTCTGTGCCGACCACCGCTGCCAGCGGCCCCGCTGTCCCGCTTAGCGTCTCCAGCCCGACGACGGCGTCCGCGTCGGCCGGCTCGCCATCCCCGGTGCGTCCGGCTGCGCTGGCATCGCCGTCCGCGTCCGCGAGCGCGGCGGTTGCGGCCTCCCCCGCCCTTACTGCTTCCAGCGCGGCGGACTCCGGCAATCTGTTGACTGCCGTGCGCTCCGTGGTGCAACGCGTCAAGCCGGCCGTTGTCCAGATCACCAATCAGCAGCAGGTGCAGACGGGCCAGTTCAACCAGCCGTTTGTCGTGCCGGCGGGCGTGGGCTCGGGCGTCATCTACGACAACCAGGGCCATATCCTCACCAACAACCACGTTGTTGAGGGTGCGCAACAGTTGCTGGTGTCCCTGCCAGACAAGCGGTCGTTTCCGGCCAAACTGGTTGGCGCCGACCCGCAAACCGACCTGGCCGTTGTTCAGATACAGGGCGACAACCTGCCGGTCGCCGAGCTCGGCGACTCGCGCCAGCTTCAGGTTGGCGACTGGGTCGTCGCCATCGGCAATGCGCTGGCGCTGCCAGGCGGACCGACCGTGACACAGGGTGTGGTGAGCGCGCTGGGGCGAACCGTGCAAGAACCCGGCGGTCAACCGGGCCGTCAGCCCGGCGGCGGGCAGACCACGCCGAACGCGGCCAGCCAGTCGGCCGGCCCGTTCTTGTTCGACGTCGTGCAGACTGATGCGCCGATCAATCCTGGCAACTCCGGCGGACCACTGGTCGACATGCAGGGGCGCGTGATTGGGATCGATACGCTGGTAGCTGGCCAGGCGGAACCTGGGGTTCAGGCCCAGGGGATTGGTTTCGCGATCTCGATCGCGACGGCGAAGCCGATCGCCGATCAACTCGTCAAGAACGGACAGGTAGTCCATCCATTCATTGGGATCCAGTACGTGCCCTTGAATCCGGCACTGGCCGCGCAGCTCGGCGTTCAGATCCAGGATGGCGAGGTTGTCGGCCAGGTGGTGCCGGGCTCACCGGCGGCTACGGCTGGCCTGCAGCCCGAGGACATCATCACCGCCATCGACGGGCAGCCACTCCAGGGCGAGTCTGCTCTCGCCGAAGCCATCAACGGTCACAAACCAGGCGACACCGTCACGTTCAGCGTGCTGCGCAGGCAGCAGCAGATGAACCTGTCGGTCACTCTTGGCGAGTTACCAACGCAATAGTCGCGGCGAATGAGCCTCGCTCGCCCGAAGCAAAACGCATTGGGGCCTGGAAGCTCCAGACCCGAGATTTGCGATGCGACGCGGCCATCGCCAGAGCTAACAACACTCGCGGAACGTGAAAGGTAAGCAAACACACTATGTCCACTATAGCCTCGGATGTCCTGGTCGAGCGCCTCATCGATTGGGGTGTCGACACCATTTTCGGCCTGCCCGGCGACGGTATCAACGGCATCATGGAGGCCCTGCGTACTCATCAAGACCAGATCCGCTTCGTTCACGTTCGCCATGAGGAAGCAGCCGCGTTTATGGCGTGCGGCTACGCGAAGTTCACTGGCCGCCTGGGCGTGTGCCTGGCGACCTCCGGCCCAGGTGGCATTCATCTGTTGAATGGTCTGTACGACGCGAAGCTTGACCGTCAGCCGGTGCTCGCCATTACCGGCATGGCCTTTCACGATCTAATCCACACGTTCACGCAGCAGGATGTCGAGCTCGACAAACTGTTCATGGACGTCGCTGTCTACAACCAGCGCATCATGGGTCTGGCGCATGTGGAAAACAGCGTCGATCTGGCGGTACGGGCTGCCATTGGCTACCGGGGCGTCGCCCATCTCACGATCCCGGCCGACATTCAGGAAATGGACAGCGGCGAACGCTCGAAACGCAATAAACCGCACCACACCTCAGATACGCCGGCACGCAGCGCGCTGGTCCCCGATCAGGCTGGGCTACGCCAGGCGGCCGAGATCCTGAATGCGGCGAAGAAGCCGGTCATCCTGGCCGGCCAGGGCGCGCTCGACGCTACCGACCAGCTCGAACAGGCGGCCGAACTGCTCGGTGCGCCCATCGTCAAACCACTCCTCGGTAAGGGTTGCGTCCCCGACAGCAGCCCGTATACGACTGGTGGAATCGGTTTGCTGGGGACCGCCCCGTCTCAGGACGCGCTCGAAGAGTGCGATACCCTGCTGATGGTCGGCACGTCGTTCCCGTACATCGAGTTCATGCCCAAGCCGGGTCAGGCGCGCGGTGTTCAGATCGACATCGATCCGCTCCGCATCGGCTTGCGCTATCCAGTGGAAGTCGGCCTGGTGGGCGACAGCAGCGCTACGCTAGCAGCGTTATTGCCACTGCTCCAGCGTCACGACGATCGGGCGTTTCTGGAAAAGGCTCAAGAGCGGATGGTCGATTGGCGCAAGCTGATGGTCGAGCGTGGCACGCGAACCGACATGCCAATGAAGCCGCAAGTTGTCGCCTATGCGCTGAATCGTGCGCTGAGCGACGACGCGATCGTCTGCTCCGATAGCGGCACCATCGCCACCTGGGTTGCCCGCCAGGTCGAAATCCGGCGCGGGCAGCGCTTTTCGCTCAGCGGCAACCTGGCCACGATGGCCAATGGCTTTCCCTATGCGATCGGCGCGCAGGTGGCCTACCCGGACCGCCAGTGCGTTGCATTCGTCGGCGATGGCGGCTTCTCGATGCTCATGGCCGAGTTGAGCACGTGTGTCAAGTACAAGCTACCGGTCAAGGTTGTAGTCATCAAGAACAACACGCTGGGCCAGATCAAGTGGGAGCAAATGGTGTTCCTGGGCAATCCGGAGTACGGGGTTGAGCTGGAGCCGATCGACCACGTCAAGCTAGCCGAAGCGTGTGGCGCGCGCGGGTTTCGCATCGAAAATCCGGCTGACGCGGGTCGGATCATGCAGGAGGCGCTGGCAACGCCTGGACCAGTGGTCATCGAAGCCGTCGTGGATCCCAACGAGCCACCGATGCCGCCCAGAATCACCCGCGATCAGGCACTCAAATTCGCCGAGTCGCTCCTGCACGGCGAGCCGAATCGCGGCAAGATCGCCCTGACGGCGATCGGCGACCGGGTGCGCGAGCTTATCTGATGACAACTGCAGCGGCCATGGTCGACGGCGTGAAGCTCGCCAAGCTCGAGACGCGAGTGTATCGCGTTCCGACTGACCGTCCGGAAGCCGACGGGACCATCGCCTGGAATGCGACAACGATGCTGCTGGTTGAGGCGATCGCCGACTCAGGTGAACGTGGGCTTGGGTTCAGCTACTGTGCCGCGTCGGCCGATGGCGTCGTGCACGACCTGCTCGGTCCAGCCGTTATTGGCTGCCTCGTCGACAATCCTGGCCGTAGTTGGGCGGCTATGGTCGCTGCTGTCCGCAACGTCGGCCGACCGGGTATAGCAGCCTGCGCCATCTCGGCCGTCGACATCGCGCTGTGGGACCTGGCGGCACACCTCGCGGATCAGCCGCTGTTCATCCGGCTGGGCGCTCGTCGACGCCATGTACCCGTGTACGGCAGCGGTGGGTTCACCAGCTATACCGACGCGCAGCTTTCAGAACAGCTTGGCGGATGGGTCGGGCAGGGAATACCGCGCGTCAAGATGAAGATTGGCACGGATTGGGGCACCCGCCCAGATGTCGATCTCGAGCGCGTCCGCGTGGCGCGCCAGGCCATTGGGGGAGCCACGGAGCTCTTCGTGGATGCCAATGGCGCCTACACCGTGAAGCAGGCGATTCAACTGGCGGAGCAATTCGCACTCCAGGGCGTAAGTTATTTCGAGGAGCCGGTGTCGTCCGACAACCTGGAAGGTCTTGCCTTTGTGCGCAGGCAGATCGGACAGGCGGTTGCTGCTGGTGAATACGGATTCGACCCGTGGTACTTCCGGCACATGCTCCAAGCCGGGGCAGTCGACATTCTGCAGGCCGACGCGACACGTTGTCTAGGAGTGACCGGCTGGCTCGAAGCCGCGAGCCTGGCCCACAGCTTCGACATTCCCTTGTCCGCGCACTGTGGACCATCGATCCATGCCCAGGTAGGCTGCGCGGCGCCGCAGATCTCGCACATCGAATACTTCCACGACCACGTGCGCATCGAGCACCTGTTGTTCGATGGCGCCCTGGATCCGGTCAACGGTTACTTGCGGCCCGACCCCTCGCGGCCTGGGCTGGGCCTTGAGCTGAAGCGGCAGGACGCTGAGCGCTTCGCTATCAGATGAGGAGTACCACCCGTGAAGGGTTTTAGCGTCGAGCCAGAGACGATGCTGGAGATTGGCATGGCCGGTATTGGGCTGGGGATCCTCAGCGGCGTCGTGCTGCTACTGGTTGGGCGCATGTCAGGTGACAGGCGACGCGGTGCACGCCATGCCGAAGGTCCTCCGACGGCCGGCAGCGTATCACCGGCGCGACACCAGAACCTCTCCTCGTCACCCCGCTAAGCATATGCTTGTCTTTCGCCGGCGACGCAGCAAACAGCTCGCCGCGACTGCGCGCCGAGAGGTCCACCTGGCCCGTCGCGAGATCCGGGAGGGCCGCTTCGAGCGGAGTATGGCACTCGTTACGGCGTTCGCCGCAATCGTGAGCGGCTGGGAAGCCTATGCGCAGCACCTGCGCGGAGCGTTTTCCCACTGGCTCATGTGGACGCCCGTGGCGCTCACGCCGCCGACAGTCGTGGCGACGATCGGCGCCGTGGTCAGCCCGCGTCTGGCGCGCCGGCTGCTGCCAGCACTGGCGCTGGCATCGCTGATCGATGGAGCGGCGGGCTTCGTCTTCCATCTGCGCGGCATCGGTCGGATGCCCGGCGGCTGGAAGCTCGGCCAGTACAACGTCGTCATGGGGCCGCCGATTTTCGCGCCCTTGATGACCTGCATGGTTGGCGTCGTTGGCTTAATGGCGGGCTTATTGCGTCCCGAGCGCCTGCGGCAGCCGTCATGGCATGAGGTGGTTACCGTCGTGCTTCGTCCGGCACTTCGGCGTCGACGCCAACTCCAGCGCCGCACCGCGCCTCGGCGCGCTCTGGACACCTTCACGGCCAGCGTCAGCCATGGGCGCTTCCAGCGGGCTCTCGCGCTGACCTGCGCGACCTTCGCCGTGCTGGCCGGCGGCGAGGCATATGTCGAGCACCTGCGCGGCAGCTTCAACAGGCGCCTGATGTGGACGCCTATCTGGGTAACACCGCCTATGGTGGCTGCGGCGGTCGGGGCGGCATTCAGCCAGCGCGTTGCCGAGCACATCCTGCCCCTTACATCGGCAGTTACCTTCCTCGACGGGCTGCTCGGGTTCGCGCTGCATATCCAGGGAATCCGGCGAATGCCGGGCGGCCTGCACAACCTCCAATTCAACTTCACCATGGGCCCGCCGGTGTTCGCGCCGCTGTTGTTTTCGTCGGTGGGTCTGCTCGGGTTGATCGCGGCGCTGGTCAGACGGAGGAACACATAAACCAATGCCCTTGCACGATCGCTACCCGGACGCCGACGTGCTGTCTCAGCGCGGACACTGGGACGACGCCACACGCGACGTGGTGCTCGACCGCGTGCACAACGTTCCGCACTATGCCTTCTTTGACGCTCAGCAGCGGACCGCACTCGAGGCGCTCTGCGGGCGCGTTCTCCCACAACGACACCGCCCGCCAGATCGACGCATCCCTATCGGGCCATGGATTGACCAACGCTGCGCCAGTCACGCGGCTGACGGGTTTCGCTTCGACGACATGCCGACGAACGAGCTGGCATGGACCTGGGGCCTGGAGGGACTGGATCAGGCTGCGCAGGCGCACTATGGCGAATCGACGAGCTTCGGTACGCTGGATGATGCGCGGCAGGATCAGATCCTCGAATTGATCCGTGCCGGTGATCCACCCGGTGACGTGTGGCTTCGGCTGCCTGCCAGACGCTGGTGGGTCTTCGTCGTCCTTCGCCAGATCACCGGTATTTACTACGCCCATCCGTACGCGTGGGACGAAATCGGGTTCGGCGGTCCAGCCTACCCGCGCGGCTACTTCGCGTTGAATTTCGGTGCGCCCGAACCTTGGGAAGCGCGCGAGGCATTACCCGAGACTCTTCACACGCCGGGCAACCAGTGGTGAAGCTGCACGTACATCTGGCATCGGACTGGATTCTCGAAACGGACATGCGGGAGTACCGGCCAACAGACGAGGTCGACTTCTGCATCATCGGCTCCGGCGCCGGCGGCGGCGTGCTCGCCCAACGGCTGGCAAGGTTCGGTTTTTCTGTCGTCGTCCTCGAGGCCGGGCCGTGGCACGACACCGAGCTCGATATGGTCTCCGACGAGGCCGGCTCCGGGCAATTGTTCTGGAATGACGTGCGCATTACCGGCGGGACCGAGCCCCTGGAATTCGGCGCCAACAATTCAGGCCGGGGAGTTGGCGGGAGCACCATCCACTACGCGGGCTTCTGCCCGCGCTTACATCCGTCTGATTTCCGCGTCAAATCGTTGGACGGCGTAGCCGTCGACTGGCCGCTGGCCTATGCCGACCTGGAGCCGTACTACTCGGCGATGGAGCGCGAATACCCGGTATCAGGCCCAGCCCGCTATCCCTGGGGCAAGCCGCACGGGTATCCCTATGCGCCGCTCCAGGCGGGTAGCGCCGGCCAGAAACTGATCGAAGGCTGTGTGAAGCTGGGCATTCCTGTGGTCGCCGGCGGGCCGGTCGCGATCCCAGCCGGCCGAGCTGGAAAACGGCCGCACTGCATCATGCGCGGCTTCTGTTTGCTCGGCTGCAAGGTGGGCGCAAAGAGCAGCACGCTGGTCAGTCACATCCCGGACGCGGTCGAGCACGGGGCGGAGATCCGCACCCGGAGCATGGCTTACGAGTTGCCGATCGACGCCGATGGCCGGGTGAGCGGTGTCCGTTACATCCGTACACTGGAGGATGGACGACGATCGCAAGCGGAACAGAGCGCACGCGCGGTTATCGTGGCCGGCTACGCGATCGAGTCTCCGCGTCTGCTGTTGAACTCGCGATCGAGCCGTTTTCCCGAGGGGATTGCCAACTCCAGCGGCCTGGTGGGAAAATTCCTGATGGCTCAGGCGGGGCCGGTGGTGTGGGGCCGTTTTCGCGAGCCCATCCGCCAGTACAAGGCACCTCCCGCCTGCGCCTGCACCGAAGAATTTTACGAGACGGACCCGCGCAACGATTTTGTGCGTGGCTACGCCTTGCAGACCGTCTCGCCGCTGCCAATCGCCATGGCCCATCTGATCGCGGAGGAAGACGGGCTGTACGGCGAGGCGCTGCTCGAACGTATGCAGGACTACAACCACTACGCCGCCATCGGCGTGCTCGGCGAGATTCTGCCGGATGAGCGCAACTTCGTTTCGCTTCACCCGACGGAGACGGATCACTTTGGCCTGCCCCTGGCGTATGCCCGATTCAATCTGTACGACAACGACCGCAGGCTGATGCAAGCCGGCATCAGCCGCGCGACGGCAGTACTCGAAGCCGCCGGCGCGACCAAGACGCAGTCCGTCAATCGCTATGCCCACCTGGTAGGCACATGCCGCATGGGCTTCACCCCCCGGGACTCGGTTGTGGATCAGTGGTGCCGTACCTGGGACGTGCCCAACCTGCTGGTGTGCGACGGCAGCGTGCTGCCAACCCAGGGATCGGCCAATCCGGCGTTGACCATCTCGGCGCTGGCGGCGCGCACCGCGGACTGGCTGCGCCGGGCCGTTTCGCGCGGGGATTTGCATACAGGCGTACGTGACGCAGCCGAAGTAGGTAGACCGTGAACCAGGCACGCCAACAGCCGGATGCTGAGACGACCTGTACCTCCACAACGCAGGATGTGAGGGTGTGTCTACCCGCGACGCAAGCGGCGGACCAGACTGAAGAGACGGAGGCTGGTTACGTCTCATCGCTGGCGCCACGCCCGCACGCCCTTGTTCCGCCCAGTTCGCATCCGTCGCGCCTGGCTGAGCTGGGCGCGATGGTGGCCTGGACGGCCACCTCGTGGCTGAGCTCCGCTGGTGCTAATGCAGTCAAGAAGCAATCACCAGACCGGGGGAACCGTCGGCGGTGACCAGGAGGTCCGGGCCGAACAATCAAAGGGCGGACGATGCCAGCGTGTCGAACTGGTCGCACCGGCTACCTGTCGTCACGCTGGCCCTGGTGGGCTGCGCTGTCTCCACCTACCTGACCCTGTATCAGTGGCATGTCATCGGAGGTGTCTGGGACCCACTTTTCGGCGCGAGCAGCAGCGAGACCGTGCTCACATCCTTCGTCTCGCGTTATCTGCCGTTGCCGGATGCCACCCTCGGCGCGCTGGCGTATCTTGTCGAGGCTATCGTCGCGGCTGTCGGCGGCACGGATCGTTCACGGACGACGCCCTGGCTGGTGGTGGTCTATGGACTGGTGCTCGTCGGGCTCGGACTGACCAGCCTGACCCTGGTGTTGATTCAGATTTTCCTGATCCATGCTCTGTGCACGCTGTGCCTGTGCTCGGCAGCCATTTCGTTCGTGAACCTCTGGCTTGGTCGTGACGAAGTCTTCGTCAGCCTGCGCCATGTGCAACAAGCGCGAGCCCGCGGCGCGTCGGTATGGACAGCTCTGCGCGAGCAAGCGTCGGCCGGAGCGGTCGATTGACCTGCATTCCTTCGTTATCAGGAGGCCTGAAACTCTGACATGCGCTATCAACGTTTTGAGGACCGATACGTCGTCCGAATCGAAAGCGGTGAGCCGCTGATCGACACACTCACGGAATTCCTGCGAACAGAACGAGTCGAGTTCGCCAGCCTAAGCGCGGCGGGAGCCGTCAGCTGGGTGCGTCTCGGGTACTGGAATCCCCGAACCCACGCGTACGAGTACCACGAATTCGACGAGCAGCTCGAGGTGGTCAGCTTCGAGGGCAACAGCGCACTCAAGGACGGCGCACCGTTCCTGCACCTGCACGGGGTCTTCGGTCGGCACGACTTCACGGCGGTAGCCGGCCACATCAAGGACGCTCGCATCCACCCGACGTTAGAGATCTGGCTGCGTACCGAAGACGTACCGGTTCGCCGCATCCACGACGCTGCCAGCGGTCTGGATCTGCTGGACCTACCGGATCGAATCTGAGCCCCATTATGGAATCAGCCTGGCTCCATAGCCGCGCGCGGTTCTGGATCGGCGGCGATTTAGCACCAGGAGGTACGCGATGAATACACAGCAACGGCCGGAAGTCGTCGTAATTACGGGCGCGGGAGCCGGTCTCGGCCGCGCAATCGTGCAATCCTTCGCCAGACGCGGCGCGTCTATCGGCCTCGTTGCGCGGAGCCAGGAGCGTCTCGAAGACGCGCGGCGAGAGGTCGAACAGCTCGGAGGCAAAGCCCTGGTCTTACCGGGTGATGTTGCCGATCCAGCAACGACGGAGAACGCCGCCGCGAGTGTGGAAGAGGCTTTCGGGCCCATCGACGTCTGGGTCAACGACGCGATGACGACGGTATTCTCGCCATTCCACGAGATGAGCGCAGACGACTTCAAACGAGTGACGGAGGTCACCTACCTGGGCTTTGTCTACGGCACGATGGCCGCGCTCAACCGCATGCGGCCACGGAATCACGGCACCATCGTCCAGGTCGGCTCGGCACTGGCGTACCGGTCGATACCGCTCCAGTCAGCGTACTGCGGCGCCAAGCACGCGATCGTCGGATTTACCGACTCCATCCGCAGCGAGCTAATCCACGACCGCAGCCGCGTGCACATCACGGTGGTCCAGATGCCGGCGCTGAATACGCCCCAGTTTTCGTGGTGCAAGAGCAACATGCCGCGGCATGCCCAGCCGGTGCCGCCCATCTTTCAGCCGGAGGTCGGGGCCGAAGCGGTGTACTGGGCCGCCCACCAGCGCCATCGGGAGGTCTTTGTCGGCTGGCCGACGGTGCGTGCCATCTGGGGCCAGCGGTTCATCCCCGGTATCCTGGATCACCTGGCCGCCCGCGTGGCGTGGGACGGACAGCTCTATGGCGGGCCGCCCGACCCGAATCAGCCGGTGGACCTGTACGCGCCGGTGTCCGGACACCAGGGTGCCCATGGCGCATTCGATGCTCGCGCGAAAGACCAGAGCTGGGAGCTCGGCCTCACCATGCGCGCGAGCTGGGTAGCCACCGCGGTCTCCAACGCTGCTGGGATCCTGATCCGCGCCTTTGCCAACGGGCAGGGGACTTCGTCGTCCGCACAGCATAACCAGGCTCAGAATGGACAGCATGGCCAATCCGCCCAACACTCCCTATCTGCCCATCAGTGACTATGCGATCGTCGGCGACTGCCACTCGGCAGCGCTGATCGCGCGTGATGGCTCGGTCGACTGGTTCTGCCCGGGCCGCTTTGATGCGCCCGCGGTGTTCTGCCGGCTGCTGGACACGAATAAGGGCGGCTACCTGCGTACCGCGCCAACCTCGCCGTTCTCGCTCGAGCGGCGTTATCGCGGGCCGACCAACGTGCTCGAGACGACGTTTTCGACCCAGGGCGGACGCGTCCGTGCCACCGACCTGATGCCGGTCCACCAGCGCATCGCTGACGGTCCGGGCTACGACGTCGGCACCTCTAATCGTCTGCTCCGCCAGCTCGAATGCCTCGATGGCGAGGTCGAGATCGAGGTGCAGTTCAAACCTACCTTCGACTACGCCCGCGCGCGAACCGACCTGGAGCCGCGCGGGAATAAGGGCGCGATCGCGCACGCCGAAGCTCGCTATCTGACACTTGCCTGTCCGGGCGTAAACCTGGTCGCGGACGGACACGGCCGACTGGCGGGACGATTCAGGCTAAGCGCCGGCGAACGGCGGTGGGTAGTGCTGACTCATGCCGACGATCCGGACCGTGCCGAGGAGGCGCTCGCGCCTGTGCAGTGTGAAGAGCAGCTCGCGCGCACGCTTCGCTACTGGGAAGAGTGGGCCGAGAAGTGCACCTACCACGGCCGGTATCGGCCGCAAGTCCTCCGGAGTGTGTTGGTGCTCAAGTTACTGACCTACGAACCAACCGGTGCGGTCGTCGCGGCGCCGACCACGTCGTTGCCCGAGAATGTGGGTGGCGAACGGAATTGGGACTACCGCTACACCTGGCTGCGCGACTCATCGCTCATCCTGTACGCGCTGCTCACCGTTGGCTACGACAACGAAGCTGCCGACTTCATTCACTGGCTGGAACAGACCGTTGGGTCCGACCTGACGCGGAGACCGCAGATAATGTACGGGATCGACGGCCAACGGGACCTTCCAGAACAGGTCCTAGACCACCTGGATGGCTACCGCGGCTCGCGACCGGTCCGCCTGGGCAACGCGGCCGCCGACCAGCGACAGATCGATATCTTCGGCGAGGTCTTACGCGCCGCCGCCCTGTACTATCAACGCGAGGACGGTAATCCGACACGGAGTCCTTCGCAGGAATTGTGGAACCTTCTGTGTGATCTGGTCGACCGGGCAGCCGAGCGCTGGAACGAATCGGGCAGCGGCATCTGGGAAGTTCGCGGCGCACCACAGGCATTCCTGTATGGCAAGCTGATGTGCTGGGCGGCACTCGACGCCGGCCTCAGTATCGCCCAGGAGCATGGGCTGGAGGCGCCATTGGACCGCTGGCGAGAGACCCGCGAGGAGATTCGTCGAGCCATCCTGGAACGCGGCTACGACAGCCACCTGGGTGCGTTCGCGCAAGCATTCGGCAACTCGACGCTCGATGCGAGCGCGCTGATGATCCCGCGTGTGGGCTTGCTGCCGCCCACCGACCCGCGCGTCAGGTCCACGGTCGATCAGATCCGTCGGCACCTGACGCAAGGCGGCCTGGTCCGCCGCTACCGAACCGCGGACGGGTTGGCCGGCGGTGAGGGCACCTTCACCCTGTGCACGTTCTGGCTCATCGACGCGCTTGCACTGGGCGGCCAGCTCGACGAAGCACGCGCGCTGTTCGAGCGCACGCTGGGCTACGCCAACGAGCTTGGGTTGCTGGCCGAGGAGATCGACCCCGAGACTTCGGAGCAGCTCGGGAACTTTCCTCAGGGTTTCAGCCACATGGCGTTGATCGGCGCGGCCGCCAACCTGGCCAAAGCGTCGCGACACGGTCCCGAGCAGCGAGCCGAGCCCGAGCCCGAACGTGCCAGTCGCGCGGCAAGCGCCGCGCGCGAGCCCGAGAATTGACGCAGCGGTCGCGCTCCCCTGTGCCCGGACATATCGGTCAACCCGTCGTCATCAAGCAGGAAACCTGTTCCTACTGTGTACGGACACTGGCGATGTGCTGTCCGGCACTGATCTGGGGCTCTATTTTCATGACATGCGCCATCTCAGCGCCGCGACCCTGCGTTTGAACGATAAGCATCCAGTCTGACTGCTCGCGGCGCGAGCCTCGGTCGTCAGGCTCAGTTCGAGCTCACCAATCCAGATATGGTGGACGACGCGGGGACGCTCTGCATCAGGAAGGAAAGTCTCGGAATCCACCGCCGACAGTGTCTGGACGACGATACGGAGGTCATCACGATCCAGAATTACACCAACGCGTCAGCCGAATTCGCTCTGCGGCTGCACTACGAAGCCGATTTCGCCGATATGTGCGTCGTGCGCGGCATGCACCCCCGGCAAGCGCGGCAATCTCCGTCGGCCAGGCTGGCCGGTTCGACCCTGACCCTTCGCTACGACGGTGCGGACAAACACGAACGCACCACCCGACTGCACTTCCGGCCCCCGCCGGACGCTCGCGACGCAGGCGACCTGGTCTATCGTCTCTCGCTGCAGCCGCAGCACCAATGGCACTTGAAGGTAGAAGCCGCCCCCGGGGGACGTGAGCTTGCCGCCCATCGAGGACAGGTTGACGATGCGACCTGAACCCTGGCGGCGCATCCCGGGCAGCACCAGCTCGCACATCCGCGTTCAGGCCAAAGACGTTCGTGTCGAACCGACGGCGCACCTGCTCGATTGGCACCTCCTCGATCACTCCGGACTGGCTGTAGCCGGCGTTGTTGACCAGTGGCCCCAACGGCACCCTCAGCCTCCTCCACGGCCGCAACGGCGGCGTGCATCGAGGACTCATCGGTGACGTCGAGCGCAAGCACCTTGCAGCCCTTGGCCTCCAGGTCGGCGATCGCGTCCATGCGGCGTGCCGACGCGTACACCCGTCTGCCCGTGGCGGCCAAGCGCTCTGCCGTGGAGCGGCCGATGCCCGAGGAGCAGCCGGTGATCAGGACTGCTTGGGAGGCTGGCATAGTTTTCTCCTTGGATGTCGCGAACATGTCTCTGGCGGGCGGCTTTGGTCGGACAGTGCCCAAAGGTGTATGCTCGTGCAACATCCCAGAAGAAACGAAGGAAACCAGCGCGGACGAGTGGACAGCATTTATGCGTTCTTGAACCGACGAGTTCGTGCCCTGCTTATCGTCTCGTAGGTGACTGCCGCGACCAGGCCGTAAGCGAGATGTGGCACGACGTCGGCAATCCACCCCGCGCGACCCCAGGTGCGCGGGTCCGTTACGCCCAGCATGACTGGCGGCAGATCACCGGCGGCCATTGCGGCCGCCCCCAGCACCAGGGCCGACAGAGGCAGCGGCACTTCCCCCAGTGCCGGACGCAAGAGGCCGTAAAGTCCCCCGACGCCAAGGCCCGCAAAATAGCCCATAAGTGCGCCGAGGCCTTGCTTGCGGCTCTCTTCTTCCGCCTGCCGCGCTTTCGGATCGGCCGGCGGCGAACTCCGTTCGAGCGGCAATCCGACAGACACCGCGATCTTCTTGGCTGTCTGGGCAGGCACGTCGCTGGAGGGACGTGCGCGAATGACCATATCCAGGTAGGTGGCTATGTTCAACGCCACGGTGCCTGCTGCGCCAGCCGCTACGCCGATGAGTACACGCCTGAACATCAGATACGGTTCCTTTCCCGTCGCTCGACACCAGGTCGCTCGAACAGCGTCTGTTTTGCAGGTTGAGTTCCGCCGCGCACCGAACCGACCGCGCTCTCCGACAGACCGGCTCGAGTAGTGGCTCCATAGGACACGCTCAAGTCGTTACGCTCACATGAAGCCCGGGGAAACCGGTGGCGCCCTCGGGCGCGGTGTCGCGGTAGTCGCTGGTCTGGACGCCACCATGGCGATCGGTTGTTCGCGCCACCAGGGTGTATTCGCCGGGCCGGGTCGGCTGCCAGTCGAAAGTCCAGAATGCCCATGTCAGGTCCGTCCCCGGATAGTCGATGCGTGCTGGGAGCCAGGTCTGGCCACCATCTGGACTGACATCCACACTCGCGACGCCACGGTTGCCGGCGAACGCGTTGCCGCGGATAGGCATGCTTCCGTCAGGCATCAAGGGCGTCTGAAAGTCACCGACAAAGAAGGTCGAGCGATTCGGAATAACGAAGCTTGGACCCCAACCTTGCTGCTCGTAGAAGCCTTTCACGTGCTGATCGACCCGTTCTATGCGCGTGACCCATTTGACACTGTTGAGCCCGAACAGGCCGGGCGACAACACCCGCACCGGATAGCCGTGATGCGGTGGCAACGGCTCTCCGTTCATTTCGTACGCGACAAACGTCGTCGGCTCCATCGCCTTTTCGATCGGGTATGACACCGTATACCCGTCTGCACCGTAAAAGATGACATGTGTGCCCGCCGGTTGTGGACCTGCGGCGGTCAGCAAGTCGCGCAACGGTAGACCTTTCCATTGGGCGTTGCTCATCAGCCCGCCACCGACGTAATTGCTGATGCACATGAGCGTCGTCTCCTGAGTGGTGGACGGCAGCGCGGCAAGCGCTTCGAAGTCGTACGTACGCGGTCGATCCACAAGACCGCCAACCTCCAGCCGCCACACGGAGGTACTGGGGTCCGGGTCGACAATATTCTTGGTGACCGTATAGAAGCGGTCGTTGGGCGTGACCGGTTGGAGGTCCGCACCACGGTACTCGGTGCCGTCGTACGAGAACGTGGCCCGTTGTACCAATTGGCGAAGGAGCGCTCCAGTTGCGACGGCGAGCACAGCGCCCGCGCCACCCATCAGCAGCGCCCGCCGCCCTGCCGACGCCACCCCTGCTGAGGTCGTACCGACGACCCGGCCGCGCAGCAGCCGAAACCCGCCTGCTAGCACTACTCCATAGGCTGCATAGCAAACCAGCAGACCGAGCGCGGTAGTGGCACGGGCCAGGTTAGGCGGCAGACCACCATAGTTCGTCGCCAGGTTGGGCCACAGCAAGCCGACGCTAAGCAACCACAGCACGCCAACGATCGCGCCTGCGACTAGCAGCGCCCGCATCCGTCGGAGCTCGACGAGTACGGCGAACAGCACCCCGGCCAGAACGCCCACAACCAGTTGACCTGCGATGACGCCGCCGCCACCGGCCTGCTTCAGTCCGCTGTAGCCACCGAACTGATCGAGCAGCGAAAAGAATTGCTTGATGCTGATGAAGGCAGTCAGTCGATCACCGACCATCTCCGACGGCGTCGCAACGCCGAGCGTGGCGCGCAGCGCCAGCAGGAGGCAGGTCATCGCCAGCGCACCAACCAGACCTGCGCATGCGCCAGCTACTACGTCGACCCACCCTGCGCGTCCGCCACTATGGATTTTCTCGTCGCGACCTGCGCCTGTGCTGACGTTCGCCGTTCCGGCTGAACTAGGGTGGCTCACCTGCATGCCGTATCTGTCCTTTCCAGGCGCCTCAAAGGCTCCATGCCAGGCCACAGTTGCGGCACGAGGCTGGCGGATCTGATGAGTACAGCCGCTCGCGGAACTGACGGTATGCGTCGCCGGCCCAGACCGCCTGAATGCCGTCGCGCAGATAGTTGCCGAGGGTGATGCTGTCGTACGGCGCGTCTGTGAACGGTGCGATACAGCACGGTAGCGCCGTTCCCTGGGCGGTGATGTAAGCCAGCCGGAGTGGCCGGCTGCAAGCCCGCCAGGGCTCTGCGTGCGGCGGGCGGTCCACAATGCTACTCGGCCAGACAGGCCACGTCGTGGATGCCGCGCTGGGCCGCCACATAGGCGACAACGTTCTGCGGGACGGCGGTTGGCTCGGCTAGGAATGTGCCCAAGGTCCCCGCTCACCGTGAGCGCTCGCCCGAGCTGCTGCATGGCCAGCCGCGCGCCGCCACGGAACACGCCCGGCGCCTGATGGTCGATCGGCTCGCCCTCGAGCAGCTGCTCGGCCATCACCTCGGGGTCGCTCTCGAGCGGACGGCATCGTCGAGGTGGAAGTAGCCGGCAAGCTGCTGGTTCGATGGTGGGCCGACGTAGTGCCCATACGCCCGTTCTTGGGCGTCTGTAAGGAATTCGGTTGGCATCGGCGCCGGAGCCTACGCCGCCGTTGATCAGTTAGTGCAAACGCTCGACGGACACTGCTCCCTCAGCCCTGTACTTGACCAGAATCCTTAGCGTGAGTTAGTAGTTGTGAGGAATGGACCGGGCCGGACAAACACCCTGAGAAGGCTCGTCTCCGTCTTTACTCTGCGCCTCCTCGGGCTTGCATTCCCCCGAAAATCCGCCGCCGCGGCGACGGATTAGGCGGCTTCGACGGTGACCTTGTAGCCAAGGCGCTCGAGCCGTTTGACGGAGCGGCGGAGTGTCGCCTGAGGATCGCGCTCATCGAAGTAGTTACTGCCGAGGTCCTCGTACGTGGTTTCATCTCGGATGATGTGGTAGGCGATGCTCAGAATGCTGTCGGCGATCGCAACGAGTGCGGGTTTGGTGCCTCTCCTGGCGGCGAAGCGCCGATACTCTGCCGCGAGGTAGGTCTGTTTGGCGTGCGAAGCCGCCCAGGCAGCTGTGCTACGCAACCATGGATTGCCGGGGCCAATGTGACTACTTCCACGCTTGCCCGCGCTCTCGTCATTGCTCGGGCACAACCGCGCCCAGGACGCTACGTGTGACCCGGTCGGAAATCGACTGACGTCGGTGCCAACCTCGGCCAACATGGCCTGCGCGACTCGCGGTCCCACTCCAGGGATGGTGTCCAACCGCTCAAGCAAGTCCTGTGATGGACGCAACTGCTGCTCGATCTCGACGTTCA
>JAABUQ010003840.1_pt1 | contig 26652 bp, 28 predicted proteins | sample 5560001 | NCBI WGS metagenome assembly JAABUQ01 (sample SAMN10711888, study PRJNA513371) | rock metagenome | isolation source: Antarctica rocks | place: Antarctica: Victoria Land, Finger Mt nord | collected 2015-12-18 | reverse complement strand
GTAGGTACCCACGTGCTACTCACCCGTCCGCCACTCCCTCTCACCGAAGCAAGAGGGCGTTCGACTTGCATGTGTTAGGCACGCCGCCAGCGTTTATCCTGAGCCAGGATCAAACTCGCCATTCATGTTTTATATGCAATCTTCCGAAGAAGACGTGCGTTTTATTATATGTTGGCAAGCTCATCACTCGCTTGACAGGTTAAATCTGTGTTCTTATGTTTCCTTACCACTCTTCAGTTGTTCAAGAACTTCTTGCTGCTTTCGCATCTGTACGCCGTTCAGGTTTCTGGCGGGCGCAAGTGAGATATTATCACTATGCTCTCTCTCTGTCAATAGGTTTCTCAACGAGTTTCGTCGAATTTTATAATTTTATAAAAATGTATCCACCGAGACACGACATACTCGTCCTACGACTGACGCTTTTTCTCAAGGTGCTCTTTTAGCGGCGTCACATTTTCTTGTTTTGTATCCTCTGCCGTTTGTGTTGTTTGCAACCCCAGTGCGTTTTGCTCCAAATAGTAACTAATGATCAGCGCGCTACCAACTCCGAGGGGAATAAGACCAGGAAGCAACCATGGTCCCAGGTGAAATGGTGTTGCGGTAGCAATTGTTGCAGGTAAGATAAAGCCAATTGGATAGAGCCCTACCGTGAGCGACAGGCCGACCATCGCGATAATAAGCCCTGCCCGTAGCATACGCCGACTACGTATCTGTCGCTGTGGGTCTTCACTGCGGTGAGCTGTAGGGTGAATTCCTTGCGTGATAAGCGCCATACGCTCCCTATGATGGAGATAGCGCAGCAATACAATAAAGCCAAAGAAAATAGCTAGAGCCAGAAGCCATCCCAGAAGAACAAGAAATGCGTTCGAGAACATAGTAATACTCCTTCGTGCTACAATACGTATACATGATATGATACACAAAATTCCAGCATTGTTTCGTTGAGTGAAACATTTTGCGTCTATTGACCCTCTAAAAGAAAGTATGAGTGAGTATCAGTTGCATTCACCACGGAGCATAGGAATGTCCCTTTCACATAAAACGTCTATCGGTGCCGATGCGACAGAGCAAGATGATGTGAAACTTGTTGCCGCAAGCAAAAGTGGAGATCAGGACGCTTTTGCATTGCTCGTGCAACGTCATCAGCATCGCGTTTTCAACCTTGTCTATCGTATGCTACAGCAGTATGATGAGGCAAATGAAGTAACTCAAGAAACATTTCTTGCAGCATGGCAGGGTCTGCCATCATTTCGTGGTGATGCGCGTTTCTCTACCTGGCTTTATCGTATCGCCTATAACTGTTGCCTGAAACAAGTAGAGCAACACAAACGTGATAAAGCATTACAGACAGCAATCCAGGCAGAGCAACATTTGGAAGACGCTGGCAGTGAAACGCGTGTAGAGACCGCACTTGATATACGCGACCGTCAGACACTTGTACGAGAGCAACTCTCTACTCTTCCCGCAAAATATCGTCTTGTGTTGATATTGCGGCATTTGCAAGAGAAGACGTATGAGGAGATGGCAGAGATTCTCGCCATGCCTATTGGCACTATTAAGACACACCTGTTTCGAGCACGCAACCTACTCAAAGAACGGCTGCAAGCGTTCGAACCAGAACGCAATACAACATCGGGGGGCCATTAATGCGGTGTTCTCAAGCTAAGCAGGAGTTACAACTCTATATCGATCAGCAACTTCTGTGGGACAAGATACATCCACTTGAAGTTCATCTTGCCACTTGTGTAGAATGTAAAAGAGAACTCGTCGTGCTAGAAGAAATTGCTACAGCGTTAGAAAGCACACAGTCTGTTATGGAACCAGCCGACCTCACCACAAATATTATGCAGCGTGTAGCACTTGACGTACAACAGCGGGAGCGTGCGAGGATTGCGCGCGAAGTATATACGCCACTACGTCCATCCCTTAAAGAGCTGCTTATGGCCGTCGTCCTGGCAACTCTGACGACACTTGGCATCATACTTGGTCAACCGACATTACGTGCCAGTTTACCTTTAGCTAATCTACACAATCAGCTTTCACAAGTTGTTGTTTCAGCCACAAATTTTCTCGCCAGCATGAATAGCGGCACCTTGAATTTAGCATTTTGGGTACTTGGTACACTGCTCGGTGTCTGTATTACGCTTGCATTGGCTGGAGATGAGATGCGCGGCGAATGGTTCAAATCAATTAGTCACAGATTGCCCGTATGGTAGATAATATATGGAGGCAGCGAAGCATCGGCGACTCAGTGAAATTCTTTATGGCTTCTATCTGCTTAGCCACCCTATTCCAGTGTTATTTCACACTATTGCTGTTGCTATCTTCGCGCTTGTTGCGTCATGGCGTTACTTCAATTGGGGGGTTATCGCGCTCGTTGTTGTTGCACATGTCGCAATGCAACTTTCTATTGCAACCCTCAATGATTATTGTGATCGCCGCCTTGATACACTCGGTAAGAAGCATAAACCAATTCCATTAGGTCTTGTGCGTCCCCACGAAGCACTCATGCTTAGTCTGCTAATGATTGTTATTATGGCATTACTCCTGCTGCCGCTCAACCCACTAGCACTGCTCGTCTCATGCCTGTACCTCGCGTTTGGACAAAGCTACAATCTAGGTCTCAAATCGACACCACTAAGTGGTGTTGTATTTGCGTTAGCCATTCCGCTCATTCCGCTCTACGCTTTTCTTGGTGTAGGCCATGTTTTACCGGTAATCCTGTGGATTGTACCCGTTGCTGCCCTGCTCGGCATTGCACTAAACCTCGCGAACTCACTTGCTGATATTGAGGAAGACGCTATGAACAATGCTCACACGCTGGCCGTTGTGCTGGGTGCAAGAGGTGTATACAGAGCTTGTCCTCTGCTCATTATTTTTAGTATTCTTCTAATAGGTGTACTCACATTCACACATGCTGTTCCTGCTCAAATACAGCTCGTATTGCCAACACTCATTATTACGGGGTTAATGGTGCCAGGATTGTTACTTTTCTTTCGCCAAACTAATGTTGCTAAGACAGGAAAGCGCTATTTTTATATTGTCGTCTCACTATGCATTCTTCTTGCCTCAGGCTGGTTGATAGGAGCTCTAATCTAATGCCACTACGCCTTACTGTACTCGAAAACATTCTAGCACGACTCAATCTACTGCCCACACCACTCTTGGATACACCACTATCAGCAGGAATTGCCAAAGTGCTCGTAACTGCCTGTGAACTTGATTTGTTTGAAACGCTTATTCGAGGTGGGTTGACTGTAGAGGTACTAGCGGAGAGACTGGATTGTGACCCCCAGGGGCTACAACTTCTCCTACAACTGCTCGTCTCGGCTGGCTATCTTCGTTACCGAGAAGGAAAATATAGTAATACGCGCATGGCAAGGCGTTGGCTTACCAGTAGTTCCCCTGTGAGTATCGCACCGTATATCATTCACAGTCCTGATATTGTCGCAATCTGGGATCGTATGCCAGAGGTCGTGCGTACCAACAAACAGGCTATGCACATGCCCTATGCAGAAGATGCTAGCAACCCTGAAACACAACAATTGTTAGCTAGACACTATGCTGGGCTTGCCTCGCTTGCAACTGCGTTAGGTAGCGAGATTGCTGCTCGTGTCCACCTCCCACGAGGCGCAACACAACTATTAGATGTGGGTGGCTCACATGCTGGCTATAGTGCGCTCTTCTGTCGCAAGTATCCACGCCTGCACGCAACCATCATGGATATCCAGCCTGGAATAGAAGCCGGACAGCGTACCGCCAAACGCATGAAACTTGAGCCACGTATGCGCTTTATCTGTGCCGACATAATGCAAGAGGACTTTTCAGAGCAACTCGCCGAACGATTCGATGCCGCACTCTATTTTCATATAGCACATCTACTGCAACCGGAGCTTAATCAAGCAACACTAAGAAAGGTCGCGCAGACGCTCAAACCTGGAGGCATGCTCGTTTACGTCGATCAAGTCACCGACCAGACGCACGGCTCACGACTAGCATCACTCATGGTACAATTCATGGCTTTGACCGTAACAACGATAGGCGGCACCTGCTATCCCTTCCCAACGGTAAAATTATGGTTAGAGCAAGCAGGAATGGGGCAAGTCAAAAGCTACAGGTTGCTCACACCAGGGGCATCACTGATTACAGCAATAAAATCTTAAAGCTCCTTTCGCAAGCCGAACGCAAAGCAGAAGATGAGCAGGCCGAAGATGATGAAATTCGAGACTGCATCCACCCGTTGGTCACTAAATCAAGATCACTTATGGGTTGTCACAACAGGTCATAGTGTCGTGTCGCACATCACTACGTTATATGGGAGGGGCATCCCCTTGCGGGTGCCCCTATACGCATCAAGACAAGAAATGCTGAGCTTGTAATCGCACGTTGGACTGTGGGGAGCATGACGGAGCTTGCCTTGTCATGCCGCCTACCAAGGCACTTCACGAGTTCGTTGGAATCACTGGGCTTGCCCTGTCATGTTCCCAACTTAATTCCTACGAAAGACCAGTTTCTCTCTTTCTCAAATATCGCACAACACTCCTCACAAGCAGAAAGAGACCGATAAACACAATTGGTGCAAGAGTTGCGAAACGTCCTGGCTCTCGTCGATAGCGTATACTTCTCAAGGCCCTACGACTCCGCATCATAGGTTGAACGAAAGAGCTAGTTCTTCTCTTAAGTGGTTGGGGTGGAGGAAGTAACTCATCATCCACATCGTCCCATGGTAAGCGAGGCGGCGTAAGCGGGCGTGTGCGACGTACTAGAGGCATGTTTAATGGCTGTGGTGATCTGGGAACTCTTACTGGCGGTTCTCCTGGATGTGGAGGCGACAACACATCGTCGTTTGTAAGCATGTATGTAAATGCATCGTCGTTTGGTGCAGCAAGGAAGTGTTCTTGTCCAGGTGTGTCAAGTGTCTTCCCTACTGTAAAGTGTGCGCCATGTGCTACCGAGCGCATATAGGCACTTTTACTTACGATATGAGCAGTGATACTATGTCTGCGCGTGTATGCGTGAAGCATGCGCCAGGTAACAAAGGAGCGAAGTTGATGAGCTACGATTGGAATAACGAGTACGACATGCTGACTGTTCACATGCTCCAGGCGTTGACAGATATCCGCGAAAGTTTCTTCCGGGCTGATGTACAGAATCTTCTTATTAGCATGCATAGTTACATCTTTTCCTATCTGATATAACAACGTTTGCGCTGGCCCCCTTCAATTATATAGTCTCTCGCATTGTAACGCTAGATATGCGACAATGGAAAATAGCAACTGTCTCGACATGTCAACAATGGAAAGCGAGTCTCTTTATGTCCACGACTACTCCCAGTCCACGCAATGCCTCGATAGAAGAAAAGGCGGTGGTTGAACCATCTAACCGTAGCTTTCAGGGTATCTGGCTTATTATCCTCGTATTGGTCGCGGGTGCGGCCTCTCTCTCGGTTGAGTTCGCGGCCTCGCGCCTGCTCGCCCCCTACTTCGGTACATCGCTTTTTGTGTGGGCCAACCTGATTGGTCTCATTCTGCTCTATCTCACGATTGGCTATTATGCTGGTGGGCGCATCGCTGACCGCTATCCTCGCCCAATCGTCCTCTATAGATTAACGGCGGTCGCAGCCTTGCTCATAAGCCTTATTCCTGTCTTATCACGTCCCATTCTTATCTGGTCACAATCGGCATTTGCCACCTATTCTATCGGTGTATTCTACGGTTCGCTGGTCTCAGTCATTTTATTGTTTGCCATTCCCACGATCCTTCTTGGTTGTGTCTCACCATTCGCCATACGGCTCTGTACCGCCCAGGTGGTGCGTTCGGGTCGCACTGCTGGACAACTCTACGCTATCTCGACGGTTGGCAGCATCTTCGGCACATTTTTTCCCGTATTCGTCCTTATTCCCTACCTTGGTACCTACATGACCTTCTTCACCACCGCCCTTGCATTGCTCCTTGTCTCCCTTGTTGGCATCCTCAGCACACAACGCGGAGACGGCTCGCGTCGTGACGATCCTACTAATGGAAAGCGTCCAGCGCAAAGAAGTACACATACAAGCCTCATCTCAATCCTGCTACTTATTCCAATGGGCTTGACACTCTTTGGTATTCAGGGACCGATCAAGCCACCAAGCGGAACGAATGGCGGTGGCGTACTGGTAACAGAAAAAGAGTCGGCCTACAACTATATTCAAGTTGTGCGTGTAGGGCGCGAGATGCAACTGGTCCTCAACGAAGGGCTAGCCGTTCACTCGATCTACAATCCCGACCGTATTCTGACCTTTGGCCCCTGGGACTACTTCATGGTAGCCCCCTACTTCAATAACCCACCCTTCAGACCGCAACAGGTACGCAAGGTATGCGTGATTGGCTTAGGTGCAGGCACCATTCCTCACGAATTCACCAATGTCTATGGTCCCTCCGTCTCGATTGATGGCGTGGAGATTGACGGTGATATTGTCAACATGGGCCGTAAATACTTTGCTATGACCGAGCCAAATCTACATGTCACTGTACAAGATGGACGCTACTTTATGCAGACCACCTCGCAGAAATACGATCTCGTTGGCATCGATGCGTATCAGCAACCCTACGTTCCCTTCCAGTTGACCACCAACGAATTCTTTCACGAGGTCCAAAACCATCTCACGCCAACCGGCGTGGCTGTAATCAATGCTGGACGCACCTCCCATGACTTCCGCCTGGTCAACGCCCTCTCGCAAACGATGCGTTCTGTCTTTTCTAACGTCTACATCATCGACACTGCACGCTTCTCCAATAGCATCATTATTGGCACCAACGCCCATACCGCTTTTGGCAATTTCCAAAAGAACATGAATGTAATGACAAATGCTCCGCTGCAAAGTGTCATGAATGCAAGTATCATTTACGGCAACATACGTGAAGAACATACGGCACGTGCCAACTTTACCGATGATCGTGCCCCCGTAGAACAACTGATTGACTCAATCATCCTAAACGTTGCCCAAAGCGGAAAGGAATAAATCTATGGCATGAGTGGAGAATGATGTTCCTCTGGAATATCTCTACTCATGCCATAGCGCCGATATCTACGGCGTTCCAACGCCATAATCGTGAGACCACCAACGAGCACACAGATGCCATACACGATACCCATCGTGAAGAGAGGATAACGGAAATTAATGCTATACAGTTGGCTAAAGCCACTTGCACCAACAAAGGCTCCAATCAGACCAATTGCCCCGTACACACCCTGTACTTGGGCACGTACACTGCTATCTGAGGATGCTGCCACGTGTGCATCAACGGCTGGTTGAATAAAAGAGTACACGATGCCATGCACCGCAAAAAAGATAACCACAATCAGCGCTGTATTGGTAAACCCATAAATGAGATAAAGTGGCACCTGCGCAAGCCCAAAGACGAGAATCAGCCAAGAGCGATATCGAGTGCGGTCCGCGACCTGTCCTCCATATGCCGATAAAAGCATATTTGGGATGGCCCACATCATATAGGTAATGCCGATCAATGTAACTGAAGCTCCAAGATGGTCATGCATCCATAATGGCATTAATGTCTGCTCAAAACCGAGATACAGATAATCGCCAAAGGCGATGAAGTATGCTGCCACCAGTGGTACCGTGAAAAGCGAGGTATAGGAGAAGGGACGCTTAGATACATTGGCTTGCACAAGACCTGAATTTGTGTTTCGTACCATCAGCAACACGATGATAATACCGACGATACGAAAGCCAACTGCACCAATAAACGCAGTTGAGTAGCCGAATGTCGCTAAAAAGCCACCGATACCCGGACCTAATAAGAAGCCTGCATTAAAGAACGCGCTAAAGATGCCATATGCCTCGCCCTGCTTTTCTGCTGGTACCGTATCGATAATCAAAGCACGTGCGGCAGGTAGGAGGGCGGCAGTTCCTATACCTTCGATGAAGCGCAGCACCACAAATGCAACCGGATCAGCGACAACCAAGTACACAGCCGAAATGATCGCCTCCGCAATCAGCCCAACCAGCATCACCTGTTTGCGTCCCCAACGATCTGCCAGCCATCCTAACGGATACTGAAAAAGAAAGTTCGAGACCAGATATGCCGATGCCATTAAGCCAATGATAGTCAGTGATGCCCCTTGTGACTGTGCATAGAGTACGCGTACAGGCCCAACCATTCCAACACCTGAATATGCCGCACATACCGCCAGCGAGACCGCCAGAAGAGTACGATTTTGCCAGAGCAGTCCTTTTGTAAAAGGAGAATACCATTTTTTCGCGTGTTCTCTCTGCTCCGGGGCGTGCTCTGTGTGGGACATGATGACTTCTTTCGTGTGTTGCTTACTGCTGCTGCTATGAGGCAAATTCTGCTCTAGACTCTCATTATACGTCTTTATATCTTCTTGGGGCAAGCTGATAAGAGCGCACTATATTTCCTTCATTCTCACTCATGGTGCTCTAGTTTGATAGGTATGAATGACGAGTCAGAATACCGCACGTTGAGAATGAGCGCATCATTGCCATAACCGAGAAGTTTCACGGGCATGACCAACTTCTTATGCTATACTCAAAAAGGTCAGGTTGAATAAGCTTAAACAACTGTGGAGGTTCAAATGGAGAAAACAACGTTACTCGAAAACATCCAAAGGGAACATAACCAGCTTGTTACACTTCTTACACCGCTTGATGAGGTCTTACTCTGTACTTCTACCCTCGATGGTGGCTGGTCTATCAAGGACCTCATGGCACACGTTTCCGCATGGGAACAACTTGATATAAAACACCTGCACTTTGTGTTCTCAAACACAAGATGCAGGTGTTTTCTTTTGACAGCTTTGACAGTCAATCTCGTTTATTTCTGCTTACAATGGCTTACACAGGTGAACACTCAAACCTACTCCCATGCGCCTATCTTGACGTAGCCCTTCAACAAGTCACGCGCGATGATGAAATGTTGAATCTCGTCCGTACCCTCATAGATGCGGGTGACACGCACGTCACGGTACCAGCGCTCGATGGGCATCTCTTTGGTGTAGCCCATGCCACCGTGAATCTGCATTACGCGATCAACGACACAGTTCACCATGTTTGACCCATACAACTTCGCCATACTTGCTTCGTGACGGTTGTCATGACCTTGATCGGCCTTCCATGCCGCATGAAAGGCGAGCCACTTGGTCGCTTGAATCTCCACCGCGGAATCGGCAATCATCCACTGGATAGCTTGGCGGTTGGCAATGGGCTGTCCAAAGGTTGAACGTTGCTTCGAGTAGTCAACCGCCATTTGGAGTAGACGCTCTGCTGTACCGACACAACGTGAGGCGATGAGCCAGCGTCCCTGTCCAATCCACTTCATGCCAAGCGAGAAGCCATGCCCAATCTCACCTAGAATATGGTCTTCTGGCACACGCACATTCTCGAAGAACAACTCAGCGGGAGACCAACCGCCCATTGTGGGAATTGGGCGCGAGGTCCAACCCATCGAACGATCTACCAGGAAGCAGGTGACCCCCCCATTTTGTGGTGGCTTTGTGCGGTCAGTCACGGCAAGGACCATCGCGAAGTCGGCCTCATTGCCGCCCGTGATGAACACCTTCTGCCCATTGAGGACCCAAAAATCACCGTCCTTGACCGCCGTTGTGCTAATTGCCGAAGGATCAGAACCTGCACCTGGTTCCGTCAACGCAAAGCACGACTTGCGTTCGCCTTCAATAGTGGGGATAAGATACTGTTTTTTCTGCTGCTCATTGCCATGATAAAGAATGTTGTCGGCATTTCCACCAAAGGTGAAAGGAACGAGAGTACGTCCCATTTCCATCGCAATGAGCGCAGTCATTACGGCTCCCAGGTCTGCCCCACCATACTCTTCAGGAGTATTAATGCCCCAGAAACCTAACTCTTTTGCCTTCTGCTGTAACGAATGATACAGGTTGGGCTCAATACCTGTGGGGTATTTGCCCTCGCTCTGCATCACTTCGCTTTCTAGCGGCATCAGTTCACGATCAACGAAACGACGTACAGTTTGTTGTACCATTTTCTGTTCATCGGTCAGGGAGAAATCCAATGCGGGCCTCCTTCGCTGGCTACATTCGCTCCACAAGCCATTGTGAGCAAATCAATGTATTGATTGTAGCACATTTGACAGCAATCTTGACAGCAAAACGCTAAGAATGCTTTTTGAACAGGTCATCAAGTTTAATCATTGCGTCCTGTTGCATAGATGGTAACACATGCGAGTAGATATCCATCGTCATGCTAATTTGACTATGCCCTAGCAATTCCTGTACCACTTTCGGTTGTACGCCCATCGTTAGCAATATCGTTGCCGCACTATGCCGTAAACCATGAAAGCGCATATGAGGTAAACCCGCCTTTTTTAAGAGCGATTGAAACATGTAGTCAAGGCTACTAAACGTAAAGTAGTCACCAGCCAAGTTACAGAATACTAGGTCACGGTCAACCCATGCATCACCTAACTTTATACGTCGCTCTAATTGCAGAATACGATGCTTTTTCAGAGCGTCAACAGCAAATTGAGGAAGAATTATCTTTCTTCTACCGCTTGCCGTTTTCGGTTCATTCTCTATGTACTTATGTCCTTTACCAAAGACAAGGGTACGCAAGACTTGTAGACTCATTGTCTCAAAGCTTATATCTTGCCAGTGCAAGCCAAGTAGCTCACCACGTCTCATACCAGTTGCTAATGCTACAGTCAAGAGCGTTTCTATTTGATGTCCCTTTGCCACACTTAGCAACTTTTGTGCTTGCTCCACTGTCAATGTTTGCGTTTCATGCTGTGGTATTCTAGGTAGGGATACACCCTCAGTAACGTTTCCTGTAGCAAGCTTTCCTTTAACGGCTTGACTCAAGCCCATACGTAGCAATTCATGCACTGCATGAACGGTTGCAGGTGAAAGCCCCGCTTTTTGCATGCGAGTATAGGTATCTTGTATGTGTGTTGACGTAAGCTTTTTAAGTTGAACATTTCCTATGGAAGGAATGATATGCTTGTCTAGTAGGTTGCGATACTTCCTATAGGTATTGATACGAAGCGTTTGCTTGTGAACGTCTTCTAACCAACGGTCAAAAAACTGTGCTACTGTTTGCTTTGGTCCCGTTGCTAGTTTACCTTGTTGTTGCTCATGCAGTGCTGTCTTTAATTGCTCCTGTACTTCTTTGCGTGTCTTACCGTAAATGTACTTACGCTTGCGATTGCCGCCCTCTAATGTGATGCTAGCAACCCATCGCCCATCATCACGTTGATAGATGGAACCCTCGCCGTGTCCTCGCTTACCCATAATCTATCTACTTTCTGACATCAAAACCCCGCTTACTATCAGGTGCTGGACTGAAGTAAAGCGGGTTATGATGTTCTTTTATTTTAAGCTACTAGCCCTTGTTCCCGTTTCTGTAACCATCGTTCTAGTGAGGCAGGAGACACGCGAACGGCACGACCAAAGCGCACAACGGGTAGCCCTTCGGTTGCAATAAGCGCGTATACTTTTGTGCGACTCAAACCAAGTGATTTAGCTACTTGTGATATGTTAAGTAGCATAGGCTGTACTGTTTGTGTTGTCATGATGCTTACTCCTTATCCTTTTTGATGGTGAATGAACTTCTTTTCTTGCACTACATCTTGAGGGATCACCCGTAACTTTTCCCATCGCTCTATCACCTTCTCATAGACCACTGAAAAGATTTCGGGCGCGTCAGCATCGCTCGGTAAGTCTAATTCTTTCATCAATGCCGCTAGGGTTGTGGAACATCCTGCTATCTGTGCGGTCAATTGGTCTATGTCTGCATTGCGCTTGCGTTCCCTAACCAATGGTCCTAGCGCATCAAGCACCCTATCATCGTAGGTATCAAACGCCTCTTGTATTTGCGCCCATGTCGGGGATGTAGGCCAACGTGAACGGTTCGTATCTGATATAGGGCTTGCCATACGTAACCATTCATGTGTGCAGTATCCCCATACCCGTTTGATATTGCGTAGCACGTCGTAGATATCTTCTAACTCCATTTCTCGCAAGCCCTCGCGCTCTATGGAGTATTCAGTACGCCACACCGTAGACCTACCGTCCCATTGACGCCGCTTCCATATATCGTGAAACCATACCTTATCCTTTGAGCGTACTTGTATCTCCTTTGACTTGTTATACAGCTTGCAGCTTAACGGCTTACCGTGACCGCTAAAGGTGATGGTTTCCAGCTTGCGACCACTGTAGAAACTCCTATCCTTTTGTGACTCCTCTATCACATTCTTGCTTTGCGCCCGCGTGACAAAGAGTTCCAGCCAGTCATCAGAAGGAGCAAAGCCTACGAGGTCTACACACATGTCAATTTGTGCCGCTTGTAACATCAGATTCGGGCCGAACACGTCTATCAAAAAACTATGCGCTTCGTCTACTACTTCATGCACTGACGATGACGCCCACAAGTAGGAGCTAGAAAACGTCACCTTTGCCACCATTGGCACCTTGAGACGTGGGGCAATGGCGACGTTGATGCAATCGTTTTTAATGATGTACCGCCATGTGGGGGAAGCGTTGGGTAACATCATCATTCGTGCGTCATTGAAGGTCATTGACGTTCGTAACGGCTTATTCTCTGCTTTTGCGCTGTCTTGCCATGCTTGCAATAAGCCGAGAAAACTTTCTGGTAGCTCCTGTACTTTCGACGGTTGCCCGTTCTCATCCAAGAGCTTCACATTGACCTTTACTGTGTCGATGCCGACGTTAACAATCTGTAGCGGAACGTGGTCGGGTTGCTTTTTCTTTATACTCATCTGCACTCCTTTATGCAAAGAGGATAGCTGTGTATCACAGCTATCCTCTTTGCTACTTATAAGGTTATCGTTGAATGATGAAACAATCCCTTTTATAGGTTACTTCTTCATGCTTTTAGCAACGGTAGCAAGTGCTATTGATTTTGTTGGAAGGCTTCACGTATACTCAGGAGAGACTACTTTAAGAAGTTTCTGACGAAAGGGACACAATGATGCTTGAGATGACTGTTGAAAATGTGCGAATACAGTCAAAGACGGGAAGGCAGTTTGTCGTCTTACAAGACTCTAATCACAATCGTCGTTTATCTATCGAGATAGGTCAATCAGAGGCTTTTGCAATTGGAATGGCCTTGCCAGGAAGTTCTTCTTTGATTCGACCACAGACACATGATTTACTGAAAAGTATGCTTGAAGGGCTAGATGCAAAGCCTCTACAAGTCCTCGTTACTCAGGTAGTGGATGGCATATTCTATGCGAAGATTATCCTTGAAATGGCTGAGAGACAGCTTGAATTTGATAGCCGTCCAAGTGATGCTTTTGCCCTTGCCGTTCGTACACAAACACCTATCTTTGTTAAAGAAGACGTGCTAGAACAAGCATACAATAACGAAATAGGTCAAGAGCAAAAGCCTTCATAGCTTTCATACGACACTACTACATCATGCTTGTATTTATAGGGGCGCGTGTTACTACAATACTTCTATTGAAGCGGCTAGAGAAGCTGACAATCATCAGTTAGAGGCAGTAGGTTTAGCAAGTCTTGCTATAAGACTTACTCATCTTGACCAAGCTGATAAAGCACTTCCACTCGTCCAAAAGGCGCGTTTTCTCACTTCTCAAAGCGGCACCACTACAACTCGCACTTGGTTAGCGGCAGTGGAAGCAGAAGTACAAGCAAACCTAAAAGATTACATAGCTTGCTTTAGAGCGTTAGATGATGCTGAACACGTTCCTCAACAATATCTACTTAATGAAGACCCATATATAACGACCTTTAGCCCTTCTCTCTTCGCAGGATACAAAGGCGTTTGCCATATGCAATTTGGTGAGTCAGAAGCCGCTTATAAGGTGTTACGTGAAGCTCTAAGCCATCTCTCTACACCGTCTATCTCTCGACGGTGCTATATTCTAACCGATATTGCAAGTGCTTGTATTGAGCGTAAAGAGATAGAAGAGGCATGCACATATGCTCGTCAAGCTCTGGCTCTTACTGCTCAAGCGAAGTCACCCGCACTATGGCAACGTATCAATGACATTCGTGAAGAGCTAGAACCTTGGAAAGATATTCAGGATGTAAAAGACTTCAACGCACAACTTCGCAAAATATAAAAGTACACTAACACCACAATAGATACAATAAAGTCTGAAGACTTAGAAGCTATTTAAGCCGAATGAAGCCGCTTTTAGAGACAAATGAGGTAGAGTTGAGACTTAAAATCCTCAGTGTTAGAAGCTCTACTGAATATGGTATAGTAGATATACCGTATTCAGTAGATTAAAAGCCAAGAACAAGAAAGACATGGAAGGAGTATGAGGCTGGCAAAACTGAAGTAGGAAATGTGTAGAGGGAGAGTATAGATGCAATATCAAGACCTCATCTATCGCATTCATGCACGTCAGTCCATGTTTACACGCTCCATTTCTGATGAGTGTGTAGAGTACATCTTGCAGAACGGTGAAGAGATAGAAGATTATCCGAGTGCGTTCCCCTTTCCAGCAAAGTTGCTGCTAGGTCGATGTAACGGACGCTCTATCCATGTAGTAGCAGCAGAAAATAGGAGCAAGCAGCAAGTAATCGTGATAACAGCATATGAGCCAACCCCTGACAAGTGGGAACCGAATATGAAGGTTAGGAGGAAACAGTCATGAAGTGTGTTATCTGTCAATATGGAGAAACTGAACCAGGCACTACAACCGTTGCGCTTACAAGAGACGAAACAACTATTGTTATCCGTGATGTTCCCGCTCTCATCTGTACAACCTGCGGTGAAGAATACGTAGATGCATTAACAGGCAAACGGCTTTCTCAGATTGCAGAAGCAGCCGTCAATGAAGGCGTACAAGTGGATGTACGACGCTATAAAGCTGCATAGCTACAAGAAAAACACTCATGTTCTGTTTCCTCAACAGCAAGACATGAGTGTCTCTTTTTGCCTATTTACGGCTTATGTTGTACAGCAATTGACAGCAATCTTGACAGCAAAGACGGTGAAATGTGGTCATCTTGAGAGGTACCTAGTAGACAAAAGAAGCACGAAACGAGCGTGAAAAGTGCTTAGAAAGACTGCATTAGACACGTCGGTAAGATGTCAGGGAGAAATCCAATGCGGGCCTCCTTCGCTGGCTACATTCGCTCCACAAGCCATTGTGAGCAAATCAATGTATTGATTGTAGCACATTTGACAGCGATCTTGAACAAACCCAAAAGATGTTTACATCATTTTCATTTCTTTTAAATACAGAGAACTCCTTCTTTTTGTTCTCTTCTTGTCCTTGCTACTTTGACTCAGCATGAAGGATGTGAAAATGACATAAAACACCGCTTTAGCCTGCTTGACAATATCCCCCCCCTTGTCCATACTTTCAGTGCTGAATTTCTTTCTACATTCTCCCATCCCAGAAAGGAAAGTTGTCGTGATTTTGATCGAAGTTGCGGTTCCTAGCTCACATGCTGCTGATGTTGAGAAGGCGATTGACCAATGTTGTGCGGAAACAGGAGATAGACTTCTTGGACGTCGAAACTACTCAGAAGTCAATGAGTTGTTTCTTGTGGTGCAACTGCTTCATGATGTTCACCTCTCTAAGCATGTTCCTATTTTGAGTCAAGCATTGCAACAGATGCTTATCCACTCCTTTGTCTTTACTCAAGGAACGGTCGTCAAGGTTTCATCACCTGATATCCTGAGTCGTATTTGTAGTTTTCCATTGTCTTCGGGAGACTCGTGGGTGCCTTCCGCTCACGACCGTCACACCGTGTATCTCAATATCCACCGTCCTCTGCTCAATGCTGCACAAGCGGAGTGGTTACATCTTCAAGAGATGCATTGGAGTTTCTTGTAAACATTCCCCAACACTTCTTTTCCCATTGGACATTCACACAGCATGAATGTCCAATGGGAAAAGAAGTGTTGGGGTATATTCCGTACGTGTGTTACAATTAGCGTAATGCCGTTGAGATAGAACTATTACTAGCATCGAGGAGAGGAACCATGAAAATACTGCACTGGACAATACATGACTTGGAACTGCTACCAGACGACGGCAACCAGTACGAGATTATTGATGGAGAATTGTACGTGTCAAGACAAGCAGACTGGGAACATCAGGTTGTCTCTGGTGAAATATTTGCTTTACTTCGTGAATGGAGTAGACAAACAGGAACAGGTATGGCAAACTTCGCAACAGGGATTGTTTTTACTGATGATAGCAATGTTATCCCTGACGTGGTTTGGATTAGTCAAGAGCGCTTAAAGACCGCTTTGCAAGCAGACAGGAAACTACATGACACTCCTGAACTCGTCGTTGAAGTGCTTTCCCCAGGCTCAGAGAATGAACGGCGAGACCGCGAAGTCAAACTCAAACTGTATTCGCGTCGTAACGCGAAAGAATATTGGATAGTGAACTGGAGAAAGCGAAATGTCGAAGTCTATCGACGCCAGGACGCTGTACTTGAACTTGACAAAACACTTGACGAGGCCGATGTATTAGAAAGTCCACTCTTACCAGGATTTCGTTGTCGGGTGAGCGAGTTTTTCCCTCCTGCAATAAGATAGTTAAACCCCTGTTCAGAAAGGAACATGTATATAGATGAGCGACGACCAGCAGATTCAACAGAGTCTACCCCCAAATTATTTTTATCATAAAATGCCTAACGGCATCGAGTTAATTGGGCAATACATGCCTAGCCTTAACTCGATCACCTTTGGCTTTCAGCTTGATGCAGCAGTCGTTCACGAGCCAGAGGACAAGCAGGGACTCGCTCACCTCTTTGAATATATGCTCTTTCAAGGCACCAAAAAGAGAGATGCACGCGCGCTCAATGAAGCATTTGAGTCACTTGGTGCGCGCAAGGGGGCAGGGACAGGCATGGAGACCACACAGGTGTGGTCACAGATTGTCAACACCAAATTTGACGCAACACTCGAATTGATACAAGAATTGCTGCTCACTCCCACCTTTCCTAAAAGTGAGTTAGAGCAGACGCGCAACATCATCTTGCAAGAGATTCGGCGTCGTGACGATGAGCCAATGAGCCGCATCTTCGATATCGTGCGCGCCAACTTTTATAGAGGAACGGCCCTCTCACGCCTCGCCCTGGGAACAGATGAGAGTGTACGCACGCTGCAACGCAAGGACCTACAAGACTTCTGGCAGGAGCGCTACAAACCTAACAACACGCTCTTTTCCATTGCTGGCAAATTTGATTGGGATGCTGTTGTGGAGCGTGTGCAAGACCTGCTTGGTAGCTGGAAAGGCGAGGCCGCACCCACATCAGAGCAGGAGCCACATCCCACAAGCAGTGTTTCGTTAGAGCATCAAGAGGGAAAGCAAGAACATCTTGGTATGATGTTCCCGTTTCCCAACTACCTGGACCCCGACTACTACGCTGGCATGATTATCAGTGAGGTGCTTGGTGGCAACATGGCATCGCGCCTCTTCGTCGAAGTACGTGAGAAGCGCGGTCTGGTCTACGGCGTATCCGCGAGCCTTGCTGGAAACAAACATATTGGGGCCATGCGTATCTATGCCGGTACCACGCCCGAACAAGGACATGAGTGTCTCGAAGTCATCGTCAACGAACTGCGCAAACTAGAGCAAGATGGTATTAGCGCTGACGAATTGGAGCGTGCCAAAGTTCAACTGAAGAGCGAGACGATTATGCGCAGCGAAGGCTCTGGCGCACGCATGAGTGCTATCTCCCGCTCCTGGTGGTACGAACGTAGAATCAAGACCATTCAGGAGATTAAAGACGCTATTGATTCAGTGACGCAAGAACAAGTGTTGAACGTGCTGCATCGTTACTCACCACTCAACCCGCTTACTATCGCCGCCATTGGCCCACTGGAGCGCGAAGAATTGGTCGGCAAAACCTTATAAAGTATGTATCCTATAATAGAAGGCCATGCAAAGTTCCTTGCATGGCCTTCTGTTCTGGAAAGGTTATTGACCAGCCGCAAAATTAATCAACCAATGCCCTTGTCCCCAGGAAGCAGCAATAGCATAAGAACCTGCACGGGAAGGTACAGCGAGATATCCCAGGTGCCTATTTGGGGTGTCTTGCTCGTGCCTATAAAGCCCATAGGATGTGACGAGGAAGGAAGTAGGTTTTAAGGGTGCATGCCCAAATACGGATACGCTAACAAGAATCACGAGCAATAAAAGTAGCAAGAGACTTCCTATCGAGCGTTTATGTAGTGTACGTTGCCAAATATTTTTTCCAAAAGCCACAAAGCGCATTTCTAAGAGGTCGGGTTCTGTATTGGCAGCAAGCACGTCTTCTGGCACATCGGTCACGCGAATATCAAACTCGCACTCGTCGTCCTTATCCTCCTCTTCCGGTACAGGATGTGTTACTACTTTGATACCGAAATATCTGAAAATGCGTTTCCCGCATGTTCCTAATATCTGCGGTACGTCTTGCTCTTCATCATTGAACGTAGTAGTGTGCGAATTACTTTCATTCGCGTACATGGACATCCCCTATCATGTCTAAAAACAGCTACTATGTATCATACGTTGTTTTGTCTATCTCGTCCAGTTTTTGAGTCAAAAGGGTCTCCGTCCATTAGGGGGAAACAGGGAGACCGCAAGGGTCTCCCCTACACGTCGGGTTGCACGAAGATGGAGGGGAGACCCTTGCGGTCTCCCTGCATTTTCATCCGTTTCCCCTGGAAGGATAGAGACCCGCTCAAAAACTAGACTTGACTCTTTCCTAGTTTTTCTTTTATACTCAAGTCATGAGTATTCATCTATTGAATATATATACTGCCGATTAGCATACGCGCTTCATCGTCTCGACAGGAATGTTGATATGGCTCAAGTGCAGCGAGCCTCAGTAGAGGATGCTCTTTTCTTCTTGTCTACAAATGCAGCTCTGGCAGGTTCTCTACAATATGCCCTGTGTCTGAACTATATGCCGCTACAAACTGTTTCCAGGTATCTTCACCGCCGATGTGGTAGATGGTGACGCCCGCAATCTTAATGGGTAGGGGCGAGTCGCCAACGAAGAGAATACTTACAGCATGGCCCTCTCGACGTACACGTGCGAGAATATCTATTAAGTAGTCGCTAATCGTGGAGGTGATGATAACAACAGTAGCACCAGAGGGTAGATGCGTACGTTCGGCCTGTAGCACATCCTCAATGCTGGTTCCAAAGTAGGGCTGAATACGTGCCAGCACTTCCATAATGCGTTGACGCTGTGTCTCATTGCTTGATGCGGGGATGTGGATACGCCGCCGTTTGCGTAAAGCCTCTACCGTTGCCTCTATGCGTTCTTCGCTTTTGCTCTCCAGTATCTCTGCCTGCATAGCTGTATCGACGACAGGTGAAGTATGTACTTCATCAGGCATATACAAACTGCTATTGGCATAGAGTCCAACCGCATAATTCTGGTTCATTGCCCAACTGGTAAGTGAGGCAGCGGCGCAAATTGATAGCTCTTGTAGTTCAGGATGAATACCATAGTAGCTGTCATGACGTGCTGTTGCATTGAGAAATAGCACGATAGTGTAGGTTGTGCTTGCTTCATAAATCTTGCTCTGCATCTGCAGCGTACGTGCTGTCGCCTTCCAATTGACACGTCGCAGACTGTCACCATAGGCATATTCACGCACCCCCACAACACGTGATGGGTCCTCTAACAGGCGTCTTGGGGCGCGTCGGTCTCCAAAGGGATGGCGTGCTGGCAGTCCAAAATCGGTGAGTGGAACAATTAATGGATAGACGAGCACAAACTGATAGCTAGGTAACTCTGCTTCACGGCTAACAAAGCCAAACACATCGCCACTACGCAATTTTGTTGGACCAAAAGTATGCACACCACGTGTATTACAGTATATCGTATAGCGGCGTGTGACACGGTCATACCAACGCAGGCTGAATAGACAATCTAATCTAAAGATATTGCTCACACCACTTGTATGCATTGGTTGATGCTTGATGTTTAAGTCACGTGGTACAACATCTTCTGTTTCCAACCAGGGAAGCGGTAATATTTTTGTATTCTCTACTGCAAGGGAGAGCGTGATCTCTTCACCAAAGAGGACACGTTGTTCGCTCAAGGTCCGTTGATAGGATACATTGCGCAAACAATAGAGAGACCAAACATCTATCGTAGCAAGAACAAGTGTGAGCAGGATACCCACAACAACAAACAATGGCTGGCGCAAGAGAATACCGAGGAGAATCAATCCAACGCTCAGGTAATACCAACGCCTGCTGAGCGTGCGGTCCTCACGGCTCTGCGTATCTTGCTGTACCTCATACACATTTTTCTTTACAACAGGTAGAGCAGACCCAGGCAGTCTAATAAATGTGTTTAAGCGTCTTTGAGTTTCTTCATGCCTGGAAATAGGGTCTATGCTCATGATTCAACCGGCACCGCTACAGTGCGCAATACATCATCGATAATCTGCTCCATAACCTCGCCATGCATGCTTGATTGACTGGTGGCAATCATACGATGCGCGAGGACAGGTTGTGCTAGTTGTTTCACGTCATCAGGAATAGCATAGTTCCGCCCGTGTATTGCTGCATACGCCTGCGTTGCGCGATAGAGCGCGAGTGTACCACGTGGACTCACACCGAGTTCAACTGCGTTGTGTGTGCGTGTGGCGCGAACAAGCTCGACGATATAACTCTCGACTCCTGGCTCCACATGAATGCCGCGAATACTTTTTTGAAGCCCTTGCAGTGTTGTTGCATCAAGAACGGGTTGTAATTCTTGCAGTGGCTGTTGCAGTCTGAAACGCTGTAAGATCAAGCGTTCCTCTGACTGACTTGGATAGTTCAGGCGTAAACGCATCAGAAAGCGGTCGAGTTGTGCCTCCGGGAGCGGAAAAGTGCCTTCTAGCTCAACTGGATTTTGTGTGGCAATGACGATAAAGGGACGTGGCAGTGGCAGTGTCTCGCGCTCGATGCTGATCTGTCGCTCTTCCATCGCTTCGAGTAAAGCGGATTGCGTACGTGGAGTGGCACGGTTAATCTCATCTGCAAGGACGATTTGTGCAAGCAAGGGACCGGGGCGAAACTCGAACTCGCCAAGCTTCTGATTATAGAAGGTAATACCTGTGATATCCGAGGGGAGAAGATCAGGAGTAAATTGAATACGCTGAAATGAGCAGCCAAGTGATTTTGCCAATGATTTTGCTAACGTCGTTTTGCCTATGCCCGGCACATCTTCAAAGAGAACGTGTCCTTCGCAGAGGAGCGCGACCATTAGCAGGTCGATCACCTCTTCTTTCCCGACAATCACGCGCCCTGTATTATGGCGAATCGCGCGTGTCGCCTCCTGGATCTGACGTATCTCGTCATTTTGCAGCATAGAATCATCCTTGTTTTTAGATGTGTAAAAAGAGCATAGGTACAGTATAGAGTATTATAATGTACGTCTGCAATAGGCAAAACTTCACTCTCAGAGCATTCCAAAATCAATTTAGGGCTATGAACAATATTGACCCTTGTGGTCGTCCGTCTGTTCTTTACCGAAAACGCATCATCAGTCGCCAAGAATGATGCCTCGCGTCATAATCTGAACAAGAAATGTCTGCGATAATGCGCCCTTTTTGTGCTGTTCGCCACATGTGACCAGGATCCGGGCTGTAACTGTATGGTGGCGTTCAGATGCGCGAACCGCAACAGGCCAGGAGATGGTAGCATTTCCGTTTTCATCCGTCATTTGTGGACCAACGGAAGCAAAATAAGGTGAAGCACTGTAGATGACGATAAGTCTAACGCTAGTATTCGGCTCACTTGTCGTGACACTGATAGGCACAACAGTGTTATTAGATACTTGCGTTGGAGGGTTATTAATTTGTACCGTTAATGGTACAATTTGTGTCTGTGTCGGAGTAGGTTGGACTGGTGTAGTAGGGGTAGCTGTTGGACTGAGTTGACTACCTGTAGTCCCATCTTGCTTCCCACCTGGTGTTGGGAACGTTGGATGTGTATCGACTGTTCCTTGTGAAGTTGTGACTGTTTTTGGTGCAGTCGTTGCGCGCTGTTCTGTACCCGAAAAAAACAGGATGCTTGCAACTGCTGCGAAGGCAATTCCCGCTACAAGAACAGTAGCAATAGCAATGAGTAGCACAATATACGCTGGATCATTGCGCCAATTCCGCTTTCTTAGAGGATATGGTGGTATAACAGGGATAGGCATTGGGCGAGAATGCGCGACGTGCTCTGGTAGTACATATCCACGCTGTGTTTGCTGGTCTGGAGGTGGATAGAAAGTATCAGGACCAGGCAGTGTGAGCTTCTGCGATGGTCGAGGTATACCTGTGGGATCAGGTCTCTCATCAATCATAGAGTGAACGTACCTCCTGAACTAAAGTGTGTACTTATAATATTTCAATATACTTTATTATGTTTAGTTATGCCAATGCCACATCCTAAATGGCTATATTTTCATGCACAGACATAAGTTTGTTCAACTTTTATGATCTTATCCAGCACAACTTCCACCGATAGCTCGTCTAAGTTAGGCTCATGCAATACATGAACACTTGGCCCCACGGGCTTCCACTGTGTAGGACTGCTTGGTCCAAATAATACAACGGTTGGCAGACCTAGCATGGAGGCAAGATGAGTAATACCTGAGTCATTACCAAGATAGCCTTTATAGTGTTGTAGTTGTGCTGCAACTTCAACAAGAGAAGCATTAGTGATGAGTTTAAGCAGTGAAGAAGTAGGTGGTGGTGCAATGAGCTTCATAAGTGTGGAAAGGCGTTCAGTATCGGCTGGGCCTGCTAATAAGAGGACAGGTATGTGTTGTTGCCACAATGCTGTGATGACGGCTGCAAAGTGTATCACAGGCCAGCATTTAGAGGCTCCTCCACTGCCAGGATGAATAGCAACACCTTGAGCATCGTTCGTTGGTCCGGGAGTAAGCGAATATAATAGGTCCTGTTTAGAAAGTGTCAAGCTTAGAGTTTGTGCCAGATAGGTTACTATATGTATTTCACTTGCTTCTGTAGGACGCCCAGGTGCGACAATCACATCTCCTACTCTGGCGGCAGAAAGATTGTGCTGAACAACATAGTCAGGGTCTCGTATCCAACAAATAGCGCGATCAGTATGGTGAGCGATATCTTGCAGAAATGAAGAGTGGATGCCAGATTGCGAAAAGAGTTCACTCCATTCCAGCGCGCTATAATCAAAAGTGGTATCGACAAGCCCAAATTTTTGCGCGAGAGGCAAGACGGCAGGATTGCTAACAAGAGTGATATGTACTTGTCGCTCTTGCGTCTTAAGCGCATGCAGTAGGGGGAAGGTGAGAAGTGTATCGCCTATGGCACCAGGGCGAATAACAAGTATGTGTGTAATCATCTGCTTATACAGCTTACTTTCGCGCCAGGAAGAGTACCTCGACGATAATCGTCGCTACAAGGATGATAAGACCCATAAAAATATTCCAACTATGCAATGACAACAACACAAGATTCAGAATAACCGCCAGTGACAAGAGTATGCCCTGACGCACTGCATGACTTACTGTTGAGCGATACACATGAGAAGTAATTAAACGGAGGCCAATGCCATAGGCGATAGGAGTAATAGTGCTAGTGAGTGCAATGCCCAAAAGCAAAAAGAGCAGTGTAAACGTAGTCGCGCTGGTCGGCGGCACAAAGCGCGTGAAGAGTAGCACCGCACCCCATGCCAGTGGTGCAATTGCTACTGATGAGTAAAGTACAGTGCGACTTGTCATTCTTGATCCTCCATGTATATGCATTGGCTACAAGGGCATCTCCGAGCCGCATTCGGGCAATGGTGAAGGCCGCGGGTGCCCTTGCCTTCTCGACATTTATCTTAACAAATTAAACGGTTTATTGCCGTTGAGTGGAGCTTCGCTCCGCTTTTTGCTCTCTTGGTTGTCGGCGCTAAAGTAGGTACGCCACATATCTGGTGCATCCTTACTCTCGCCACCATGTGGTGTATGACGCGTGCGCACACGACAGATGACAGGTGTGTTGACACCCGCACCTGCAACAATCACCTGTCCTTTAGAGAGGGCTGGAAGGTTATTCAGCAAGTCACGTCCAACACCCTCAATAGCTGATGCCACACTTTTCTGGTCAATTTCATTGACGATACGCATGATACATTGTGTCTGACATTGGCTCAATACATCTGCATCCAGTTTACCCGGACGCTGGCTAATCAAGCCAACGCCAATGCCAAACTTGCGTCCCTCGGCGAGTACCTGTTTGAGAATGGAAGTTGAGACAACATCAGCTCCACCAGGCGCAAAGTGATGCGCCTCTTCCAGCAAAATGAAGACAGGATAGGGTAGATACATTTCACCTGAATGCACCTTCCCACGTTCTGTATCCATACGTGCTGTATTGAGTCGGCGCAGGAGCGTTGCGACGATAACTTGTTGATCGCGTTCGTCTACATCGTTGAGCTGTAACACGGTACATTGTCCAGGCTTAAAGATTTCGGGTAGGTCGAGATGCTGTGTATCATCAAAGGTGAAGCTGTTCTCAAAGCGTTGCTCAACACGCCAGTTCAGCGCGTGAACCGTGCTTGAGTCGTCGGCCCCCTCGTTCTCCTCGTCGTCTTTTTGCTTCGAGACCGCCTTGATAGATTGTTTGAGATCGGCAACCCCCCATGGTGTCCCTTTCTTACGTTCCTTCACATGGCGCATTGCACGGCTGAGCAGGTACTGCTGTTTCTCGGTCATCTCTGTCAGCAGGTGGCGCATGTCGCCCATGTTGAGCGAGGAGATACGCACCTTGACCTCTTCTGGCTTGTAGACTTTGACCTGTGCTTGATAGCCACTTCTGCGTCCCTCGGTTGGTTCGCTGAAATGCGGCGAATTCATGATGTGATCTAACGTACCATATTCGCCATGCGGGTCAACAATCAGCACACAGGCTTTGTTATGTGGCTGCATCAATTCTTCGATCACAACGCTGGCAAGATAACTTTTACCAGCGCCCGTACTGGCGATAATCGCAAGGTGTGTACTGACAACATCCTTAACCGAGAGTACAACCGGAACTGCCCCGACTGAACGTGTGAGCAGTGAACCAATTGTTGCCGAACCTGACTGCTTATCCTGCTTGCGGCTCAGCACTTCGGCAAGCATGATATCATCAGCAAGAAATATTTGTTTGCCAGACTGTGGGGGAATCCAGGGATTAATAAACGAACCCGTTATAGAGTCGTAGTAGCCCATAATGGCGACATGCAGTTCAAATAGTTCGTTGGTATGTGAGTTATAGCCAACCATTGCCGCAACCTGGCTCGGAGCAATCTCTGGTTCGCCTAAAAAGGTGTCAGGATAGAGTTGTAGTGGCACGCGTTTGAGAATGCGCCCTAGTACACGGCGTAGTGGTGAATGACCGTTAAGTCCTGTCTGCTCTGGATCAGGCAGTTCATAATACACATACTCGCCGTTTTTGAGTTCCTGCTCATCATCACGCGAGACAAAGGTATACTCGTGAATGGTTTCCCCTGGACCTTTCGTGATGCCGACAGGCTTACGAATGGGATGAAGATGAGGTTGTGTATGTGGTGATTGAGAAAGCATAAAATAAACCCTTTCCTTATCCCGTTGTTTCTACCTTCAGTCGCCAGGCGAAGTTGCGTTTGACAATCGAGAGTAACGCGAGATTTTGTGGAAATAAATGCTCTAGCTGGTCAATGATACGTAATGTAACCATTGGAAGGAGGCTATTGCGCTGCGAGATAATGTGTGGTAGGTAGCCCATATGCAGGTAGGCATCCGGGCTATAGGGTTGGCTGGCATCTCCTGGGCTACTTGGATCATTAAAAAAATGAAAAGCACGTACCTCTTCATCGGTCATGGTCTCGATCTCGCTATCAAGCTCCAAAGATAGAAGTGGGACGCCATGTATTGCGGATAGATATTCAGGGCCATTGCCTTTTATATTGCGTTGCTCTATCATCCCTAAAATCATAACATACGTAAGAATGGCTTTTTCAGAGATATAGTCGGGTGAAAACAGTTCAACCTGTGTCTCATTCGAGAGACGTGGACCAAGTGAGCCAAAAGCGGGGTTTTGCAGAATAGTATCATAAATGACGCCTACAGCATAGGTTACAGGGTCTTTACGTTCGCTTGGTGATAAAAAGTTGTCTTCATCAAATTCGGTAGAACGTAGAGCCACGCGTACAAACCGTCCAAAAGCATAATCGGCTGGACCAGGTTTTTCCGTCATTTCATGTGGCCCAAAAATTTGGCACACGTAGTTGATATGTGAATCCGATTTCACAATCTTCCCAATGATCATTGTGGCAACCTCTCCAGGTATAGAGTATACCTGCCCTCTCGTCGGCGTATTCTTCTTATCGTATCCATTTGCGGAAGCGGAAGCCTTTAGGAGAGAGCAACAATGTAGAACATATATTGGCGAAATTATAACACAGGTCAGAGCAAATGCGAACTGTAGGAGCCCTAATTCATTACGACCATATCTTCCTGTGTAAATGGTTGCAAGGGCGTAATGAATTAGGGCTCCTACAATTTGCTGTTTGCTTGTATAACGTCAATTACCCCTCGCGTAGAACGCTGACTTTTATACACAATTTACAAACGGAGTTGAGTCACGAGATGAACGCCTTCGAGCAGGGTTTGCGCCCGCAGCCAGCCAGCCCACAGGGTTTTCCAGCCCGGCGGACCATCACGGCGTCGAGC
>JAABUQ010003838.1_pt1 | contig 26654 bp, 25 predicted proteins | sample 5560001 | NCBI WGS metagenome assembly JAABUQ01 (sample SAMN10711888, study PRJNA513371) | rock metagenome | isolation source: Antarctica rocks | place: Antarctica: Victoria Land, Finger Mt nord | collected 2015-12-18 | reverse complement strand
GTCGGTGTCGAACACGATGAAGCCCCAGGTTATCTCGACCAGGATGGCGAGCTGCCACTGCACGCGGGTCAGCGGCAGGCGGTCGATGCGCGCCGCCGTCACGCCGCGCACCGATGCGCGGTCCAGTGCTGCCATCCCGGTCGTGGACCCTGGCACCGGCGAGCCGGTGCGCATCGCGTTCGCCATCCCCATTCCCTCCGCTCGTTCGCAGGGTCATGCCCCGCGTTGCGGCGAGCTTAGGGCCGGGACGGGCCGCACCGCCACGAGTTTCCGGACGCCGACATTGGGCAATCCGGGACGCAAACGGAACCATCGCCGCCCGCCTGCATTGCATGGGGCAACGACCATTGGAGAGGAGCACGCAGATGAGCATCTTCGGCAACATCATGTCCAAAATCTTCGGCCATGCCGACGCGGCGGCCGCGCCGCCCGCTGGTGGTGCCGGAACCCCGGCACCGGCACCGGTTCCTCCCGGCACCCCTTCGGCTGGCGGCACACCTGCCGTCGCCCCCGGGGCATCTTCGGCGCAACCGGTGGATGTGGAGGCGGTGCTGACCGATCTGGCTTCCAAGAACCCGCAGAAGCTGAATTGGCAGACCTCGATCGTCGATCTGATGAAGCTGCTCAACCTCGACAGCAGCCTGCACGCGCGCACCGAGCTGGCGCAGGAACTGCACTACAGCGGCGATACCAACGACAGCGCCACGATGAACATCTGGCTGCAAAAACAGGTCATGCAGAAGCTGGCTGAGAACGGCGGCAACGTGCCCGATTCGCTGCGGACCTAGCCGGCCGGGTACGCCCGGAACGGACCGCGCGCGGCCGGCGGCAGCGCCGCCAGCCCGTGCGCGGCGGCCAGCAAGCCGGCACGCCTAAGGCTCGGCTTGGCCAGAGCGGAGCGAAGCAACCAAGCGCGGCCTTCCGGCTCCCGCCCATGCCGCACTAATTCGCGCCCGATGATCCAGGCGTTCTCAGCCTCGGCGCGTCGGCGAAGCGTGGCGAGCCGCTTCACGCCGAAGCGGGCGCGCAGGTCAGGATTGCCGAAGATGGCGTCCATGCATGGGCGGAATGAGTCGGCCACACTCGCCATCCGAAGCGTGGCACCGCCCGCGCGCTGGCGGACAAACAAGGCCGGCGTCGAACCGGGCGCTGCGGCGAACCGCCCGAGCAGCGCGAGGCGACACCAGAGTTCCCAATCTTCGCCGTAGGCCAAACCCGGGCGGAATCCCCCCGCCCGCTCCAGTGCCGCACGCCGGATCAGTAGATGCCCGCCATTGGCGAAGAGGTTGCGCTCAAGCAGCCGGGGCAGGATGTCGCCGGACGCTGGCGCGCGGGTGCCGCTTAGCCCGGACCAACGTGATCCCGAACCGGGCTGAAATCCCGGATCGGGGGCCGCGCCTTCCGACACGAAGGCGAAGCGAGCGGCAGCGGCGACGGCAGTCGGGGCTTGACCAAGCGCGCCGGCCAGCCGGGCCAGGGCCTCGGGCGCGAGCCAATCGTCGGCGTCGAGGAACAGGATTGCGTCGCTCGCCGACGCGGTAAGCCCGCGGTTACGGGCGACGGCCACCCCGGCATTGACTTGCCGAAGCAGGCGGATGCGCGGGTCGGCAAACCCGGTGGCCGCGTCGACGGTCGCGTCGACCGAGCCGTCGTCCACCAGGACCAGCGACCAGTCCCGATGCGTTTGCGCACGCACCGAGGCCAGCGCGTCGCCGATCCAGGGTGCGACGTTGAACGCGGGTACGATGACGGCGATGTGCATGGGGCGGGTTAGCCCCATGCGGGTTAGCAATCAGTTACGTCCGGGACACCCCATCTATCGGCGGGAGCGTGCCCTCAGGCTGCCGCCTGATGCGGGATGCCCTTGTCGGCAAACAGGCTCTCGAGCTCGCCCGACTGGAACATCTCGGTCACGATGTCGCAGCCACCGACGAACTCGCCCTTGACGTAGAGCTGCGGCACGGTCGGCCAGCTCGAGAACTCCTTGACCCCCTCGCGCAGGCCGTCGTCCTCAAGCACGTTGGCCGTCTTGAACGGCACGTTCAGGTGCGACAGGATTTGCACCACGCGGGCGGAGAACCCGCACTGCGGGAACATCGCGTTGCCCTTCATGTAGAGCATCACGGGGTTGTCGGTGATCTCGGACTGGATGCGGTCGGCTACGTCGGTGGCCATCGGTGGGGTCCTCGCTATTCGGGTGCGGATGTTTGCAGGGCGAGCGCATGCAGCACGCCGCCCATGCGGCCGCTGAGTGCGGCGTAGACGATCTGGTGCTGCTTGACGCGGGATATGCCGCGGAACCGCTCGCTGACGACGGTCGCGGCGTAGTGGTCCCCGTCGCCGGCCAGGTCTTCTATGGTGACCTGCGCGTCGGGCAACGCGGACTTGATCATCGTCTCGATCTCGCCGGCGGACATCGCCATGCAGGGAACCCTTTCGATCTCAGCCGGGCGCGTCCATCCAGGCGGGGAAGAAACGCTCATGGGCCGCCCGCAACGTCCCAATCGATATGGTTCCGCCATCCGGCAGTGTCAAATCCTGCCCGCCACTATGGCCGATGCGGACCGCGGGCACGCCCGCCGCCTCGGCGCTACGGATGAGGGCCGAGGACTCGGTGACGGCGAGCAGGTAGCGCCCCTGGTCCTCGCCGAACCAGAAGCCGTGACCGGGCAGCTCGCGCGGTCCGGCCGATAGTCGCACCCCGGTGCCGCCCGCCATCGCCATCTCGGCCACCGCGACAAGCAGGCCGCCGTCGGAGACGTCGTGACAGGCACGCACCTCCCCGCCCGCGATCCGGGCGCGGACGAAATCGCCGTTGCGCCGCTCGGCCCGCAGGTCCACCGGTGGCGGGGCGCCCTCTTCGCGCCCGAGGATTTCGCGCAGCCAGAGCGACTGGCCGAGCCAGCCTTTCGTCTCGCCGATCAGCACGAGGTCGAGCCAGGAGGCCAGCGCGATGCCGACCGCGCGCGCCGCGTCGTCGAGCACGCCGAGGCCGCCGATCGCCGGGGTGGGCAGGATGCCGCGTCCGTTGGTCTCGTTGTACAGCGACACGTTGCCCGACACGACCGGGAAATCGAGCATCCGGCAGGCCTCGGCCATGCCGCGGATCGCGGCGGCGAACTGACCCATGATGTCCGGCTTCTCGGGATTGCCGAAGTTCATGTTGTCGGTAATGGCGAGCGGCCGCGCGCCGACCGCGGTGAGGTTGCGCCACGCCTCGGCCACCGCCTGCGCGCCCCCGGCTTCCGGGTCGGCGGCGCAGTAGCGGGGCGTGCAGTCGGTGGTCAGCGCCAGCGCGCGACCGCTGCCCTCGATCCGCACCACGGCGGCATCGGCCGCACCCGGGCGCTTGACGGTCTGGCCACCGATCGTGCTGTCGTACTGGTCCCATACCCAGGCGCGCGAGCACAGATCGGGACAGGCGACCAGGCGCAGCACTGTCTCGGCGAGACCGTAGCGGTTCTCCAGGCGAGCCGCGCTCAGCGTGGGCAACTTCGGCGCTTCCGTGGTCGGCCGATGATAGAGCGGCGCCTGATCGGCCAGCGGCGCAAGCGGAATGTCGGCCTCCACCTGGCCCCTGTGACGAACCACGATGCGGCCGGTGTCGGTCAGCTTGCCGATGACCGCGAAGGCAAGCTCCCATTTGGCAAAGATCACCCGCGCCATCTCCTCGCGATCCGGACGGAGCACCATGAGCATGCGCTCCTGGCTTTCCGACAGCATCATCTCGTAGGCGGTCATGTCGGCCTCGCGCTGCGGTACCAGGTCGAGGTCGAGCGCAATGCCGACCCCGCCCTTTCCCGCCATCTCGACCGCGGAGCTGGTCAGGCCCGCCGCCCCCATGTCCTGGATCGCCACGATGGCGTCGGTCGCCATCAGTTCGAGGCAGGCCTCGATCAGCAGCTTCTCGGTGAACGGGTCGCCCACCTGCACGGTCGGGCGCTTCGCGTCCGCATCGGCGCCGAACTCGGCCGAGGCCATGGTCGCGCCGTGAATGCCGTCGCGCCCGGTGCGCGAGCCGACATAGACCACCGGGTTGCCCACGCCGGCGGCCGTGCTGAGGAAGATGCGGTCGGTCCGCGCGATGCCGACCGTCATGGCGTTGACCAGCGGATTGCCGTCGTAGGAGGGGTGGAAATCGATCTCGCCGCCGACGGTTGGCACGCCCACGCAGTTGCCGTAGCCGCCGATACCCCGGACCACGCCGTCGACGATGCGCTTGGTGCGCGGATGGCTCGGACTGCCGAAGCGCAGCGCGTTCAGGCTGGCGATCGGACGGGCGCCCATGGTGAACACGTCGCGCAGGATGCCCCCGACGCCGGTGGCGGCACCCTGGTAGGGTTCGATGAAGCTCGGATGGTTGTGGCTCTCCATCTTGAACACGGCGGCAAGCCCGTCGCCGATGTCCACCACCCCCGCGTTCTCGCCCGGCCCGTGGATCACCCACGGCGCCTTGGTTGGCAGTTGCTTGAGCCACACTCGTGAGGATTTGTACGAGCAGTGCTCGGACCACATGACGCTGAACACGCCGAGCTCGGTGAGCGTGGGCGTGCGGCCCGCGATCGCCAGCACCTTGGCGTATTCCTCGGCGCTCAGCCCGAAGCGGCGGGCGAGATCCTCGTCGATCCCCTGTGCGGTCACGCGGCGAGCGATGCCGTGAGCGCGTCGAACAACGGCTTGCCGTCGGTGCCGCCCACCAACGGGTCGACGACGTCCTCGGGATGCGGCATCAGCCCGAGCACGCGACGGTTGGGGCTGAACACGCCGGCGATGCCGCGGGCGGAGCCGTTGCGGTTGGCCGCGGCGGCCAGCTCGCCCGACCGGGTGACGTAGCGGAACGCCACCAGGCCCTCGCCTTCCAGACGATCGAGCGTCGCGGGGTCGGCGAAGTAGTTTCCCTCGCCATGCGCCATCGGGGCGCGGAACACCTGGCCGCGATGCCAGCGGGAGGTGAACACCGTGTCCTCCCGCTCGACGCGGAGATGGCAATCCGTCGCGAGGAAGCGCAGGCCGGCGTTGCGCAGCAGCGCGCCGGGCAGCAACCCCGCCTCGGTGAGGATCTGAAAACCGTTGCAAACCGCCAGCACGTGCCCGCCGGCGGCGGCGAAGTCCCGCACGGCGCCCATGACCGGCGAATGCGCCGCCATCGCCCCGGCGCGGAGATAGTCGCCGTATGAGAAGCCGCCCGGCAGCACGACGAGATCGAGCCCGGACAAGTCGGTTTCCGTATGCCAGAGCAGCCGCGGCCGGCGACCGGACGACCGCTCCAGCGCGATCGCCACGTCGCGCTCGCGGTTGATGCCGGGGAACAGGAGGATCGCGGCGTTCACGCGCGCTGGGCCTTCACTCGTCCACGCTCACGCGAAAACTCTCGATCACCGCGTTGGCGAGCAGCCTGTCCGCCATCGATTCCGCTGTAACGCGGGCACGTTCGGGATCGGTCTCCGCCAGTTCGAGCTCGATCACCTTGCCGGCGCGCACCTCGTTCACGCCCTCGAAGCCGAGCATGCCGAGGGCCTGGCCGATGGCGCGGCCCTGCGGATCGAGTACGCCAGGCTTCAACATCACCGTCACCACCGCCTTCACTGGATCAACTCCGGCCCCTTCAGGTCGCGCACGCCCGCCTCGGGCAGGATGCCGAGCCGCTTGGCGACCTCCTGGTAGGCCTCCTCGACCTGACCGAGATCGCGACGGAAGCGGTCCTTGTCCATCTTCTCGTTGGTCTTGCTGTCCCACAGGCGGCAATTGTCCGGGCTGATCTCGTCGGCGAGCACCAGGCGCATCTCCTCGTTCTCCCACAAGCGACCGTATTCGAGCTTGAAATCGACCAGGGTGATGCCGACGCCGAGGAAGAGCCCGGTCAGGAAGTCGTTGACCCGCAACGTCAGCGCGACGATGTCGTCCATGTCCTGCGTGGTTGCCCAGCCGAAGGCGGTGATGTGCTCCTCGCTGATCATCGGGTCGTTCAGCGCGTCGTTCTTGTAGTAGTACTCCAGAATCGATCGCGGCAGCCTGGTGCCTTCCGGGATGCCGAGCCGCTCGGACAGGCTGCCGGCGGCGACGTTGCGGACGACGACCTCCAACGGAATGATCTCGACCTCGCGGATCAACTGCTCGCGCATGTTGAGCCGGCGGACGAAATGCGTCGGGATACCGATCTCCTGCAGCCGCATCATCAGGTATTCGCTGATGCGGTTGTTCAGGACCCCCTTGCCGGTGATGACGCCCTTCTTCTGCGCGTTGAAAGCGGTCGCATCGTCCTTGAAATACTGCACGAGGGTGCCGGGCTCCGGCCCCTCGAACAGGATTTTCGCCTTTCCCTCGTAGAGCTGGCGACGGCGGGCCATTGAACATTCCTTTCTGCTCGCCCCACCGCCCGGGAGCGTAGCGGGGCGCAGTCACGGCGTGCCCGGGTATAGCAGCGCGCGCCCGCCCCCGCCAACGCGCGCCGACCGGCGCACACGCAACTGCGTCTTTAATGAGATGTTCATCGCACAATGCGAGGCTGTGTCCGAAGCGGACATGGACGGGGCAGCGATGGACGGGATGACCGCGAAGGTGCGCGCTTTGGCAAGGCCCACCCTGCTTGCCGCCCTGGACGGGCTCGCGGACGCCGTGATCGTCGTCGATCAGGCACTGCAGGTCCGGCTGGTGAACGAGGCGGCGCTTGCCTTGCTGGATCTCGGACCGGCCTCACGCACCGGCCGCGTTGCCCTGACGACACTGCTGCGACGCAGCAAGGCCCTCGATGCAGGGGGACGCGGCCGGATCAAGGGGGCGCTGGACGAGGCCCTCGCCCTCGGCACCGACGTCGACCGCACCCTGCCGTTGCGACAGGACAGCCCGGCCACGGTGTCGGTCCGCCGCATCGCCGCCCGGCGCTGGAGGCTCGTCATCCGCCCGCTCGCCGCTTCGGTGCCCGGCCGCCGTTGCCGACGCGATCCGCTGACCGGTCTGGCCGACCGCCAGGCGCTGCGGATGCGGCTGACAGCCTCGCTCGAACGCGGCCTGACGACGTTGCTGCTGCTCGACCTCGACCGGTTCAAGACCGTCAACGACACGCTCGGCCATCCGGTCGGGGATCAATTGCTCTGCGCCGCCGCGGAGCGGATGCGCCACGCGGTGCGCCGGCGCGACCTGGTGGCGCGGCTTGGGGGCGACGAGTTCGCGATCTTGCTGCAGGACGGCGCGGATGTCGGCGAGGGCGCGGCCCTGGCCGCGCGGCTGCTCGACCTGCTGGCGCGGCCCTACCTGGTCAGGGGCAACCTGGTCAGCGCCGGCGCCAGCATCGGCATCGCCGACGCGCCGTCAGGCGGTTGCGACTGCGACGAGATGATCCGGCGCGCCGACCTCGCACTCTATCAAGCCAAGGCCGAAGGGCGGGGCGTCGCGCGCGTGTTCGACGCGGCGATGAACGACCGGGCGCAGGCGCGTTCCGCGCTGGAGGGCGATCTGCGCCGCGCCATTGCGCTGCGACAGTTCGCGCTGCATTTCCAGCCGCAATACGATATGTCCCGCAACGTGCTCGTCGGCTTCGAGGCGCTGCTGCGATGGCCGCATCCGGATCGCGGGATGGTTTCTCCCGCTACATTCGTTCCGGTTGCCGAGGAGATCGGCCTGATCGGCACGATCGGAAGCTGGGTGTTGCGGCGCGCCTGCGCCGAAGCGGCCAAGTGGTCGCGTCCGCTGCGTGTCGCGGTGAACGTCTCCCCGCTGCAATTCGAGCGCGGCGACGAGCTGGTCGCCAGCGTGCAAGCCGCGCTGCTGCGATCCGGTCTGCCGGCCGGTCGATTAGAAGTCGAGATCACCGAGAGCGCGCTGCTCTCCGCCGAGACGTCGACGCTGGCCACGCTGCACGCCCTGCGCGCCCTCGGCGTACGGATATCGCTCGACGATTTCGGCACCGGCTACTCGTCCCTCAGTCAGCTGCGCAGCTTCCCGTTCGACAAGATCAAGATCGACCGTTCCTTCGTGAACGACGTCGCGCACAGCCAGCAGGCTTCGGCGATCATCCGGGCTATCAGCACGCTCAGCGACAGCCTCGGCATGGCGACGATCGCCGAAGGGGTCGAGACCGAAGAACAAGCCAGAGCCGTCGCGCGAAACGGCTGCGAGGACATCCAGGGCTATCTCATCAGCCGACCGGTCCCGGCCGGCGAGGTCGAAGGCCTGATCAGCCGCTACGGCGCGCCGACGGACGTGCGGCGTGCCGATCCGCGCGATACGCAACCCTTTCAGAAGGACCATGAATCATGTCTTCTCTGCGTCGAGTAATCTACTGCAGCCGGAGCCGCTTGACCGGGGCACGCAGCACCGTCGACGCGGAGGTCCGCCGCATCCTGGCACGGTCGCGATCGAACAACGCGGCCGCCTCGATCGGCGGCGCGCTGCTGTTCTCCGACGATTGCTTCGCCCAGGTCCTGGAAGGTTCGACCGAGGCGTTGAGCCGCGCCTTCGAGCGCATCCAGCGCGACACGCGGCATGGCGACGTGGTGGTGCTGCAGAGCAGCCCGGCGGAACAGCGGCATTTTCCATACTGGTCGATGGCGTACGCGGGCTCACCCGATGCCGAGCCGCGCCGCCGACTGGTCAAGGTCGGCTTTGACGCGGCGTTCTCCGGTCAGACGAGTGTCGCCGGCCATACCATGCTGGACCTGTTGCGCCAGCTGGTGAGCGACCCGGTCGACGCCTGACGGTCGTGCCCGCGGCCTGTCCGCAGGAGGTCAGCCGGCCTCGCCGGCTGACCAGGGCAGCACCACGGTCGCCAACCGCGCCAACTCCGGCGGCCCGGCGGCGAACAGCCAGTCAGGTGTCCCGGCACGCGGCAGGGCGAGCAGCGCGCTGCTCGCGGTACCGTATCCGTCGCGAGGCGGGATGTTGATCTGCTCCGCCGGGGCGCCCGCGTCGTCGGCGAGGATGCGCCGCCAGCTTTCCCATCCCGCCGCGTGGCCGGCGGCGGGCGTTGGCGCCGGCGCCGCGCGGAACCGTGGAAGATGGCGGGCGACCCGCGCGCTTGCCGTGTCGTCGGGGTCGTGGGAGGTGACCATGTGCACGCCGGACGAAAGGCGGAGCATCTCCGGGCGGTTCCGACCGAGGCCGCGCAGGAACCAGGCGCCCTCGCGATCGGCGATCACCATGTTGAACGCGCGCCAGTCGGAGGCGTCCAGCGCGCCGATCGCGCCGGCCGCCGCCGCCGCGGTCGCGTGGTCGAGCGCCAGCAACGGCAACTCTCCCCGGCTGTGCTTGCCCCGCGCGGGGCCGAGCGTGTCCGGCCGGTTCAGCACCGTGGCGACGACCCCGGCGCGGTTCACGCCCATCCAGGTTCCGCCCGCGGTGCGATCGCGTCCGGCGACCACGCGGGGCCGCTCCCTCCAGTGCGCCGCCGGCGGGTCCCACGGACGATCAAGCCGCTCGTCCCGGTTCGCGGCCAACAGCAGCGGCCACTCGTGGCCCGGACGGATCAGCAGAACGACCGTGCACACGTGCTGTCAGCGCCAGCGAGAACGCTGACCGCCGGCCTGCTCGCCCATGACGCTACCTGCGGTAATAGCGCCGGTGGTGACGATGATGACGATACGAGCGGTGGCGATAGTCCCGGCTCCGGCCGTAGCGATCATACTGGATGGCCGTGACCGCAGTGGTGCCGGGAGCTTCGAGCAACGGGCGCACCGGCGCTGCCCTGGCCGGGTGCCACCCCCCAAACGCGGCGAAAGCGAGCAGGAGGGCCAGCAAGGCCTTCGACCGAATCATCCACGGTGTTCCTTGTGGGCCTCAATGGCCCCTAGCCGGCATTGTAGCAGGCCCGGGTTCGCCGAACACGCGCTCGAACACGAGGTCGAGCGAGCGGAGATGCAGCGCAGGGTCCATCGCCCGGTCCAGCTCGCAGGCTTGCACCCTTCCCGCGACATCCGAATCCGCCTCCAGGTTGGCGCGGAAATCGCGTGCGTCAGGGCGGCCAAGCACCTCCCACGTCGCCATCGCGTTGCGCTGCACGATCCGGTAGGCGTCCTCGCGCGAAATGCCGGCGCGGGTCAGGGCGAGCAGCACCTCGCCGCTATGCACCACACCACCCAGGCTTTCCAGGTTGGCCAGCATGCGTTCCGGATACACCGTCAGACGCTCGACCATGCCGGCCAGACGTGCGAGCGCGAAATCGAGCGCGATGGTCGAATCCGGGCCGATCACCCGCTCGACGCTCGAATGGCTGATGTCGCGTTCGTGCCACAACGCCACGTTCTCCAGCGCGGGGATCACGGCGGCGCGGACGATGCGGGCGAGGCCGGTCAGGTTCTCGCTCAGCACCGGGTTGCGCTTGTGCGGCATGGCGCTCGAGCCTTTCTGGCCCGGATGGAAGAACTCCTCGGCTTCGCGCACCTCCGAGCGCTGCAGATGCCGGACCTCGGTCGCGAAGCGCTCGATGCCGCTCGCGACCACCGCCAAAGTCGCGAAGTAGGCGGCGTGCCGGTCGCGCGGGATCACCTGGGTCGAGACCGGCTCCACGGCGAGCCCGAGTTGCGTCGCGACATGCGCCTCCACCCGGGGATCGACATGGGCGAACGTGCCGACCGCACCGCTCAGCGCGCAGACGGCGATCTCCGCGCGCGCAGCCTGCAGCCGCGCCCGGTTGCGCGCGAACTCGGCATAGTGGCCGGCGAGCTTGAGGCCGAACGTGGTGGGCTCGGCATGGATGCCGTGGCTGCGCCCGATGGTCAGGGTGAACTTGTGCTCGAACGCCCGCGCGCGCAGTGCCGCCAGCACTGCGTCGATGTCCCGCAGCAGCAAGTCGGTCGCCTGCGCGAGCTGGACCGAGAGACAGGTGTCGAGCACGTCGCTGCTGGTCAGCCCCTGATGCACGAAGCGGCTGTGCTCGCCGACCCCTTCGGCGAGCCAGGTGAGGAACGCGATGACGTCGTGCCGCGTCTCGCGCTCGATCGCGTCGATGCGCTCGAGGTCGGCCGCGGTGATGTCGGCCACCTTGGCGGCGCCGTTGCGCCGGATGCCGCGCGCCGCCGGCTCCGGTATGTCGCCGACCGCGGCCATCCCCTCGGCGGCAAGCGCCTCGATCTCGAACCAGATGCGAAACCGGTTCTCCGGCGCCCAGATCGCCGCCATCTCGGGCCTGGTATAGCGGGGAACCATGCTGGGGCCTCTCCACTTGCTCCCGCGAGCCAGGCGCCGCGGTCTCTGGGGGCAGCTAGACCCGCCATCGATGCCTGACAAGACCGAAGAGGTTTCCGCCCGATGCCGCCGCTTCCGCCCACCCTGATCCACGACGCGACGGCGCTGCTGCAGATCGTGTTCATCGACGTGGCACTCGCCGGGGACAACGCGGTCGTGGTCGGCCTGGCGGTCGCGGGGCTGCCGCCGGAGCAGAAGCGTCGCGCCATCCTGCTCGGCATCGCGGGCGCCACGATCATTCGCATCGGCTTCGGCGCGATCACGTTGCAGCTCCTCGCGATCATCGGGCTCACGCTCGCCGGCGGGTTGCTGCTGCTCTGGGTGTGCTGGCGCATGTATCGCGAGTTGCGCCGCCACGGCCACGGCGGCGCCGGTACGACCCGGGCACCGAAGACGCTCCGGCAAGCGATGCTGCAGATCATCCTGGCCGACGTGTCGATGAGCCTCGACAACGTGCTCGCGGTGGCGGGAGCGGCACAGGGCAGCGTGTGGGTGCTGGCGACCGGCCTCACGCTGTCGGTGGCCTTGATGGGCTTGGCCGCCGGGCTGATCGCCGGACTGCTGGAACGATATCGCTGGATCGCGTGGGTCGGCCTGCTGATCGTCCTCTACGTGGCGCTGCACATGATTTGGCAAGGCTCCAACGAGGTCGCCGCCCACACCACCCTCGACGAGCGGGCCGCGGCGGCGTTCTGGCGGATCGTGCAGCGATTGCAGCCCTCGCCGTAACGGCTGGTGTCCCGGAAGGGCCTAGTCGACCGAGTACGGCGGCTTGGACAGGCCGGCGGGCGAGTAGGTGAACACCTCGCAGCCGTCTTCGGTGACGCCGACCATGTGTTCGAACTGCGCCGACAGGCTGCGGTCGCGGGTCACGGCGGTCCAGCCGTCGTCGAGCACCTTCACCTCGGGGCGGCCGGCATTCACCATCGGCTCGATGGTGAAGAACATGCCCGGCCGGAGCACTGGGCCTTCGCCCGCGCGGCCGAAATGCAGGATGTTGGGCGCCTCGTGGAACCGCCGGCCGATGCCGTGGCCGCAGAAATCGCGCACCACGCTAAAGCGCTGGCCCTCGACATAGGTCTGGATCGCGTGACCGATGTCGCCGAGCGTCGCACCGGGACGAACCGCGTGCACGCCGCGCATCAAGGCCTCGTAGGTCACGTCCATCAGGTTTCGCGCCCGCGTGGACGCCGCGCCGGCCACGTACATGCGCGAGCTGTCGCCGTGCCAGCCGTTCAGGATGACGGTCACGTCGATGTTCAGCACGTCGCCGTTGTCGAGCTTGCGCTCGCCGGGAATGCCGTGACAGACGACGTGGTTGATCGAAGTGCAGGTCGCCTTGGGGTAACCCCGGGAGTTCAGCGGCGCCGGCACGGCGCCGTGGGCGGCGATGAACTCGTGGCACAGCGCGTCGAGCGTCGCGGTCGAGACGCCGGGCCGGACATGCGGGGTGATCATGTCCAGGGTCTCGGCGGCGAGCCGGCCGGCTTCGCGCATGCCCGCGAAATCCTCGGGCGCGTAGATCGTTATCCTTCGTGCGTCAGTCCCGCCGTCCATGCAACCCGCTCCGTCCGGCCGCACCATGCGCGTGCGCGCCGTTCCTCGTCTTCAATGCAGGGGAGTGAAGATGCGCAAGCCACCCCTCCGGCGCAAGAGCAACCGACGTCAGGCCTCAGCCATCCAGGAGCCACCGGAAGGACCGGCGGAGGGCGGCCGTCCCGTCCCGCTCGAAGCAGCGTCCGTGCGCGAAGATGACCCGTTCGGGCCGGAGCGCGAGCAGCCGCCGCGCCGCCCGCTTGGCGGCCGTCCGCTGCAGATTGATTAGGGCGCGCAGATAGGCCGGAGGCATCCCATCCGGCGCGGTGACACCCAACATCGTCGCGACGGGGCGCATCAGCCGGGGCAGTTTGTGCCGCTCGAGATTGAGAACCAGGTCCGTGAGCACCAGCGTGCGCGTCGGCTGGTGGAACAGCGCAATCTCGCGGAAACCGAGGCCGCCCGGCACCGCCACAAGCTCGACGCCGTCGCCCCACTCGGGGGGCGCCCGATCGGACAGGTCGTGGTCCAGCCGCACGCCGCTCTTGCGCACCTGCCGCCGTTGTCGCAGGCCGGGCGCGGCCCAGGTCGTCGCGTCCGGACACGCTTGCTGCCAGGACTGGAGGAAGATCCAGTGCGCGAAGCTCGGCGCGACGAGGTGACGAATGCGGCCCAGCGTTTCCAGCTCGCGCCGCAGGCTGTCGCTGTATCGCGTGGGCGAGTGCAGCAGCAGGTCGCCGTTCCCCAATCGCAGCACTGTCATGCGCGCGGGCAGCACCTTGCCCAGCGCGCCGGGCAGCAGGCTGTCGACGACGAACACCCCGGGCACCACCGGTTTCGGTCTGTCGAGCGGCGGGTACCCGAGCTCTTCTTGCGGCGTCGCATGGCCCAGTAGCCGGCTTTTAGCGCCGCCGCGCTGGCCGGACGGGCGCGCGGGCGCAGACTGGCTGAGCGCCGCCACCGCCAGTTCCGATAACCCCGCCGCGATCAGCATCGCGCGGGCCGCGGGTGGTTGCCGGCGCATCAGCAGTCCGGCGCCGCACAGGGCGGCGCCGCCGAGCGCATCGATCATCACGTGCACGCGAGTGGAAACCATGCAAGCTCCATTGAGGCAGCTCGGCTCCAACGAGAACCGGGGCGCCCGGGATGCCTTTACACGGTTTTGGCAACACGACCGTGGGAAGCTAGGGTGCGCTCAATCTTGCTCCGCCACGCCGGCGCGAACACGTCGGGTTATGCGGCACTGTTGAGGATCGCCAATGCCGCCCGATAGCACGCAGTATCCCTACAGCCCGATCGTATTCATCACCGACACGATCGGCGACGCCGGTTACCAGGCATCCGGCGTTTTGGTGGCGCCCGACGAGGTGCTCACCGCGAGCCACGTGGTCTATGAGCAGGATCTGGGCACGGCCAGCAACATCGTGGTCACGCCGGGCTACAACGGTATCGCGCCGTTCGGCTCGGCGAGCGGAACGGACATCCACTATTTTCCGGTGGCCGACGCCGGAGGCACGATCAGCAACGACGATTCGCAGAACGACTATGCGCTGATCCACCTCGATCACCCGTTCAGCGACACCGGCACCCTCGGCCTGACGCCGGACTTCGCGGGTGGAACCGTCAACGTGACCGGCTATCCCGCCTCCGCGAGCGGCGCGCTGGTCAGCAGCGTGCAGACCGTGCACCGCGATCCGGACTACACCCTGCTGGACGGCGCGCCGCTCGGACCGGGTTCGAGCGGCGGCCCGGTATGGGCGAGCGATGCCGCCGGACACTCCTACGTGGTCGGCGTGGTCTCGAGCGAAAGCTTCGACCGGACCGTCGGATACAACGCCCTGATCACGACGGACGCCCTCCATACCATCAGCGCCTGGATCGCAAGCGATGATGGCGTATCGGCAACTCAGCCCGGCGTGGTTTGCGACAACGCGGCCGATGTCGCGGGCGAATTGCCGCAACTCGAAACCGCGGCGCAGGCAGGCGCCCTGGTCTCCATCACGCTCACCGATCCGGGCCTGCCGACGCTGCCCATCTCGCTCGACCGCCTGTTCGGCAGCGGCGACGCGCTTCGCTTCATTACGGAAAGCTTCGCCGTGGATGTCTCGCTCACGGGCGCGCGCGGCAACGTGCCCGACGTGCAGGCTCGTGAGCTGGGCGCCAGCACGAGCATCAAGGACGTGCGGTTCGCCGACGGGCGGATGGTCTACGACCCGACCGCGCCGGCCGCACAGGTGGTCAGGCTTTACCAGGCCGCCCTGGGCCGCGTTCCGGACCAGCCCGGCCTGCATGGCTGGGTGGACGCGATCAAGGCCGGCACGCCGCTCGCGGCCGTCGCGGACGGCTTCGTCGGCAGCCGCGAGTTCCAGCAGCGTTTCGGTGCCGACCCGACCGACGGCGCGTTCGTCGACCAGCTCTACGTCAATGTCCTGCATCGTGCCCCGGATGCAGGCGGCTACGCGCTTTGGACCCGCGCCCTCGCCGGCGGCATGACGCGCGGCCAGGCGTTGGTCGCTTTTTCGGAAGGCACGGAGAACAAGCTCGGCACCGCCCCGGTGGTGCAAGCCGGCATCTGGGATCTCGACGAGAACGCGCCGCAGGTGGCGCGGCTCTACGACACGGTGTTCGGTCGCGCGCCGGATGCAGGCGGCCTGCGGACCTGGGAGAACGCGCTCGACGCGCGGGCGCTATCGCTCGATCAAGTCGCGTCGCAGTTCATGCAAAGCCCGGAGTTCCTCGGGCGCTACGGCTCGCTCTCGAACGGGGCGTTCGTCGACGCGCTTTACGCCAACACCTTGCATCGCACCCCCGATGCGAGCGGTGCGGCGCTGTGGACCGGCGCGCTCGACAGCGGCGCCGTGTCGCGATCCGGCGCCGTGGTCGGGTTCTCGGAAAGCCAGGAGCACCAGAACGCCACGGCCGCGAACATATTCGGCAGCGACCCCGCCAGCTTCGGCGTCAAGCTCGCGTAGCCCGAACCGAGTGGAGCTGAGCCGGCCCAGCCCACGCGCCATGCCAAGCGTGCGGCGCACGATGAATGCGTCCGTTGACCAGCCGGTGCAAACCGCGAGTGCTTGGGAGTTGACGGTTCCATTGCTCCGCCGCTTAATCGAACTCCGCTCGAAAGAAGCTGGCGCTCATTAGCGACAACGGGGAGAAGGTGATGGAACGCCGGCTGATCGCGCGGGCTTGGATGGCGGCGACGTTCGGCCTGACCGTGCTGATGACCGCATTGCCGGCCGCAGCGAAGTCGAACGGCAAGTACACCGTCTATCTGAGCATGAGCTATGTCGGGAACGGCTGGCAGAGCGAAGCCACCAACATGATCAAGGCGATGGCGGCTTATTACGGCGACAAGGTGGACCTGCGAGTGCAGGTGGCCGGGCCGGTGGCGCAGCGGCAGATCCAGCAGATCAATTCCATGGCGCAGGCCGGCGCCGACGCCATCATCGTGTATCCGATCTCCCCGACGGCGCTGAACACCGCGATCCGGGATGCCTGCAAGCGCGGCATCGCCGTGTTCGCTTACGACTCGTTCGTCACCGAGCCCTGCGCCTACAACGTTCACCCCGACCAGTACGAGCTCGCGGCCACCGCGGCCGAGTGGGTCGTCAAGCAGATGGACCGGAAGGGCAACCTGCTGTTCGTGACCGGCGTGCCCGGCACCACGGTCGACACCGAGCGCACGCGAGGCTACCGCGACGTCGTCAAGAAATACCCCGATGTCAAAATTGTCGGCGAGGTCAACGGAATGTGGTCGCTCGCGATCACCGAGAAGGTGATCACGGAGTTCATGGCCACCCACAAGTGGGATGACATCGGCGGCGTGATCGGCTCCGGGGGCGGCTGGACCGCCTGGCAAGCACAGAAGGCCGCCGGCGCGCCGAAACTGACGCCCTACGGCACGGACGGCGCCAACGCCACGCGCGTCGCCATGCTGCCGCAAGGGTCCATTCCGAGTGCTACCTACCCGTACGCTCCGATGGGAGCGCCGGCCATATCGCTTGAAAGCACGCCGATGTCCGGGGCCTTGGCGTTGAAGCTCGCGATGAAGCTCCTCGATGGCGACAAGAGCATTGCCAAGGAGACGGTCATCCCTCTGCAGATCGTGACGACCGACAATATCAAGCTCTGCAAGACCGGATCCTGGACGGAAATGCGTGACGGCTGCAACGTCTTCGATCCGAAGATGATCAACTCCGACTACGTGGACAACATCTACTCTCCGTTGACCCCGGAAGTGGGGCTGGCCGCCGCGATGACCGGCACGCCGGAGCCGAAGTCGCCGAAATAGCGTCGGCTCGTTCGTGCGTTCCACGGACGCACGCCTCGACCGGCCGGAGGAGCCAGTGCCGCAGCAGATGGGCCGCCCTCAGGCATTGACCGTCCACGAGCTTCGCAAGCGATTTGGCGCGACGCAGGCGCTCGACGGAGCATCGTTCGCGGTCGTGGCGGGCGAGATGCACGCCTTGCTTGGGGAGAACGGTGCCGGCAAGTCGACGATGGTGCGCGTTCTCAGCGGCCTCACCCGTTCGGACGGCGGCTCGGTATCGGTGTTCGACCGCAGGGTGGAGATGACGGGAGCGGCCTCGGCTCATGCGCTCGGCATACGCACCGCGTTTCAGGAGATCAGCCTGATACCGGACCTGACGGTGGCGGAGAACCTTCTGCTGCCGGACCCGCCGGTTCACCTCGGCGTTTTCCTCGACCGGGGCGTCGCCATACGCCGCATCGACGCGATGCTCGACCGCCTCGACCTTCCCGACATCGACCCGCGCGCCCGCGTTCGCGACTGCCCGCTCCCGATCCGGCAGAAGATCGAGATCGCGCGCGCCATCGGGCGGGAGCCGAAGATCCTGCTGCTCGACGAACCGACCTCGGCGCTGTCGAGCAGCGGCGTCGAATGGCTGGCGCGTCGCATCGCCGACTTGCGCCAGTCGGGCACCAGCATCGTTCTCATCACGCATCGCATTCATGAGGTGCGGCGCTTCTGCGACCGGCTCACCATCCTGCGCAACGGCCGCAACGCCGGCAGTTCCGACGTCGACGCCATCAGCGATGATGAAGTGATCCGGCTGGTGATCGGGCGCACGCTGGCCGCAACCTTTCCGCCGCGCCCCGCGGCGGCACAAGCGCGGGTGGGCGTACCCGCGCTCGCGGTGCGAGGCCTGCGAATCCAGGGGCAGCTCGAGGACGTGTCGTTCTCGCTCGCGCGAGGCGAGATCCTCGGCGTGGCCGGCCTGCAGGGCATGGGTCAGAACGAACTGTTCCACGCGCTGTTCGGGGTGCTCCCGCTGGATGGCGGCACGATCGAGGTGGACGGAACCTCCGTCGTGCTGGCCTCGCCGCGCGACGCCATCGACGCCCGCATCGGCATCAGCCTGGTGCCCGAGGACCGCAAGACCGAGGCGCTTGCCCTGCGGCTGTCCGGACGCGAGAACGTGTCGCTTGCCGTGATCGACAGGTTTGCGCGGTGGGGCTGGATCGACGATCGCCGAGAACGCCTGGCCGTGGACCGCATCCTGGCTCGCGTGCAGGTACATCCGGGGGCGCTCTACAAGGCTTGCGCGGCATTCAGCGGCGGCAACCAGCAGAAGATGGCGATCGCCAAATGGCTGCTCGCGGAGAGCCGTGTCCTGCTGCTGTTCGATCCGACGCGGGGCGTCGATGTCGGGACCAAGCACGAGATCTACCTGCTGATGCGCGAATTCGCCGATGCGGGCGGCGCGGTGCTGCTCTACTCGACCGACGTGCTGGAGATGGTCAATCTGTGCGACAGGATCCTCGTCATGTATCAAGGGCGATTGACGGCCATGTTGGAGGGACCGGACGCCACCGAGGAGGAAATCATGCGCATGGCAATGGGACAGAGCGACGCCCCTGCCGTCACCCAAGTCGCTGAAGGCGCATGACGGCTCTCGCCGTCGGCCCCGCCCATCGCCGGTTGGGGAGCCTCCGCCTGCGCCCTCATGGCGGACTGATCCTTGCGGTGACGGTCTTCTGCATCGTCTTCGCCGGCCTCGGCCTCACGATGGCCAAGCCGTTCGGATATGCCGACCTCGCCTCTCTGTCGAACAACACCGCGACGCTCGCCATCGCGTCGATGGGCGAGACCCTGGCCGTGCTTCTCGGCGGCCTCGACCTGTCGGCCGGGGCAGTCGTCTCGTTGTCCAACTGCGTCGTCACCGCGGGGATGCAGAGCTCGCACGGGTCCGCCGCCCTATGGACGCTCGCCGGCGTGCTTGCCGGCGCGCTCACCGGCGCCGTGAACGGCGTCTTCATCGCGTATTTGCGGCTGCAACCGATCGTCGTGACGCTGGCGACGATGTTCATCATCCAGGGCGCCACCCTGCTCGTCATGTCGGAACCCGGAGGCGCTGTTTCCGCCGAGTATTCCAGCCTGTTCATGGGCGACATCATTGCCAACGCGGTGCCGACGTCGCTGTCGATCCTGGTCGTGCTCCTGCTGCTATGGGGGCTGTTGCGGCGGACGCGCTTCGGCGTTGCCCTATACGCGATCGGCAGCGACGAGGATGCCGCGCGCGCCAACGGCGTGGATGCGGCTCGGATCAAGTTCGCCGTCTACGTCCTGGCCGGCGCCGGATACGGGCTCGCGGGCGTGGTCCTCACCGCCCAGACCGGCTCCGCCGATCCGCTGGTCGGGCCGCCGATGCTGCTGCCGATCTTCGTCGCCGTCATTCTCGGCGGCACGCACCTCGCCGGCGGGCGGGGCGGCTGCCTCGGCACCGTGTTCGGCGCCTTCACGCTGATGCTGACCGTCAACATCCTGCTGGTGATGGACGTTTCCGCGTTCTTCAGCACTGCCGCGGAAGGCATCCTGCTGATACTCGCCGTCCTCGGAAACTCGCTCGGACGCGGATCACCGGTTTGGCGTTACGCGCGATCCTGGCAACAGCGATGGCGGCGGCGTGCAAAGCGCAGTCCGCCGGGCGTGCCTCGCCCGGTGCGCCTGGCCACGACCGGGAGCGGTCTCCGACGGGATGATGAACTGCCGGACGCGCGCTGGAAGGCGTGGACCGTCCGCCACCGCGCGACGCTGCGGCTCGTTCTGCCGTCCTACGCCGCCTTCGCGATGGTGTTCGCGGTGACGATGACGGTTCTGAGCTCGCAGATGGGAAGCCTGCACGGCTACGTGAACTCGCTTCTCGTGCTGGCATCGCTCTCCGCGGTGATCGTGCTGGGACAGGGCGTCGTCATCCTCAGCGGCGGGCTGGACCTGTCGATACCTTGGATGATCACGATGGCGGGCATCCTGCTCGCGGGCATGAGCAAGGGATCGGACAGCGCCCTGTTCTGGTCGGTGCCGACCGTGCTGCTGATCGCGACGGCCGTGGGCGCCGCCAACGGCGTCGGCATCGCGGTGCTGGGCATCAATCCGATCGTGATGACCTTGGCGATGAACGGCATCCTCCAGGCGCTGGCGCTGATCTACTGCAACGGCTCGCCGATCGGCCTCGTGCCACCGAGCCTTCATTGGGTGATGGGCGGCGGCCAGATCCTCGGTTTCGCGCCCGTCGTCTGGCTGCTGGCGTTGTTCATTGTCGGATCGACGCTCCTGCTCAGCCGCACGACGTTCGGCCGCCACCTGTACGCGGTCGGCAACAGCGCGCGCGTGGCGGAGTTCGCGGGGGTCTCCGCGGGCACGGTGCAGACGCTGGCCTACGTTCTCTCGGCGGTGTGCGCGGCGCTCGTCGGGCTGATGTTGGGCGGCTTTGGCCTGCAGGCGACGCTCGACATGGGTGACGCGTACCTGATGCCTTCGATCGCCGCCGCCGTTGTCGGAGGCACGCTCATAACGGGTGGTCGTGGCCACTATCTCGGCATGTTCGGCGGCGCGTTGCTGCTCACCGCGCTCTCCGCCCTGCTCTCGGGCATTCTGCTGCCGGCCGCCCTACGCGGCATCATCTTCGGCGCGGTCATCCTCACCGCCGTCATCGCGTTGCGCGATCCCACGACTGCTTGAGAACGTCTGCATCCCACGGGCCGGCCGCGGCAGAGCGGACGGACGAACGAACGGAGACGCCGAGATGCACGAACATGCCCATGGCGGGATGCGAAGCGAGCTGACCGAAGGCCTGCGCCTGCCACTCGGCAACCTGCCGGGCACGCGCTACCCGGACGTCCGCATCGAGGCGCTGGACAAGCGCTTCAAGGCCAAGCAGGGGAACACCGCCATCGAGCGGATCGCGACGGGGTGCCGCTGGGCGGAGGGGCCGGTGTATTTCCCCGACGGCGGCTACCTGTTGTGGAGCGACATCCCGAACAACCGGATCCTGCGCTGGCTGGAAGAGGACGGACATGTCAGCGTGTTTCGCGCCGATAGTCACTTTGCCAACGGCAACACCCGTGATCGCGAAGGGCGGCTGATCACCTGCGAGCACGATTCGCGGCGTGTGACCCGCACCGAGCACGACGGCCGCGTCACCGTGCTGATGGACAGCTTCCAGGGCAAGAAGCTGAACGCGCCGAACGACGCGGTGGTCGCCTGCGACGGCGCGATCTGGTTCACCGATCCCGGCTACGGCATCGATGGGCCGTACGAGGGACACGCGGCGGAGGCCGAGCTGCCGCGCAACGTGTACCGGATCGACCCGGCCGGCGGCGAGGCGGCCGTGGTCGCCGATGACTTCGTCCGCCCGAACGGCTTGGCCTTCTCGCCCGACGAGGCGCGGCTGTACATCGTCGACAGCGGCATCTCGCATGGCGGGCCGGCACACATCCGGATGTTCGACGTGCACGGCTCCCGATTGTCCGGCGGCAAAGTCTTCGCCGAAGATTTTGCGCCTGGTTCGACCGATGGATTGCGTACCGACACGGATGGCAACGTGTGGTGCAGCATGGGCTGGGCCGACCCGGCGGAAGACGGCGCGCGATGCTACGAGCCCGGCGGCGCGCTGATCGGCAAGGTCCACCTGCCGGAGGCCGCCGCCAATCTCTGCTTCGGCGGCAAGAAACGGCATCGGTTGTTCATCGCGGCGAGCACGTCCGTCTACTCGGTCTATCTCAATGCAACGGGGGCGCAGCGGCCTTAAAGACCGCCCGGATCCGGGTAATAACCAGGGGTCGGAGAGCCCGGATCCGGGTAATAACCAGGGGCCGAGGAGCCCGGATCCGGGCAGAAAAACCGGCCTCGCGCAGCCGCTTTCAGCCCAGTCGCGCCGGATGTAGGTCGATGCGGGCGATGCCACCCGTAACCGGCTGGCGCGAGCGCTAGGTCGCGGCCGCCTTTCGCGCCGCCGCCTCTTCCGCGCTGGCGATGCCGCCATGCGCGGCGGACCAGGCAACCGGGTTCTCCAGGAAGCGGCGCACCTCGGCGAGCGCGCCCTCGCCGAAATAGGGCCGGTCGCGGCAGGCCTCCAGCACGTCCCACCAGGTGCACAGGCTGTGCAGCGCGATATCCATGCCCGCCAGGGTCTCGAAGCTGCCCGGGAACACGCCGTAGAAGAACACCACAAAGGTATGATTGACGATCGCGCCCGCGTCGCGCAGCGCCTGGCAGAACTGGATCTTGGATTGCCCGTCGGTGGTCAGGTCCTCCACCAGCAGGGTGCGCTTGCCGTCCGGCACGTCGCCCTCGATCAGGGCGTTGCGGCCGAACCCTTTCGGCTTCTTGCGCACGTAGGCCATCGGTGCCGCCATGCGATCGGCGATCCAGGCGGCGAACGGGATGCCGGCCGTCTCGCCGCCGGCCACCGCCTCGATGCTCTCGTAGCCGACATGCCGGCCGATCTTCTCCACCGCCAGCTCGCAAATTTTCGACCGCGCGCGGGGAAAGAAGATGATCCGCCGGCAGTCGATGTAGACCGGCGAGCGCCAGCCCGAGGTGAAGGTGTACGGCTCGTCGGGGCGGAAGTTGACCGCCTTGATCTCCAGCAGGATGCGGGCCGTGGTCAGCGCCGCGTCGCGGTCCCAATCGGACAGATGGGTGGCAGGCTTGGCCATCGCTCGCATCCCTTTCGCTCCTTCCCGTCGTAACCCCCCTGCCCTCGCCGCGGCAAACGCCTAATGTGGCGAACAGCACGGGAGGCGGGCATGGCGGGACAAAGCTATCGGATCGCGGTGATACCCGGGGATGGGATCGGCAAGGAAACCGTGCCCGAAAGCCTGCGCGTGCTCGACGCCGCCTCCCGCCGGTTCGGCTTCACCCTGGGGCTCGACGAGTACGACTGGTCTTGCGAGACCTACAAGCGCACCGGCGCGATGATGCCGGCCGACGGGATGGACCGGTTGGCGGAGGCCGACAGCATCCTCCTCGGCGCCGTCGGCTGGCCCGACGTGCCGGACCACGTCTCCCTTTGGGGCCTGCTGATCCCGATCCGGCGCGGCTTCGACCAGTACGTGAACCTGCGGCCCTGCAAGCTGATGCCCGGGGTGCGCACCCCGCTCGCCGGCCGCACCGAAGCCGATATCGACTTCTACGTGGTGCGGGAGAACACGGAAGGCGAGTACAGCAGCGTCGGCGGCCGGCTGTTCGAGGGCACCGAGCGGGAGTTCGTCAGCCAGCAGAGCGTGTTCACCCGGCACGGCGTCGACCGAATCCTGCGCTACGCCTTCGAGCTGGCGATGACGCGACCGAAGAAGCACTTGACCTCGGCCACCAAGTCCAACGGCATCACCATCACCATGCCGTACTGGGACGAACGCTTCGCCGCGATCGGGGCGAGCTATCCCGAAATCCGCACCGACCAGTTCCACATCGACATCCTGTGCGCGCATTTCGTGCAGCACCCGGACTGGTTCGACGTGGTGGTCGGCTCCAACCTGTTCGGCGACATCCTGAGCGACCTCGGCCCGGCGGTGGCCGGCAGCATCGGCATCGCCCCCTCGGCAAACATCAACCCCGAGCGGCTGTTCCCCTCGATGTTCGAGCCAGTGCACGGCTCTGCTCCCGACATCGCGGGCAAGCACGTCTGCAATCCCATCGGCCAGATCTGGTCGGCGGCGATGATGCTGGAGCATCTGGGCGAGAAGCACGCGGCCACCGCGATCGTCGGCGCCATCGAGGCCCTGTTGCGCGAGAACGGCCCGAGGACGCGCGACATGGGAGGCCAGGCCGGCACCGAGGACGTCGGCCGGGCGCTGGCGGACGCTGTCGCGAGCGGTTGAGCCTCGGCCGCCTCTGCTATTCGTGCCGCTTACCGGCGCGTCCTATGACCGCCCAGATCGGGTCGTTGCCCGGCCGTCGCGTATAATCAGTCTCGATGCGTTCGAAGCCGGCCTCGGAGCAGTAGACCGACACCAGCCGCTGCTGGTCTTCGCCGCTCAGCGCCTGCCAGATCGCCACGGCCTTGGTGGGAAAGCAGCGGTTCGAGAACGTCACCACGAGAGGTCCGCCGGGCCGCAACACGCGTGCGGCCTCGCGGAAGACGGCAACCGGCTGCTGCAGATACTGCACGGAGACGCAGAGGCAGGCGGCGTCGGCGCTCGACGATGCGAGCGGCAGGGTCGGGTTCGCGTTCAGATCCTGCACGAACCACTCGTCGAGTCGCGGGTTGGCGGCCAACTCTTCGGCATTCATGCCGTGGCCGATCACCCGCCCGAACGCGGTCTTCTCGGGGAAATGACTGATCCAGCTGCTCATCAGATCGAGGATGACGCCGCCCGGCGGCAGGGTATGGAGATAGATCTCCGTCACCGCCGCAATCGCTCCATCATCGATATGCGCGACAAAGCGTGGCTCGGCGTAGAACAGCGGGTCGGGGGACGGATCGGCCTTGTCGAAGGCACCCGGCGGGGAACGCGGTCGGCTCGGTCATGCGCCGTAAATGAGTTGCCGGCGCCATCCCGCTAGGTGCGTGGCCCAGGGGCGCCGGCACAAACCGCAGCAGCGGCCGCCGTACGCCCCCTGACCCTGCCTACTCGGCGGCAACCGCCGGCCGAGTCAGGTCCTGCGAGTAGCGCAGGTGCACCGGCGCGTCGATCTCGAACGGATCGACCAGGCCGAGCGAGCGGCCATAGTCCTTCAGCGCCGGCATCACCTCCTGACCGAGCAGGCGGATGCAGGTGCGGCTGTCCTCGGCGGAGACGCTGCCGTCGTTGCCCCAGAGCGCCATGATGCCCGGGCGGGTCTCCTCCATGATGTATTTCAACTTGGCGATCACCTGGTCCGGCGTGCCGGCGAGGATCATCATGCTGTCGAGCTGGTCCTCGAAGGTCGGGTTGCCGCGCGGGCTGACCGCGCGCCCGGTCGCGAACTCGACGAAGTTGCGCCGCTGGCTGGGCGAGAAATAGCCCGACGGGCTCGACCAAACCGGGTGCGCCAAGCCGGTGAACTCGCCCTGCATCCACATGAACTGGCGCGCGTTCTGCTTCGCTTTTTCCTCGTTGTCGGAAACGTGGCAGCGGATGAGGTAGCCGCGGTTCTCCGGGCCTGGCTCGTAGCCGACCTCGGCCGCCGCCGCGTCGTAGGTTTGCCAAATCTTCTTGGTCGCGTCGACCGAGGTGTTGAGGCAGATATAGGGATAGCGCTGCTGCGCCGACCAGATGATGGTCTCGCGGCTCAGCACGCCCGGGATCCAGACACGCGGATACGGCTTCTGCAGCGGCACCGCCCAGGGGTTCACCACGCGATGCTGGTAGTGCGTGCCCTCCCAGCGGAACGGACCGGGCGTGGTCCAGGCCTTCACGATGAGATCGTGCGCCTCGATGAAGCGCTCGCGGTTGAAGGCGGGGTTGACGCCGGTCGCGAGCTGCTCCTGACCGCCGCCGCGCACGAAGCCGGACACCAGCCGCCCCTTCGAGATCATGTCGATCATCGCCAGCTCCTCGGCGAGCCGGACCGGGTTCTCGCTTAGCGGCAGCGGGTTGCCGAGGATGACGATCTTCGGCTTCTTGGTGATGCCCGCCAGGATCGAGGCGAACACGTTGGTCTTGGCCTGCATGCAGAACGGCGCGTTGTGATGCTCGTTCAGCATGATGCCTTCGATGCCGCACTCCTCGGCATAGATGTAGTCTTCAAGGTATTGATTATACAGCCGACTGCCGGCCACCGGATCATAATGCTTATTAGAGAACATCAGCGCGGTGGCGCCGAAATCCAGCCCTTCCTCGGCCGAGTAGGCCGACATCGGCTGCTCGGTGAAATACATCAGATGCATCGCATCCTCCCTTTCTCGGGTTTGCTGATCAGTCCGCGCTGACGAAGCTGGAAACGAGATGGGCGAGCTCTGCCGGCTGCTCCATCTCCACGGCGTGCCCGCTATTGCGGACGATCTCGCGGTGCGCGCTCGGCAGCGCCGCGACGAATTGCTCGGCGGTGCTGCAGGGCACCACCCTGTCCTGCTCGCCCCATACCACGAGCGCCTTGGCCCGCACGCCGCCCAGCAGGTGCGGCAGGGTCTGGCTATACATGTAGGGCTTCCAGGCGATGCGGAAGCTCATCTCGCGGCAGATGTCCCAGGTCTCGAGCTGGTCGGTGGAAACCGAGCCGTAGACGCGCTCGAACGCAGCCTGGTCGTGGAAGAAGGACTTGGCGTAGTCGATGTAGCTTACGATCGCCTGATCGAGGATCTCGCCACTGGCCGGTTTGATGCCCATCGGCCCGACCAGCACGAGACTCTTGAAGTCGGTGGGAGCGAGGCTAGCCATCTCCGCCCCAATCCAGCCGCCGAAGCCGAGGCCCACGAGCGACGCATCCCGCACACCGAGATCGGCGAGCAGCCATTGGTAGATCGCCGCGATGTCGCGCGGATGCCGCAGCCAGACCGGGCGTTCGGACCGACCGTAGCCGGGGTGGTTCGGCACGATCACGTCGAACCGGCTCGCCAGGTCGTCGTAGAACGGCAGTTGGTCGACCGTGCCGATATCGTGATGCAGCACCAGCACCGGCCGCCCGCTCCCGGCGCGGCTCAGATGCAGCTTGGTGCCGGCGACCTCGGCGGTGGAGGTGGTCCAGGACACGCTGCTCGCCATGCTTCCTC
>JAABUQ010003837.1_pt1 | contig 26657 bp, 27 predicted proteins | sample 5560001 | NCBI WGS metagenome assembly JAABUQ01 (sample SAMN10711888, study PRJNA513371) | rock metagenome | isolation source: Antarctica rocks | place: Antarctica: Victoria Land, Finger Mt nord | collected 2015-12-18 | reverse complement strand
GCCAATAATTTATTGCCACCATATGAACAACGCGATCGTGGACTATCACACCGTTTGCCAGCCACTTTTTGTCCGGTGCGTCAACACGTGTCCGCCAATTACCCTGGTCGTTCATCAAGTGATCCTTTCTCAAATTTGGAGGCTTTTCTCTACATGTCGCCGGCAAGCGGCCAGCATCCCCCACCGTTCTTGCCTCCTACAGTGCGCTGGTCTCATTCGTGGCTTGGATAACGCTCTTTGATCGCGTCACGGTAAGTCTGGAATTTGCGCTTGCCGAGAATTTCTGTGTGGACAAAATCGCAGGCGTACTTCGCGATGTAGTCCAATTCCTTCGTCACATAGAATTTTTGTTCCCCCGGAATCAAAAGGAAGGATATTGGGAAGTTCCAGTGAAACTGCCCAAGCACTTGCATAAGCGCACCAACATAGTCGTCCAGATTTTCTTCTGTAAGGTCTATGAAACCAATTCTGTCACGAACTGTCAGAAACTTTTGCGCCCCCCAAGGTTTGTGCGGCCATGGCCTCAACTCACCTCGACCTCTTGCCCAGCGCCGCAGTTCTTGGGCTTGTGCCAGTTGATATTGCTTCTCCTCAGTTGCCGTTTCCGCGCTACGTTCGTAAGCATCAGCCTCGTCCTCTGCATACCGTCGAGGTTGCATGATGAGCATCGAGTAGGATGCTGTCACATGGTGCGCTACTCCACCACGAACAATAATGCCACTATGGTCCATCTGATGCCTCACAATTCCTATAATTCTGATTTCAATTTTCGCCGAGCGTTCACCCCTGACAATTATACCAGACTTAAACGATAGTTTATGGACTTCGCGGTATGCCTCGACTAAGATTTTTCATGACTGAAGCCGAAACAGTGCTTGCGAGACGCATAGGAGCGGGTGTACGCAGGCGACGCGACCTGATGGAACCTACATGCACTCAGGAAAACCTCGCGGAGCGGGCCGGCCTCCATCCTGTTTATATCTCCGAAGTAGAAAATGGGAAGCGCAATTTGAGCGTTGCTGTGTGCGCCCGGATTGCGAACGCGCTCGGGATGCGCTTGTCGGAGTTTTTCAGCGAGATCGGCGAGTAAAATCAGAGGAGACGCTTCCACCGGCAGGATTTTTGCCGTGACTTGCCGAACTGTTTGCAATGATAAACTCCTCACTCCCACCCGTGTCGGCATCGTTGCATGGCTCCTTCTCTGGGCATGAGACGTTTGTTTTCCGGTACGGCTGGCTCAAAAAAGGGCTGGACGGACTCAAAGAACGCCCCGATATTTTCTCACGCGACGAATCGGTGGCGAGCCTCGGCGTCGGCAAAAACATGGTGCGGGCGATCCGGCATTGGTGCTTGGCGACTGACCTGCTTACTGAAGAGGACGGGCGGCGCGGCGGCCTCACCCCGACCGACTTCGGGAAGTTCCTGCTGGACAAGGCTGATCCTTACCTGGAGCGCGACGGTTCGCTCTGGTTGCTGCACTGGCATCTGGCGACCAACCTGCGCCGGGCGACGACCTGGTACTGGGCTTTCAACGTGCAGCGCGAGTCTGAATGGACACGCGACACATTGCAGTCCCGGCTGACGCAGTGGGCTGAGGCGCAGGGTTGGTCACGTCTTTCGCCGGCTTCACTCAAAGCCGATGTTTCGTGCTTCGTGCGCTCTTATGTCCCTGGCCGGCGCGGCCCGGCTTCCACCCCCGAAGAAACTTTGGACTGCCCGCTCGCGACCCTCGGGTTGATCACCGAGGTTGAAGGCGACAAGCGGTATCGTTTCAACAACCGCCCCAAGCCGACGTTGCCTGCGGTCGTGTTCGTGTACGCACTGCTGGATTTCTGGAACCATCGCCGGGCGGAGTCTTCCACGCTTTCTCTCCGCGACATCACCTATGGGGAATGTAGTCCGGGCCGGATATTCCGGCTGGATGAAGACGGCGTCCTTTCCTACTTGGACGCCCTCTCCGGGCTGACCGAAGGGAAATTGTCGTTCGCGGACACAGCGCTGATTCGTCAGGCCGTGCGCCGCGAGCGAATTGACGAAATGGAGTTTTTGCGTGCCCATTACTCTGATTGAAGACAGCGCGGTACCTTTATCAGATCTGGTCACATTGCGGCCACGGTTTCTGAGATCGGTCAACCTTGAAAAAGATTTCTACGTTCCGACGGCTTTGGAAGGCTATGTGCCGACGCCGAGCGTGCTTTCGGCCGCGACGCGGATCGCGGCCGGGGTGCAATCCCCCGCATCGCGGGCGTGGAGCATCACAGGACCATATGGAACCGGCAAATCGGCGTTCGCTCTGTTTCTGACCAAGATGCTGGCTCCGGCCCCGGTTGGAAGCCCCGCCCTGCGTTCACACATCACCGTGCCTTTGTTCGACACCGACAGCGCTGGATTCTGGCCGGTTTTAGTCACCGGAGGCCGTGCGCCGCTGGCCGAGTCTCTTCTTCGCGGCTTGGAAGATGCGATGGCGCGTTTTTCTGTGATTGAAGAGACGAATTCCCCCGACGGCACCGTCAGTCTTGCTTTCGAGGAGAGCGAATGGGCTGCCGGCGTGAGCGGGCGAGAAGTAGCCCGGGCATATGAAGCCGCCGCGAAAACCGTCCAGGAACGGGTTCCGAACTGCCGGGGGCTTCTGGTCGTTGTCGATGAACTCGGTAAGTTTTTAGAATACGCCGCACTTCACCCGTCAAGTGGGGATGTGCAGGCGCTTCAAGAAATCGCGGAGAGTGCTGTTCGGAGTGTCGCCCATCCTTTAATGGTCGTGACGGTGCTGCATCAGGCGTTTGACGAATACGCGCACCGTCTGCCTGGAACACAGCAGGCGGAGTGGCGGAAGGTACAGGGGCGTTTTGCCGATGTTGCCTTCGGAGATGCGGCGGAAGATGCTGTGCGCCTGGTCTCAGGAGCGATCGCCACCACTCAGATGCCTCCCGCTGCGGCTTCGCGGCTGGCCGACACATTTGAGCATTGGATCGAGGGCTGTCACCAACTGCGCCTACAGCCCCCGACACTTTCGGGCGGAGAATGGGACGCCGCCCTGCGTGAGTCGTATCCCCTGCATCCGCTGGCGTTGCTGGCATTGCCGCATGTATTTCGGCGCTTCGGTCAAAACGAACGATCACTGTTCGGGTTCCTCGCATCGGCGGAGCCGCACGGCTTCGCAGACTTCGTCGCGCACCACTTTCTTTCTCCCGGCAATGTGCCGGTCCTGCGCCCGAGCGAGATGTACGATTACGTTGTAGGAGCGCTGGGTTCGCACCTCTCAAACCACGCTCGTGCCGGGCGTCTCTGGCTCGTGACGCAGGATGCCTTGCTGCGATGCGAGGGAAAGCCGCCGGTCTGGGCCGCGCTGATCAAGACCATCGGCCTCCTGCACGCGCTCGGGGATTCGGCGCGGCTCCCGGCGTCCCGCGAGATGCTGCATTTTGCGTGCGATAAGTATCCTGCCGATGAAATTGACACGGCTCTGGCCGGGATGCAGGCCGCGACCTTTATCACCTATCGGCACTTCAAAGGCGCTTACCGGCCCTATGAAGGCAGTGATATTGACGTGGAAGCGCGGCTTCGGGAAGCGCGTGCCGAGATCGGGGCAGCGGTTGACCCCGTGCAAACCGCTCGGCGTCTGCCACCGGTGCTGCCGCTCGTAGCCCGGCGTCATTCCTACGAGACCGGGACACTGCGCTTCTTCGAGGTTCGTGCGTGTCGTCCGGGGGATCTGAACGGCGATCTTTCACGGCCTGCTGACGCGGACGGCCTGCTCCTGCTGTGTCTTGCACCAGACGCGGAGAGTTTCACCGCCGCTGAAGACACGGTCCGGACCCGCTTGTCTTCGCGGCCCGAAGTCGTGGTCTGCCTCGCACGAGAATCTGATGCACTGCGGGAAGCCGCCGGACAAGTGGAATCTTTATTGCGGGTGGACGAAGAGACCCCGGAACTCACGACGGACACCGTGGCACGGCGCGAAGTGGACGAGCGAATGCTGGAAGCCACCTCGGTTCTGCAAGCCGAATGGGATATGTTACTACGTCCGAACCGTGAGGTCGATACGGTTTGGCTGTGGCAGGGTGAGCCAAGGAACCTTACGTTGCAGTCCTTGCTGTCGTCGGCGTGTGACGCCGCCTATCCGTTCGCGCCGACTCTCAAAAATGAGTTGATCAACCGTCGCCAATTGTCCTCGACCGCCGCGTCCGCCCGCCGGGAACTGATTACGGCCATGCTGACACGCGCCTCTGAGGCGCGGCTGGGGATTGAAGGCTGGCCGCCCGAAGCCAGTATGTATGTTTCCGTGCTGGAAGAAACGGGTCTGCATCGTCCCGTCTCCGGATCGCCGGACGAAGTCGCTTGGGGGTTCTTTCCGCCCCGCGACCCGGCCTCCAAACTCGCCCGCGTTTGGGCTGAAATTGAAGACTTTTTGTTCGCCGGGGACCTGGTGCCGAGGCCGCTGACGGAACTGCAAAACCGCCTGACCCGGCCGCCCTTTGGGATTGCCAATGGAGTTATCCCTGTCCTCCTCTGCTGCGTTCTGCTTTGTCATTCCAATGAAGTCATCCTTTATGAAGAAGACCGATTCGTGACGCAACTCGACGCAGCGACGTTCGAGCGCATGATCAAGCGCCCCGAAGACTACGGCTTACAGGGGTGCCGTGTGACGGGAGAGCGGCAGGCGGTTGTGGAACGGTTTGCACGCGGCCTACTGCGAGGCGAAGAACCGACGCTTGTGAACGTCGTCCGCGCCCTGTTCCGACACTTTGCGCGGTTGCCGCAATACACCATGAAGACGCGGCAACTGCCTTCCGATGCCCGTGCCCTCCGGGATGTCTTTAAACAGGCACGTGGCCCGGAGCAACTGCTCTTTGTTGATTTGCCGACCCTCATGGAATGCCGTCCGTTTGCCCCGGACGACGCCGATGAAGAAAACGCCGCGTCCTTCTTTGCTCGGTGGAATACGGCGATGGCGACCCTGACCAATGCCTACGAGGGTCTTTTGCAGCGAATCGAAGATGCCGTCAGCGCCGCGTTCGGAACCGGAGACTGGGCGGAACTTCGGGCGCGTTCAGCCGCCATCGGAGCGCATCTCAGCGAGCCAGCCCTTGTTGCTTTTGTGCAGAGGGCGGCGGACGAAACATTGGAACGCGGCAAGTGGCTGGAGTCTATCGCGGCCGTCGTAACCGGTCGCCCGCCTTTCGCCTGGAGCGACGCCGAGGAAAAGCGGTTTGCGCCCCTGCTTCAGCCGCTTGCTGCCGCATTCTCCCACTCCGAATTACTGGCGTTCGAGAAAGACAAACAGACGGGGAAAGCGGACGGCGGGGAGAGCGTCGGCTTACGGTTTGCGATTACCAAAGACACGGGCGAAGAAGATGCGAGTCTGGTCATCCTGTCCAAGTACCACCGATTTTCCCTCGTTTTCAAGTCAGCATTAGCGAGACCAATTGCAATGACCGCTTGCGTGGTATAATATCGCACAGTCATGGACGCGCAGATCCTCCACAAATATCTTCATGCTTTCGCCAACCTGCGTCGTAACAAAGGGCTGGCTCCGCACAAGCCTATTCTGCTACTTTCTATCCTAGACGAAATTGGGCGCGGGCATATCACCGACAACGAGATCATTTTAACCGTCGAATTGGTCTCGGCTTTCTACGACTACTGGGAAGGTCTTCCTTTACCGCCCGGCAGTTGGCGAAAGCGCATTTATATGCCTTATCGTTATCTGGTTCAAGAGGGCTTTTGGGAGTTAGTCAAAGATGGAGAAGCCTTGAGTGGGATAGGAGGGTGGGAGCCACACTCTATTTCTGATGCACGCGCTCAAATCAACTACGCCCGATTTGCTGGCGAGTTGTGGGAGTTGCTACTGGACAGTAACGCCCGCGAAGCCCTTCACGCCCATTTGTTGCAGGTCTACTTCGGCATTACTTCTACGCAGGTTCAACCTCTCATTCCCACCGACCCGATTGCCGCGCAGGTTGACAAACTGATTGCAAATGCAAAGAGTCATCCCAAGCCGAAAGTCGCAAAAATCGTCAAGGAAAGCGACGCAGAATACTTACGAAACGCCCTGTTCCCGAAAGTCATCTACGCGATTTACAACAATACCTGTGCTGTCTGCGGTCTCGGCGTCCGTATCAGTGACAGCCGCGTTCTCAACGCCAGCCATATTCGTGACTTCGCGCTGTTCGGTGACAACCACCCGTCGAACGGTATTGCTCTCTGCCATAACCACCACTGGGCTTTTGACCGAGGCGGCTTCTCCATTACAGGCGATTATAAACTTCTCGTGTCTCCGAAAATGACCGGAACTTCTGACTTTGTTTCCGCTGGGTCTTCTATCTATCTCCCAGCATCACCCAAATGCTACCCTGACCCCGCCGCCCTCGCTTGGCACCGCAAACGCCACGACTTCCAGCAATAATCCTGTTTTTTCGTTCGTGGTCTGCCCGTATTACTTTTGCGGAACTGATGGACAATGCGGTGCAGGCCGGGGCGAGCCAAGTGGAACTGCTGTGCGCCGAGCGGACCGGGCAGGTCAACCAAAGAAATCGAACACGGGTGGAGCAGATCGCCGTCCTCGACAACGGCTGCGGCATGGATGCAGACACCCTGCGCCTCGCCATGCAGTTCGGCAACGGAACGCGGCTGGAGTCCGGCAAGCAGGACGGCATCGGGCGCTTCGGCATGGGCCTCCCGGCGTCCAGCATCTCGCAATGCACCCGCGTGGACGTTTGGACGTGGCAGAACGGTGTTGAAAACGCGCTTCATACGTTCTTGGACTTGCAGCAGATCCAGGAACGGCGGCAAAGTAGCGTCCCACGCCCAACTTCCGAACCGATGCCGGCGCTCTGGCGCAGAATGGGCGGCACGTTCGGCGAATCGGGAACCCTGGTCGTTTGGTCAAATCTGGACCGGTGTATCTGGCGCACGGCCGGTGCCATCATTGACAACTCCGAGTATGTGATCGGCCGGATGTACCGCAAGTGGCTCGATGATGGGCGTGTCAAAATCCGGTTCACAGCCTTCAACATGGACGCACTCACGGAGCGCGAAAGTATGGATGCGCTCCCAAATGACCCCGGCTACCTGATCGCTCACACATCCTGCCCCGCCCCCTACCATGACACGGCGATGTTCGAACCGCTCCGGGATGCCGCTGGAGAGCCGGACACTGAAAAAGTTTTCCAAGTCGAGTTTCGCGGTGAGATGCACCCGGTGACGGTTCGGTTTTCCCTTGCCAAGCCCGCCGCCCGCGATGCGCCGAATGCGGGGGCAAAAGATTATGGCAAGCATGCCAAAGGCAATGTTGGCGTCTCCATCATGCGTGCCGAGCGCGAATTGGAACTGGATCAGTCTCTCATCATCCAGTATGATCCAGTTGAACGGTGGTGGGGTGTCGAGGTGGACTTTTCGCCTGCGCTCGACGACCTGTTCGGCGTCACAAACAACAAACAGAGTGCCCGGAACTTCGCCGACCTTGCTAAGAGTGACCTCGATGTGATGCTCAAAACTCGGACGCTCAATCAAGTGCTGGAAGAACTCCGGGACAACGGCGATCCACGTGGACCACTTCTCAAGATCGTCAACGACATCGATAACCACATCAAGCGGATGCGTGGGCAACTCAAAGATCAAACCGCCGGAAACCGCTCACTGGCGGTGGCACCGACGATGCACGTCCCGGAGCGGGAGGCGACGGCCCGGACCAAGCGGCGTGAAGAAGCCGGGCATGTTGGGCAGAGTGATCGAGACGAGAGTCTGCCGCCGAATACTCGGCAGGAGAATGCCGAGCAGACCTTACGTGATTTTGGCTTGCCAACTGAAATTGTGGACACGCTGGCTGCCAACATCATCCGTGACAACCTCAAATACCGGTTCGTCCCCACCGATCTGGGCAGCGCGTCGTTCTTCCAAGTCCGGACCCGTGGCACGGGTTCGATCATCATCGCCCTGAACACGCAGCATCCGGTCTACGAGAGCCTGATCGAAGTCCTGGAAGAAAGCACCGAGGGCGTCGGCCCGGATGAACTCAAGAGGCGGCTCAACGGCGCACGAGACGGCCTGAAGACCCTTTTGATCGCGTGGGCGCGATATGAAGACGAACTGCCGGAAGGTCTGCGCCGGCAGACCGCTCAGAACGCGCGTGACGACTGGGGCCGCGTCGCCAGCGATTTCTTAACCACCGACGACTAGCCCTGCATTCTGTGCAACGGCAGTGAACACGCAGGCCAGCGTTCTTGAAGTGTTGTCACCTGACGGCCTCGATCATTGTTTAATGATCGAGGCTGTTGGATTGCGTTCTATCCTCGCGGCTTGCAGTCTTCGCCGGGGGAGGTGTTTCCGGTTTCGGACGCAGCCTCGGCGGCTTTGGCCCGTTCGGCTGCGAGGAACAAGAGTTGGGTGACATACACCCAACCGGGGCCAACTTTCCCATCTTCGGGGAAAATCGTCTTGATTACTCTAATCGATGCTGGTTTTCTTGACACTGTCAGTGTTCCATGTCGCTTGCGGCATGGCCTTCCATGGTATTATGATCGTGACGGGTGCTTCTTTCGAAACCACTCACATTTAAATAATCGAAGGATTGTGACTCCAGAAAGGCAACGACTTCCATTTATTTTTTCAGCCACGCCAAGAGGCTTTCCAAGAGTCGAATTTCAACTTGTCAGCACCTTCAACGCCGGGGAAAGTTCGGAAAGGTTCAATCATGAGAATTACCGTTCGCACCCCGGCAGAGTTCCAGAAGCCGGATCTATCCCCAGAAGAAGAGCGGAAGCGAGACGCCGAGACCAGAAGGAGTGCCCGGCGACAAATCAGCGAACAGACTGGTCAGCCATACTGCTCTTACTTCCGGGATGAAGACGATCCGGATTGCCCTTACGTTGTGGAAACGCTGAGTCATAATCCCACCAGACTCCGCTTATCCGATGGCACAATTTATGAATGCGCGTCTGCCGATCCAAATTCGCCTTGGCTGGCTTTCTTCCGAAAAGTGCGCGAACTGGCAGAAGTTCTTCGCGAACGGGAGGCCGAAGCGGCCAGAAACGCTTTGGAGAAGTGAGCCTTCAGAAACATCCCGCAGGGATGACAAGTGCAATAGAGATTCGATGATGCAGTGAAGAATGTTACGGCCAAGGCCCGCCGGTGAACTTTAGTCAGTTTGGCGGCGTTTGTACTCGAACTGCACGCCGCATCCCCGGTGGCCGCCGAGGCGCGGTTTTAATCACAATAGAGGGGAAACCATTATTAGCCTTAACACCTTTTCCCGCTCCCAATTGAGACCTTGTTACGAACTTTAGACCGTAGCCTTCTGGCATTGGCGACAATTCCATTGAGGCGCGGTCTTTTTCTTTGATTTTCACCCTCGTCACGAAGCTCGCCATGACCTCCTGACGCTCTTCCTCTGTCACATCATCCCATACGTCCAACATCTCTGACTAAACCTCCTGAACCTGTGACGCCGTGGGCCGCTTGACCGTCGAGACTTCGATTTCCTTGTCGGCCTGAGCAAGCTGCTGACTCACCAACTCCTTCTCGGCTTCCACTTTATCCAACGCAGAGAAAAGGGCTTGGCTATCCCTTCCGTCGCCAATTGCCTTGATATAATTTGCAATCCGTATCTCAAGAGCCTGCTTCTGCTTTAAGAGTTGACCGCGCAGGGATTTTTGTGCATCACTCGCGTTCTGCCAGCCGCCAGACTCAGCAATCAGCCGGTGCAAGACTGTATGATGGTCGGTAGCCCGCCTTATCTCGCGCAGAACGGAGGCATGAAGGGCATCCGCGTTGATACGCTGCACTGGGCATTTGGTCTTCCGCTTGGCGTGATAAAGACACTCGTAGTAGCGCATGGCCCCACCCTTCGCAACGTTGTTGGTGAAGGAACAATTACAGTATGGGCAGACCAGCAAGCCGCGCAGGTAGTAGGCATAAGCATCTGAGACAGGATCGCGGCTGGTGCGGTGGTTCGCGGCGAAGTTCAGAATGTCTTGGACAGCCTGCCATACTTCTTTTTCCACGATAGCCGGGTGCGCTTCGTCCTTGCGCCAATCCCCGAAGACATAATTGCTAGCGTAGACCTCGTTTTGCGGAAGATACCTGGTCGAGGTTGGCGTGTAGAGTCGGCCAGTGACGGAGTTGAGGTAGTTGCCAACATTGGCGATAGATCGACACTCTCTACACAGGTCATAAGCCTGAGTGACTAGCTCACCATTGATTGAATGTGGAACTAGGTTCTTTGGCGGCTCTTTATCGACATTGATGATACTTGAGTTGAAAGCTTGGGTTGAAAGCAGGCTCAGTGCGATAGCCAAAGGGAACATTGCCGCCCATGAAATAGCCCAGGCGTACCATCTCTTCTTGTTTTGCCTTCGTTGCTAAACTAGTCTGGCGAGGCTGGGCACCCCATCTACTATGTTGGTACACTTCTCTTGGTAGTAACCCGCTAGATCAGCACCAAAGGCTTCTTTTACGAGGTCAACAGAAACTTTGTGCTTGCCCAATTCATAGCGAGCGTTGGTGTAAGCATCCCCACGGCCCAAACGATGCCTGAACGTGACGACAACCATATCAAACAGCCCGGCGGCAGCATCCCGAAACATTTGCTGAACGATAGGGCGATCCAGGTTCAAGCCTTTCCTTGCCTCACCCACATATTCTTTGACTGAACAAGTGGCGATTTCTTGGGTCATTACCAGGTTTTGCCCAAAACGCTTGACAAAGCCGCCGGCCTGCATTATAATGGCTTAACTTTTACTGTAAAACGCCGCGTACCAAAGGCAACAACTCAGTGCGTTCTTCAATCAGGCAAGTGGCCTCGGCGGCCGGGGTCTCGGCGATGACCGTCTCGAACGTCCTCCGTGGGCGGGACCATCTGGTGGCGGACGAGACGCGGGTGCGGGTGCTGGAAGCCGTGCACCGGCTCGACTATGTGCCGGTTCGCATGGCGGCGCAGAACCGGCATGTCAAGACCAGCACGCTGGGCGTCGTCTTTCTGCATCTGCACCGGCTGGACGGGATTGTTGGGTACCCGACGTTTCTGGGCATGTCCGAGCGGGCGCGTCAGGTAGACCATGATTTAACTGTCTTTCTGCGCTCCGAGCCGGACTGGGTTCGGCCGGGAATGGAAGCGCAGTTTCTCGACCGGCGCTGCGACGGGTTTATCTTTGTCGGCTACAACGACCCGGCCGTCTCAGAAGTGCTGGTACGGCATCAGGTGCCGGCCGTGGAATGCTACAGCGTCGCCCCGCTCGCCGGGGTTGCGCGGGTGCTGGGGAACAACACCGACGGCATGCGGCAGGCTGTGCGGCATCTGGCGCAGAGGGGACATGAGCGCATCGCGCATCTTGCCGGGCCGCGCGGGAACCTAGAAGCGCAGGAGCGGCTGGACGGGTTTCGGGCCGGAATGCAGGAGACGTTCGGCGCGGATTACCGAGACCGCGTCGTACAGGGAGACACCTGGGGCGGCGCGTGGCGCTTCCACGAACCCTGGCGCGACGCCGGGAGCGAGACCCGCGCTCTGGCGGAAGCCGTACTGGCAATGAATGTCACCGCTGTCGTCTGCGCGAACGACCTGCTGGCGCTGGCAGTCTGGCAGCTTGCCGAGGAGCGCGGCCTGCGGGTGCCGCAGGACTTGTCGCTGATCGGCATGGACAACATCCTGCCGGCAGCTTGCAAAGGGCTGACCAGCATCGCGACGCCATTCGCTCAAATCGGTGCCGGTGCCGTGGATGCCGTGCTGGCCCTCCAATGTGGGGAGGACAGCCAGACTGCAAGCCGTATTTTGCCCGTCGCACTGGAAGAAAGGAACTCCGTGTCGTTCCCGTCGAAGTAAGCTACATCTTTTCTTTTTCGGTTCTCTTTTTTCGTCGCGATTTTACCAGATAGCGCGGAAAGCCCCTTGCTTTAGCAACGGGGATGGATAGCGCATCGCCTTTCCGAAGGCGATAATTTCTTTTGTTTTTGTTCGTGTCGCGTGAGTAATTGCATTATTCTGTGCTATGTGGGTGCTAGTCGTGCCTCCGTAGCGCACTGAATATAATGCAGTATGACGACAACGTACAAGGCCAACAACAATGTGACCTACTCTTGCAAGTACCACGCCTGTCAATTAGTCTTTTGTTGGTGAGGGCAACTGCCCAAAACTTGTTTAGCCCAGTTACAGTTGTGACAAAGCACTTGTAGGTTGTTCGGAAAATCGTTTGCTATCGCCCAGCGATAAAGACTCCGCCCTCCTGTTATAAGCGTTTTTCTGTGCTGACTTCCATCATTGTTTATGTGGTCAAGCACCAGGAAAACCAATTCCCTTTCACCGCAACACTTGCAGTACGGTATGCCGTCAGAGTAATGGGTTAGTGCCATTAACCTCTCGCTTCTGGCAGTGTTTTGTGACCTCTGGCGCATACGCTCACGGACAATAGGGTCGTTGGTGTATTGCGTCTTTATCTTATTCCTTCTACATTCCTTGCACCCATAAGAAAGTCCGCTGTTGTCGTTGGCGTTCCTGTGAAAGTATTCACTCGTCAACGGGTACACTTGCTGGCAAGTTGAGCAAGTTCTTGTCTTTTGCATATCATCTCTCCGTACATAATTATACCATATTTTGTACGGATTTCGTTTCTGCCCCAAGTATCGCAGAAAGGTTCTCACGGGCGAGATTGCCGAACGATTGAAAGCGATTATTGCCGAAGTCGCGGCTGAAACGAGTTCCGAAATCCTTAGCCTTGAGGTTATGCCCGACCATGTGCATATTCTCTGTGAGGTAGACCCTTCCTTTGAAACTGTATAGAAAGTTTTGCTTTGTTCCGAAACTAGGGCATGGAACAGCCACCCTGCCCTCGAAAAGCCTACTCAACTGATCTGACCGATGCCCAATGGCAGATTGTCGAGCCGCTAGTCCCCGCTGCCAAAGCGGGAGGACGACCCGCCAAACATGAACGGCGCGAGATTATCAACGCTTTGCTGTACGTCACCAAGAACGGCTGCACCTGGCGAAACCTGCCTCACGACCTACCGCCCTGGTCGCTGGTGCACTACTACTTTTGGCACTGGAAGCGCGATGGAATCTGGCAGAACATCCTGGCAGAACATCCATGACCGCCTGCGCGAACAACTGCGCCAGAAACTTGGGCGAGACCCGCAGCCCACAGCCGCCGTCTTAGACAGCCAGTCCGTCAAGACGACGGAAAAGGGGGGCCAAGAGGCTATGACGGCAACAAGAAAATCGTTGGCCGCAAGCGCAATTTACTCGTAGATACCGAAGGCTTGATGCTGGGTTGCCTAGTTTCTCCCGCCAATGTGGGAGACCGCGAGGCCACCAAGAGCCTGCTGCGCCGCGTCTGGCTGACGCTGCCACGCTTGTCGCACATTTGGGCCGACGGCAACTACGATGGCCCGTTGGTTGAATGGGCCAAGACGTGCTGGAACCTAGACCTTGAGATCGTGGTCAAGCCCGCCGAGCAGAAAGGTTTCTCTGTTCTGCCGCGCCGTTGGGTCGTGGAGCGCACGTTCTCCTGGCTGGGCAAGCAACGGCGTTTGGCGAAAGATTATGAAGAACGGCCCGCTTCCAGCGTGGCCCTCGTTCAGATTGCTCTGTCGGCGCTGATGCTCAGGCGGTTAGCGCCAGAATGACCTTTCTATACAGTTTCTTTGGCGCGATGAAGTTTGTGCGTTTGTGCAAAGGTCGTTCTTCCCGTCTTTTGCGGCAGGAGTTCCCCATGCTGAAAACGCGGCTCCCGACTCTCTGGACAAACAGCACATTCCTTTCAACCGTAGGGGGCGCACCACTTTCCGTAGTCAAGCAGTATATCGAAAATCAGCAGCGTTCTGAGCCGCGCCCGAAAAAGTCCAATGTCTGAAACAACGATAACTGCATACCGCTACCGACTTTATCCGACGAAGGCGCAGGAGACGGCCCTGACGCAGACACTTGAAGTCTGCCGACAGGTCTACAATTCGCTTCTCAACTGGCGCGAACACGACTACGCCGTTCTCGGCAAGTCACCGTCTAAGTTTGACCAGCAAGCCGCTTTTCCTCTCTGGAAGAAAGACCATGCCGAACTTTCTGGCGTGTTCAGTCAGGTCTTGCAGAACGTCGCTGTGCGCGTTGACCTGGCGTACAAAGCGTTCTTCCGCCGCGTGAAAGATGGTGAGACGCCAGGCTTTCCTCGCGCTAAGGGCAAAGGCCAGTACGACAGCATCACCTATCCGCAAGCAGGTTTCGGCTTCCACCAGGGCAAACTCCGCTTGTCTAAAATCGGTGATGTGGCCGTTCGCCTGCATCGCAGGGTTGACGGCATAATCAAAACCTGCACAGTTCGGCGGGTGAACAACAAGTAGTTCGTCTGCTTCTCCGTAGAAACCGAAGCACAGTTCTTGCCTCCGTCCTCCGAAGAAGTCGGCATTGATGTTGGGCTGAAAACTTTCGCCTTCCTTTCCAACGGGGATGTCGTTGAAAACCCTCGCTTCTTCCGCAAAGATGAGAAGGCTTTGGCAAAGGCTGGCAGGAAACAGGCCAAAACAAAGAAGCGTTCTGCCGCACGGCGAAAAGCCAATAAAGTTCTGTCTCGTATCCATGAGCGTATCCGCAACCGTCGCCATGATTTTGTGCATCAAACAGCCCGAAGGCTGGTCAACCGCTACGGCGTGATTGCGGTTGAAAAACTCAACGTCAAAGGCATGGTCAAGAACCATAGCCTCGCCAAATCTATTTCCGACGCTTCTTGGTCAATGTTTCGCTCCATTCTGGTTCAGAAGGCTGAAAGTGCCGTGAACCGAACTGTCGTCGAAGTCAATCCGCGCTACACGTCCCAGATGTGCAGCAAGTGCGGAAACATTCAGAAGAAGTCCTTATCCGTTCGCTGGCATGAGTGCCAGAAGTGCGGCCTCTCGCTTGACCGCGACATGAACGCGGCTATTAACATTGCGGCTCTGGGACAACAGAGCCTGCCTGCATTGACAGGCTAGAAGCCCCGTGCTTTAGCACTGGGGAATTGTCACAGTAAAAGGAACTCTTATGCAGCATCACAACCACATCTCGCCGCGTAAAACGGGCTTCACGCTCATTGAGCTGCTCGTTGTTATCGCCATTATCGCCATCTTGGCCGCGATTTTGTTTCCCGTCTTTCAGAAGGTGCGCGAGAACGCCCGCCGCGCGTCGTGCCAGTCTAACCTGAAGCAGCTTGGATTGGCGTTCACCCAGTACACCCAAGACTACGACGAGAAGTATTCGCAGGGCATCACTCCGACCGCCGGCTCCTCCAGCGGCGTCGGCTGGGCTGGGCCGATTTACCCGTATGTCAAAAGCACGGGGGTTTACAAATGCCCCGATGACTCCACGAATGTCACGGCGGACGGCGCTGCCGCGACGGGCATCCCCTACAATCAGGTCTCGTACTCGGTGAACTCCAACATTTTCGCCTACGGCACGGGCGGCTTTGGACAGCCGGCGACCAGCGCCAACGGGACGGCCCCGAACATCGCCGGCTCTCTGCCGAGAATTAACGCGCCGGCCAACACAATCCTTTTGTTTGAGGAGGAAGGCACCATCGCGCCGATTACCGACAGCTACGAAGATCAGCCAATTCAGGTTTCCCATTCTTCCCAGTATTTCAGCCCGGCGGGGAACGGCTTCACGCAAAAAAGCGGCGGCGGCGTCAATCAGCGAAATGTCTATGTGACCGGCCTTCTCGGCGGGCCGGCTTCCGGCTCTCCTCAGACGATCAACCCCAGCGGCGTCACCACCAACGTTGTGTATCGGGCGGCTACGGGTCTGCATACCGACGGCTCGAACTACCTGTGCGTGGACGGCCATGTGAAGTGGCTTCGAGGCGCTGCCGTCAGCCCCGGCTACAATGCGGCCAATGCCACGGATGCTTACGGCGCCACGACCTTTACCGGCGGCGGGAGCGGGACGGGCTATTCGGCGGCGGGAACCGGAAACTCCGCATTCGCCGTCACATTCAGCCCGACATAAGCCAGACGCATCGAAAAAAGTGCCGAGCCAAGAAAGAAGCGCAATGAGGAAGGAAGCGCAATGAGGAAGGAAGCGCAATGAGGAAGGGAGCGCAATGAGGAAGGAAGCGCAATGAGGAAGGAAACGCAATGAGGAAGGAAACGCAATGAGGAAGGGCGAACACAAGGTTCGCGCCCTACGTTACCCGTACCGACCCCATAGAGGCGAACCTTGTGTTCGCCCTTCTTTTCTGCCGCTCCTTCTCTCTGCACACTTATTTGCAAGAAAGTATCGCCATGCTCCCGCTCACCTTCCGCCGATTCGCCCTCACCGTTCTTAGCCTGCTGGTTTTTTCTGCGCCGGCAGCCCGCAGCGGCGCACAAGCGCCGCCCGCCCACCGTCCGAATGTCCTCATTATTTTGGCCGATGATTTGGGCTGGTCGGATGTCGGCTGCTACGGCAGCGAGGTCAGTACGCCGAACATTGATGCGCTGGCGGCGGACGGGCTGCGGTTCACGCAGTTCTACAACAATGCTCGGTGCAGCCCTTCCCGCGCGTCGCTCTTGACAGGCCTCTACCCCCATGAGGCAGGCGTACCGGTTTTGTCCACGCCCCTCAATGACCGCTGCGTCACCCTGGCCGAAGTGCTGCACCCTGCCGGGTACAGCACCTATATGGTCGGCAAGTGGCATCTCAGCGAGCAGGTCACGCCGACGATGCGCGGCTTCGACGAATTCTACGGGATGCTCGGCGGCTTTAACTCCTACTGGCAGGAAGACCCCTATGATACGCGCCTTCCGGCGGATCATCCGAAGCGAACATATGCACCGGATGCGTTTTACTCCACCAATGCCTTCGGCGACTATGCGCTGGACTTTATGAACTTGGGACGGGAATCGGGAAAGCCCTGGTTTCTGTATTTAGCGTTCCAAGCAGGACACTTCCCGCTCGGCGCTCCCGAAGCGGTCATTGACAAATACGAAACGATGTACCGCACGAAAGGCTGGGATGTGATCCGGGACGAGCGCCTCGCCAAGCAAAAGAAGCTGGGGCTTCTTCCGGCCAACCTGCCGCTGACGCCGCGCAGCGTTGTCCCGGCAAACTTCATCAACACGCGAACCGGCTGGGCGGACAAGCAGAACCCGGCGTGGGCGTCGCTTTCGCCCGCCCGGCAGGGTGATTTGGCCCGGCGCATGGCGGTCTATGCCGCCGCGATTGATGTCATGGACCAGAATATCGGGCGCGTGATCGCGCATCTGAAGCAGACCGGCGAGTGGAACAACACGCTGATTCTGTTTCTGAGCGATAACGGCGCGTGCGCCGAGTGGGACCCTTACGGCTTCGACAAGCTGGATTCGACCCTGAACATTCTGCACACCGGCGCGGATTTGAAGAAGGTCGGCGGGCCGGACAGCTATGTCAGCTACGGGAGCGACTGGGCCAATGTCGGCAATACCCCCTGGCGCCTGTACAAGCATTACGCGCAGGAGGGCGGCATCCGCACCCCGCTGATTGTCCACTGGCCGGCGGCGCTGAAAACAAAACCGGGCGCGATGACGGCTCAGGTCGGCACGGTCAACGATTTCATGCCGACCCTGCTGCAAGTATGCGGGGCGACTTATCCCGCGCAGCGAAACGGCGTGGACATTCTGCCTGCCGAGGGCGAAAGCCTCGTGCCGGCCTTTAGCGGCGGCAGCCTCGCGCCCCGTCCGCAGTATTTGGAACATGAAGGCAACCGCATGATCCGCGAAGGCGACTGGAAGCTGGTCGCGCTGGCGAACAAGCCCTGGGAGCTATACGATCTCGCAAGCGACCCGACCGAAGTGCGCGACTTGTCGGCGTCCAATTCCAGCCGGGTGCAGGCGATGGACGCCGACTGGGAGGTTTGGGCCGAGCATCACGCAGTAAAACCGCCTTCCTCCCCGCAGATCGCCGGGCAGACGCTTGACATCCGGTGCAGCGTGACCCCGCAGTCCGCAGACGGCGTCGTTCTCGCGCAGGGCGGACAGCAGCGCGGCTACGCGCTGGCGCTGACAGGCGGCAAGCCGGTCTTTTATGTCCGCGAGATGGATACGCTTTATACGGCGGCGGCGCTGACCGCGCCGAAGGGACGGCTTTACTTGGAAGCGCGGCTGGACAAAATCGGCGCGATGACGCTGCTGGTCAACGGAACGGTAGCCGCACACGCCAAAGCGCCCGGCGTGATCGCGGTTCAGCCGGAAGACCCCCTGAGCATCGGTGAGGACGTTATCAGCGCCGTCGGCGATTACACGTCGCCCCACCGGCTCAAAGGCGCTGTCGAGAATGTAGTAATCACTGCCGGAACACACGTTTACCGCCCCGGCAAAACCACCGCCACGCTGCCGCGGAAGAGATTGGAAAAGAAGGTGGGGCTGGATGAAGCAAACGATTAGCGCGTGGTGCGCCATTCTTACCTGCATCTTTGCGCTGGGTCCCTCCAGCCAAGCCGCTGACACGAAGAAGCCCAACATCATCGTCATCTTAGTAGACGACATGGGCTACTCCGACATTAGCTGCTATGGGGGCGAGATCCCGACGCCGAACATTGACGCGCTGGCGGCAGGCGGCGTCCGGTTCACGCAGTTCTACAACACGGCCCGCTGCTGCCCATCTCGCGCGGCCCTGCTGACCGGCCTCGATTCCCACCAAGCGGGGGTCGGCCACATGACCGATGAGCGGGATGGTCCCGACGGCAAGCCCCTGCCCGGCTACGCCGGACACTTCAACGACAACTGCATCACGATTGCCGAGGCGCTGCACGGTGCGGGCTACTTTACGGCCATGACCGGCAAATGGCACGTCGGGCAGAATTACGGCGTCACGCCCTGGGGGCGCGGTTTCGACCGGACGTTGACCTGCGCTCAGGGCGGCTTTTATTTCCCGGAGTCGCCTGTCGGCGGGCCGCTGTACCTGAACGGGAAAGACATCGGACGCACCGGCGGTCCCCTGCCCCCGCAGTGGTATTCGACCGATCTTTGGACCGATTACGGCCTGAAATTCATTGACGAAGCACGCGACGCCCACAAGCCGTTCTTTTTGTACCTTGCTCACAACGCCCCGCATTTCCCCTTGCAGGTCCCGCAGGCCGACATCGCCCCCTGGCGCGGCAAGTACCACGCCGGATGGGACGTGCTGCGCGAGGCCCGCTACCGTCGTCAGATTCAGATTGGCCTTATCAGCAAAAGCTGGCCGCTGTCGCCCCGGCTGCCGGAAGTGCCGGCGTGGGACAGCCTTTCGCCCGCGCAGCAAACCCGCTACGAGCGCATCATGGAGATTTACGCCGCCGTGGTCCAGCACATGGACCAATCGGTCGGCAGACTGGTGGCGGGATTAAAGCAGCGGGGCGAATTAGACAACACGCTGATTTTGTTTTTGAGCGACAACGGCGGCAACGCCGAAAGCGGCATTCAGGGTCGTCTGGAAGGCGAGCATCCCGGCGATGCCCACTCGATTACTTTTGTCGGACAGTGCTGGGCGACCCTGAACAACACGCCGTTTGTGCGCTACAAGCACTACACGGACGAAGGCGGGATTGCGACTCCGCTGATCGCTCACTGGCCGCAGGGCATTGCGCCGGCAAGCAACGGGCGGCTGGAGCGGCAGCCGGGACACATCACCGACATCATGGCGACATGTCTCGACGCCGCCGGGGGAGTTTATCCAAAAAGCTTCAACGGCAGAGAAATCACGCCGACCGTCGGGGTCAGCCTGCGCCCGGCACTTGATGCAAAGAAGCTGGCGCGAACCCAGCCGATCTTCTGGGAACACGAGGGCAACCGCGCCGTGCTGGAAATGCCCTGGAAGCTGGTCGCCGTCTATGGCCGGCCCTGGCGCTTGTACAACATGACCCTGGACCGAACCGAGCAGAACGATCTCGCCGGGGCGCAGCCGGACCGGGTGAAAGCGATGGCGGCGCAGTGGCATCAGTGGGCCGTCCGGGCAAACGTCTACCCCATCGTGCCGGAAAACAGCGTCGTCGTCAGCAGCCGAACCCACTTCGCGCTGAAAGGCGGCGATCATCTGGACCGCAGCCATGCGCCGGGCGTCGCCGGACGCGGCTTCACGCTGACCGCCGCGTTTGACGCCACGGGAGGGGACGGCGTTCTCGCGGCGCAGGGCGGCACCATGCGCGGCTACACGCTGTTCCTGCAAAATGGGAGGCTGACGTTTTTGATCCGCGAGAAGGGCCGGCCGACCAGCATCAGCACGGCGCAGGCCGTCACCGGCGCACATACGGTTCTGGTCAGTCTCAAAGCGGGCGGTGCGATGCGCCTGACCCTCGATGGCGGCCCGGCCATCACCGGCCAGTCCCCCGGCCTGCTGGTCCAAATGCCGGTTGATGGCCTCGACATCGGCTCCGACACCGGCGCTCCCGTCGGACCATACGGGGTAGACAATGCGTTTCCCGGTACAATTCAATCGATCGTGATTGATGTCGAAGGAGAACCCGCCGATTAAGCTCTTGATCCCGCTATTTTTGCTGGCCGCACTGTTTGCGGCTTTGGCCGGACCTGTGTCGGCGCACGCTCCCGCGCCGACCGGGATGGTCTGGATTCCGGCGGGACGGTTCACGATGGGCAGCCCCAACGGGATGTTCCCCGACGCCCAGCCTCTGCACAAAGTCGCGCTCTCCGGCTTCTTTCTCGACAAGTATCTTGTCACCAACCGGCAGTTTGCCCGGTTTGTGGCGGCGACCGGCTATGTGACCGTCGCCGAGCAGAAGCCGGACCCGACGCTGTTCCCCGGCGTCCCTGCCGAAACGCTGGTTCCAGGCGCGGTCGTGTTCACACCCCCGCCCCGCCCGGTTCCGCTGGGCGACGCTTCCCGGTGGTGGCGCTACGTCCCCGGCGTGGATTGGCGTCACCCGGAAGGTCCAGCCAGCTCGCTTGCCGGGCGGGACACTCACCCGGTCGTGCAGGTCTGCTGGGTGGATGCCGCCGCGTATGCCAGATGGGCCGGGAAGCGCCTGCCGACCGAGGCCGAATGGGAGTACGCCGCACGGGGCGGATTAAATCAAAAGCCGTATGTCTGGGGCAGCGTCTTCGCGCCGCACGGCCGGCAGATGGCGAACACGTTCCAGGGCCATTTCCCGGACCGCAACACGGCGGAAGACGGCTACGCCGGGACCTCCCCCGTCGGCAAGTTTCCGCCGAACGGCTACGGCCTGTCCGACATGGCCGGAAACGTCTGGGAATGGTGCGCCGACTGGTACCGCCCGGATTACTACGCCCGCAGCCCGCGCGTCAACCCGTTAGGGCCAGTCAGCGGGTTCGACCCAGACGAGCCGAACATCCCGAAGCGGGTCCAGCGCGGCGGGTCGTTCCTCTGCACCGACCAATACTGCTCGCGTTATATGCCCGGCAGCCGGGGCAAAGGCGATGTCTGGACCGGAACAAACAACACCGGCTTCCGGTGCGCCGCTTTAGCGGGCCGTTAGCCGGTCGGGGGAACCCGCGTATCCTGGAAACTTCCTCTCTGAGAGCAAGAAAAGAGCGGGGCAAGCCCTGCCCCTACGGGTTATAATTCATCCAGCAAAGCCCCTTCGAAGCATCTTCGAAGCATCTTCGAGTGCACGTTCGTGGCTCTAGGGCGAGAATTTTCCCCAGTGGCCGCTGCTCGTCGTGTGTAAGCTTAAGATCCATTAGCTGAGAACCCGCTCCGCCGCCTCTCAAGATTCCCCCTTCGTTTTGACAAATTGCTATGTCGTTTGCCGCGAGCAGTCCCTTCGTTAAGTCCTGATCTAAACCCTCTTCTGCTCATCTTCTGCTTAAAGACGCGCTCGCGGCAGCGGCACAGACAAAACAGCGGCACAGACAAAACAGCGGCACAGACAAAACAGCGGCACAGATAAAACAGCGGCACAGACAAAAGCTATGGATAGCTTTAGGGGCTTGAGGTGAAGCGGTCTCTGCAAGATAGCCCTGCTGACGACGGCGTCAGCAGGGCTATTCGACAATGCGTCAGCCGAGAAGCAGCCACCGGGCAACAAATCACAGGGCAGCAAATCATAAACTTGTCTGGGCCAAGGCAAAAATGCCGTAAGCCGCACTGGACGCCATTAAACCGATCACAGCCGCCATCTCATAGTTGCGAACGATCCAACGGACTAGTCCTACCCTTTTGAGATTGGTGCCTTTCAAGTGGTTGGTACGGTTGCTGCCATTGATTGTGTTGCGGACAGTGGCCGTGTTGCGGACAGTGGCCGTGTTGCGGACAGTGGCCGTGTTGAAGAGAGTATGACCGAAAACCCGGACGTGAGCCGCGCCCTGCGTCACACTCAGGCTGTGACTTTTGTCGCAGGGAGAAGTCGCGGTACTAGAGTAATACACCTATGAAGCGATACTCCTACAAGGAGGATAAACATACATTTTTTCGACAACAACGCAAAGCCGCTCAATCTGGTTAGGATCAACATCTTTCGCTAGAGTGTGGCACTGGTTTGCGTTCCGCTCGCAGATTGTTGGAGAGGACCAAGACCTTTGAAACGATGTTTACACTTGGAACGGTGTTTGCACCCCTTCTTCTGTTCAGTTTGCACCCCTTCTTCTGTTCAAGTGCGAAAACTCTTGCCCTGCGGCGTCCATCGATCTGCAGCCAGGGGAGGGCAGTCTTGAGCCTGTAGCAACTGTCTATCGCAGCGAATATGGTAGAATGAGGAGACAAATACGCGCCCTATTTGTACATTGTGTTTCATTGCTTTTATGCCCTAGAAAACGTCATGCCCCAACTCACGTCAGAGAAATACAGATCGGGAAAACTGCGGCCACACCCACGTCGCTCGACGGCCAAAGCTGTTCTCGCAGTCAGAATGCTTGTGGCCCGAACTAGGTGGCTTGACGGGCATCTCTTCTGGCGTGAAGGGCAGGTTGTTTGGACAATCGAGGAGAATAATACGGTTCCTGAGGCCAGAGAACTTTCCCGAACCCAAAAGTGTCTCAACAAGATAGAAGGCTTTCCCCAGGCCGCCACTGTGGCTCTCAGAGATGCCCCGGCATGGCTGATCCAGCAGCGAGAAAAGCTGGAACTGGCAAAACAACTCCGAAAGCTTTCTGGCAAGAACGTAACACTTCTCGCCCAAGAAGCACGGCGGCGAAATCCTGCTGTAGCCGGGGAGTTGTCTCAGTTACTCGTCGCCGAAGCTCTTTGCTGTAACTTATTGCCTGCTGCACCCAGTCAAGCTCTGATAGCACTCGGAAGCGCAAGCATCAACCCGCTCCAAATGCTACTGCGGGAGGATGTCCCGCAAACAGTCTGCATACTCGCTGCGCTGGTGCTTGGGGCGATCAGCAGAGTAGACTCAGCCGCGATACTTCCCCCGGTTTTACTGGAGAGTCAAGTTCGACGGGCCTTTCAATGGAGCCGAGAGCATGGCTTCCCAAGCGAAGCGGCCCTCGTGGCCGCTCTGTTCGCCAATGAGAAACCAGACCTTAATGAGAAACCAGACCTTAATGAGAAACCGAACCATAAGGAAAGCGTCAGCGATGACGGCAAAGGCGGTGCATTGGCCGAGCGGTGTCTTCAAGCAGTCAAGCAGGATACAGCATTCGGCCTCCCGGTGGCGATGCTGCGAGAAATGCTTGCTGATGGGCTATCGTCTGCTACCGTCACCGAACTTGCCGAAGCCGCTCAAGCCGCCGAACCAATTGCTCAGCGGCTGCTGAATGTTCGCATGGAACTGCCGGACCGCAAACACAGGCAGGAGCGGCAAGCTGTTTCTGAGGCACGCCGAACGGAACGGCAGCGCAGCGTTCAGTCTTTTGCTGATCTCAGGGTTGCCTACGCGCTCGCGTCGAGGGACCCGCAGGGACTTCGGCTAGGCGCCATTTTCCTTCACAAGATGCTGGACATAGCGGATCAACTGACGCCTCACTCCGAGTCAGTGGCGGCGGTTCTAAGCCAAATGCTCGAAGTGATGCAGATGGGACTCGAACTGCCTCTAGCCATGCAGCGTCCATTCTGGGAACTGCTGGTGGAGCGGCAGGAAAGCTTTTGGGACCGGGCGGCTCTTGCGTCCGGCGACAGACCACGTCTGGAAAACAATCGGGTACGAGCCTGGCTGCATGAGGCGCAGACCCATCACATTTCTCCGCTTTGCAAGCTGCTGGCAACGATACAAGATAAGGCCGTGGTTGCGGCAGCCCTTGACCGAGGCATTGCACAAGAGCTGGCTCAGCAGGCCTGGACTGACCCGGACTTCTTTCGGTTATTTATCTCGCTCGCCGGGAGCTTTGACCTCAGCCCAGGCAACTACTTCCGCTGGAAACTGATCCGGGTTCTGGATACCTGTTCGAGCGCGAGTGAAGCGAGGTTGTACTTTCAGCAGCTCCTGACGCCGCTGCAAGCATGTCCTGTCCCCGTTCGTATTCATGTTCTTGAGACCGTGTGGAGTGAGACGGGCTACACCCGGCAGGCGCTTCATGGAAAAGTTCCGCGCCTGCTGCCGTTTTTCGCATCCCTGGCTCAGTTCGCCGAACAAGAGGATGGAGAAGACGGCGAGTGGTGCTGCTGCGGTACGGTCATCGAGGCAGCGTTAGCTCTTGTTCAGGCTGTTCCCGACGAGGCCAGCTCGCGTATCACTTGGCTTTTGTCTTTTTTGTCCGGCCTGCCAGGGAGAAAAAGCTGGACTTATCAGCAGGACTTGTCATTCCGGATCGGGATGCTGCTGGCAGCTTCGCTGGCGGCAGATGATGCCAACAGGTTTCAGCAGGCGGTACAAACAGCGGCGCACTATCATTTCCGGCAGGACCTGGATCATGTCCAGGACGGCCTGCGGTTCGTGGGCCGCATTCCCGCGCTTCGAGGCCCTTTGGCGCATATTTTTCCGCAGCAGCCCCAGCGTGTCGTAAACATTCTGGTTCGGCTGGGCCTGACAACGCGCCTGGGCACCGATGTTCTTCCCTTGCTGGCGAGGCTGGAGCCGCAGGTCGTCCACGGCTTCCCCGCCGGCACCAGCTTTCCTGTCTTTCTGCGTCCTGATGCCTCCTGGTGGAAGCTCCACCAGCAGATGCCGGAGTTCACGAGAGCGGTCAACGCCTTCCTGCACGCGCAGTGGCTGATCGGACAGGCTCAAGACGTGCCGCCAGGGGTGCGCCGTGCTTTAGACAAGCCGCAGCGGACTGCTCAGGAGCTAGCCCATCTGGAAGGGATGCTGACTGCCGCGCCGAGCCGAACAGACCTTACCTCGCGGGCGACAAAGCTCCGTGGTCTGCTGGCGGATAAACCTCAATTGGCAGAAGCAATGCGAACCGAGGTCAGCGAGCGTCTCCCACACGCGTCTGCCGAGGCCCAGGCAGCAGCCATTGAGCGTCAGGTACAGGTCTGTTACCGCGCTCGCTTGGAGGTAATTGCCGGGCCTCTGCCGCCAAACCTCATTCTGACCGATGACCTGATTAACGCCGTGCTTCTGTCAGTGGATGTCACGCAGAACCGAAAACTCTTGCTGCGCCTTATTCGTGCTTCTCTGTCCAGGGAGAACGACTGGCGGGAGCGGCATCCGGCAAACAAAGCGTTCCTTGAGTTGATGGCAAAGCAGGGCATGAACACGCAGGCGTGGCTTTCCAAGTTTCCGCGCCGTTACTTCTGCGAGACGGTACCGGGAAAGTGGCTGCACCTCTGTCTGGAACAAGACCCGCTGCACATCCTGCAAATGGGCAACCACTTTGACACCTGCCTCAGCTTCGGCGGCATCAACGCATTTTCGACGGTTGCGAATGCCTGCGAGCTGAACAAGCGTGTGATCTACGCACGGGATCACGCGGGAAACGTCGTAGGCCGCAAGTTGATCGGCATCAATGAAGAGGAAAAGATGATCGGCTTTCATACCTACTGCTCGCTCACCGAAAATGAGAGCAATGCCGCTCTGCGGGCCATCTTTCAGTCATATGCCGCTTCTTTTGCGTTGCGCTGCTGCCTGACATTATCAGAGACAGGTAGTGTACCAACGCTGCTTGCGGAGAATTGGTATGATGATGGAGCAGTTGAATGGAACGCGGAAGAGCATTTCCCTAACGACATGAAAAGTCGGTAATGCTCTCAGATGAAGGTTGAGTGCCAACAGATAACCGTCTACGACGGCGACAAGCCACGCATGTGATCAGGGGAGAGTAGTCGGCTATCCAGTATCAGCATTGGGACCAGTATCAGCATTGGGACCAGTATCAGCATTGGGACCAGTATCAGCATTGGGACCAGTATCAGCATTGGGACCAGTATCAGCATTGGGACCAGTATCAGCATTGGAAAATGGTTCGCGATAACTTCTCTACCCGCTCTTTTTAGCCTCCATAGAGGCATGGAGCGGAGAGTATCTTTCCAGTTTGCAAGAACCGCCCGATTGTTCCAGCTTTGAGTATGCAAACGGCTGTGCCTCTTGACGACTGTGCCTCTTGAATGTTCTGTTTGTTTTGGAGATCAGATCAGGCAACAAAGTCACAAACAGCCGATACCTTGACTTCAACATTGCTCTTCCTACTGATGCGCGGGCATTCGTACTGGAACATCTGCATCAATGTTTGTCAGGAAAGTTTTCATGGCACAAAGAGCCTTGGAATACAAAAGATCATGGAATGGTCTAATAACTAACAATCTATTTCAAAAGTGACGGTTTCTGCGAAAGCTTGTGCCAGCGTCGAAACCAGAGCATCGCGGTCGCCAATTTGACCATCGCCAGATAGCGGTCGGCCAGCTTATCGTAACGCACCAG
>JAABUQ010003836.1_pt1 | contig 26667 bp, 29 predicted proteins | sample 5560001 | NCBI WGS metagenome assembly JAABUQ01 (sample SAMN10711888, study PRJNA513371) | rock metagenome | isolation source: Antarctica rocks | place: Antarctica: Victoria Land, Finger Mt nord | collected 2015-12-18 | reverse complement strand
TCGCGTCCACTGTGCTCGATGCATGCTGGCCTGATTGAGCGCTGAGCACGAGGCCCAGTATGGCTCCCGTCAGCGCGACGCCCAGACTCGTACCAAGACTCCGCGTCATGTTGAGGATTCCGCTAGCCGTCCCGAGACGGTGTGTGGGGGCACTGCCCATAATCGCGCTGTTATTCGGAGGAGTAAATGTGCCCAACCCGATGCCCAGGAGCGCCAGGATCCCCAGCGTGACGGTGAGGCCGGGCGTCGGAAGGACGCTGAGACACAGGAGCGCAGCAGCGCTGACGCTCATACCAACGACCGTAGGGAGTCGAGAGCCTACGCGATCGGTCAGCGCGCCCGCAATCGGTGCCATCACCCCGAGTGCCAGCGGAATTGAAGTGAGTAACAGGCCGGTTTGCGCCGCGGTCTGTCCGAGGATGCGTTGCAAGTAGAACGGTAGGAGGAAGAGGCTTCCGAACAGGACCGCGTACGACAGCAGTCCGGCCAGGATTCCGACACCGAAGGCCCTGGAACTGAAGAGCGACAAATCCACCAGTGGCGACGAGGCCCGACGCTCGGCGGCGAAGAAGAACCCGAGGCAGGCAAGCAGAACACACGTCGTGCCGAGCAGGCTCGCACTCAACCAACCCCAGGTGTTGCCAAACGTAACGGCTACCATCAATAGCGCCACCCCTGGGCCCAGCAGCAGCGCTCCAGTCCAGTCGAACCCCTCCTGGGCCTGGTGTGCCGCTTGCAGGACCGCCGGATTTGTGCGCGGGAGGACGAGCCAGGCCAACACCGCGCCAAGCAGCCCAAACGGAACGGCTATAAAGAAAACCCATCGCCACCCGAACGAGTCGATAAGCAATCCACCAATCGAAGGACCGAGCGACAGACCGATGGCCTGGGCCGCTCCCTGAACACCAATGGCGCGTCCAAGCCGCCGTCGTTCGATGGCAACCGCAATAATCGCGACACTGTTCGCCTGGAGCATGGCCGCACCAACTGCCTGTAAAACGCGGAATACGATCAGCCACAGAAGCGTGGGCGCGAACCCGCATAGCGCTGAGCCCGCGATAAACACGACGAATCCGGCGACGTACAACACCTTGCGGCCGACCAGATCCGCGACACGCCCAAAGGGAACGACCAACGCGGCCAATACCACGAGGTAGGCGATCGCAACCCACTCGACGTCCGCCACCGGAGCGCGAAATGTCTTTTCAAGCGTGGGCAAGATCAACGTGGCAATGCTGGCGTCCAGTTGACCGAGAAAGGCGCCAACACAAACGGTGCCTACTACGAACCACGGATACGATTGTGCGCGGCTGAGTCCGGCGAGCGGCGGCGGCTCGCTAAGGACCGTTCGGAAACCCCGCACGAGGAGACTGTAGGAGGGCGCCGGGCGACAAACACATCGCACTTCCTACACGGTCCATCACCAGGAGTGATGGTTCAGCGCGCGAGAGGCCCGACCCGGCCCCCAGCCAGGCCTACCGGCGTACGATCGCGACTGCGCGGCAGTCGATTCGAGCCGACATAGCCACACGCGTGTCCTGGTGAGCATCACCGCCCAAGCATGATTCTGCGGCGGGTCGATGTAGGCTGGCCGCAGCGCATGGAGACCAAGGCCACGCTTGGCGAGCACGACGATCGAAAGCCCCCTGCGATTCTGTATTACCTGCGCACCTTCCACGCCGTTGCCAGCGAGAGAAGTTTTACACGCGCAGGGCGCACCCTGAGCCTCTCCCAACCGGCGGTGAGCGCGCACATCCGAACACTTGAACGGTATTACGGCGGCCCGCTATTTCAGACCCGCCAGCGGCGGGTGTATCTGACGGCGGAGGGCGACGCTCTGTTCGGCTACACCGAGCGCGTGTTCAACCTCCTGGACGAGGCGAATCGCGCGGTCGCGGCAACCCAACGCGGGCTGCGGGGTTTGCTGCGACTCGGCGCCAGCACGACCGTGGGTGTGTATTTGCTTCCCCAGCTTCTGCGGCACTACACGCATGACCATGAAAGGGTGGAAGTGGATGTCGAAATCGGGACATCGGCTGAGATCATCGCGCGCGTGCTCGCCGAGGGTGTGCCGTTTGGGATCGTGGAGGCCCCGATCACCCATGAAGGACTTGAAGTCGAATCGATTGGACAAGACGACATGGTGCTCATCGCCCCACGTGGCCATCCGTTGGCGCAGGGTGGAACCGTCGATGCGCCGCAAGTGGCCGGTGTCCCGATTCTCAGGCGCGAGGCAGGCTCCGCGACCCAGGCATTGGTCGACGCCGCACTGGAGCGCGCCGGCATCAATCCACCGACCTGCATGCAATTGGGCAGCGCCGAGGCGCTGAAACAAGCGGTCCTCAATGGGCTCGGAGTCGCGTGGGTGCCGCGAGTGACGGTTGCCCGCGAGCTTCGGATCGGAGAGCTTGCCGCCGTGTCAGTCTCGGACTTATCGATCGCCCGTCTGCGGTCCCTGGTCATGCCCCGCGGCGCGCGCCTGTCGCCGGCGGCGATGGCTTTTCTGGAGTTCGTGCGGCACGCAGTCGGCGTGTAAAGCGCCGGATCGCTTGCAGCCGAGCTGATCGGAGTCGGTTGAAGCGACTGCCAGGCGGTCTCGCGCCGATAACCGGTGCAGCCGCGCTGTCAATTCGGGTGGTCGTTCACGGGCTCCGAAAACCAAGTGTTCTTTGGTGGGGACACTCCTCGCGTTTAGCCAAGTCTCCGTTGGCGATCCCCTGGCCAACAATAGATGACCTGAACACCGGCCAGCATTCACTGTCCCTTCATCTTGAAGTGCAATGATGGGCAGCGCCATCACAGGTGTGGGTCTTGCGACACGTAGCCCGTTTCCCAAGGCGACACCAGGGGCGCATGTGTTTGACGCAAGTTGCAATTTCTAACATCGACCCGGCCTCGCGAGCATCGTGTGTGCGTCCGACGCGCACGTGCCCGCTTCCAGGCAACGCACCTCGCGGGACACGGGTTGTAAGTCGTCCGACTCCGAGCGGAGCGTCACCCCACGTCGGCCACCGCAGCGGCGGAGTGCGCGATCACATGAGCCCCGGGCATGTCCGCTTCGACAGCAGGTAGTCAGCGTGGCCCGCCCTCACCGTCGGAAGTGTCCAAAAACGCGGTGGACTCGGCCACGGCTCGCCCTGGTGGCGGGATTTGCGCTCTTAGTCGCCGTGGTTGTCCCAACTTCGTCTGCGAGTGCCCAACGTGGAGGCTCTGCCGCGATAATCGATGCTTACGAGTCGGCCCGCACTCGTGGCGACATGGACACCGTAGTCGGGCTTTTCGCCGACGACGCGGTGGTCGTTGATTCGGCAGGGTCAGCGCGCCGCGGGCGCCAGCAAATCCGACTCCTCCTTCAACCAGGCACAAACCGTGACTGGGCGGCCGACGTAACCGACGGTACAGTCAGCGGCGACTACATCTTCTGGATTGAGCGGGTCGGCGTTCATGGCACGGCAAGATCGCTGAGCGTCGCAGCAATCGTGCGTGGTGGATCGATCGAGGCCTTGGCGTACGGCTCCCGTGAACTGCTTACGACCTATACGCCGAGCGCAGTCGCGCCACCGTCCTTCCGGCGACATACGGTCTGGTCGGGGTCCTCCTCGCAATCCTGGGCAGTGTTGGAATCCTCACGTTCTCCACATCTCGCCCCGGTCAAAGGACCTCCGAGGGTCCATGCACGCCCGCCTCCGTCGGTGGAGCGAAGGTCGCTCGCTACCGCAACCGGAGCGCGAACGTGCCCGATGATCCGAGCGCGTGTCCACTCTCCTCCGGATCTCTCACCCGGAGGAAGTCAGGAGGTGCGCGACCGGCCAGCGTAAGCGCTCGATGGGGCGGCTGGATGCGACGTCATGCGTCAATTGCGCACGCCGGCAGTGCGCGGTCCACGAATGCCTTTACGCGCCGCGATCGCTCATTCGCTGCGGCAGATAACTCGTCCGGGAGGAAGAGATTGCGAAGCATGGCCCGGCGGATAGCCGTCTCGATCTGCTCTCGACAGTTTCCCGCCGCCGCCGCGTCGAGGACAGTGCGGATCGGCGCTGTCACAGGAAGCCCATGGCGCTCGACGACGTCGGCTCGCTCCAATCGCCGGGTGGTGGTATGCAGACGAACATGCGCGAGCGTGGGTAGGTAACGGTGGGAGCGCGGGACACTCAGGTGGACAACGCTTGGGACAACGTGAGCCAGCTCGAGCAGCGCAAACGCACTTCCGTGGGAGACCACGGCGGCCTCACGCCCAATCGCGAGCCAGGCGGCGACGACGGCTTCCTGCTCGAATGAGGGGTAGTCGCGCAGGCGGTAAACGCCCTGATAAACCCGCACGAAGCGACCAGGACGAGTGTGGTAAGGGAGCAGGTCTGTCCCAAAGCCACATACCCCAGCTTGTGCAGCAGTAAAGAATTCATGTTGAGTGGATGCCACGTCGACGAGGCGCTGTTGAACCGGGCGCTTTTTCCTTGCGTCATCCATTGACGGGAATTAAATTGCGGCTGAATCCTCGTCAAGAGTGCGACGCCAAACCCAGAGAAAGTTGGTCAGCGCGCTCAACAGAAAGGCGGCAACACTCCCCATGAACACAGCCGCCACATATGGGACGCCGAGTAGTGTCGCTGAGCCGTTGAGCACTAACCAGCTGACCGCAAACGATCCGGCGGCTGCGGCATGGAAGCGAACGCAACGGACGAACGTCGGTTTTGTCTGGCCAAATACCAGGCGATCCGTTGTCATGAATCGGGCTAACAGAACGGCCTCCGCCGCTACCGCTGACGCGAACCAGAGCGGACAGCGGAGCCGCTGGTACAGCAGATCGAGAAGAGCGACCTCGGCCGCGAAAGCCACGAGGCCAAGGACGAACCAGCCGCAGAACTGACGAAGATGCGTTCGTCTGGACGCTAGCAGCGCATTTGGCCAAGGGATTGTCAGTTCATGCCGTTTGTGCTTGGAGATCGGACGCTCTCCTGCTTGGACCAGCGTGCCACACAGAGATGAACAGCACATGAAGCGGTGCCCTACGGCGCGGACACACACCGGGTCCGCATTGCCGGCTACCATCCGATCGCCCCCGCCGGCGCTACAAACCAACCGAGTGAGTGCTGATTTCATCCGCCTTTCATGCGACGGCCGGATGATTGGGAAAACGTCCAAGGACCTCAAGGAGATCTTGCATGGCCGAAGACGGTCAAGATGAGGCCACAGGCTCGGCGCCGGTCAGCAGGCTGCCGCGATCTCGGCGCCGTGGGCTCGATGGCATGTCAGCGGCTTGGATATCAACAACCCGGACCAACTGTTGTATCGGCTCCTTCCGCAAAAGACGGCCGACGAGGTGTTGTTGAGCGCAACCTCTAACAACCATACGATCAATCTCCTGCTCGCCCTCGCCGTGGTGCTGGTCCAGTAGCCGTCGTGCGCGGAATGCACACGCTCGCGCTCGCCGCCAAGGGCTCGAACCGTGCCGCGGCGGCCAGCCGCCTGTTTCTGCTTGGGATCGCACTCGAGGGCGTGTACGTAAGCGTGCTCGTCGGTCCCTACAACCTGGTTGGCGGACTGATCCGGCCTGCCCAGGACCTGGGCACCCTCAGCTCGACGAGTGCGACAAGCGCAGAGCTGTACCTGGCGGCTGTCGCCACGCTCATTCTGCTCAGCTGGCTCGCGTACCTGCAGAGTCTGCGAATGCGGCCGGCCGATGCCGCCGCGATCGGTTTCGCCTTTGCCGCGTTGTTTGCGGTGACTCTGGTCTGGATCTATCCCATAGATGCTCTGGACATCTTCGATTACGCGATGCAAGGCCGGATCCTGGCTGCACTCGGCGGTAACCCATACGTCGACGTCCCGGCGGCGTTCCCCTCGGACCCGTTCCTGCCGAATGTCGGCTGGAAGCACTTCCCGGACGTTTACGGGCCTATCTGGACCTACCTGAGTGCAGACGTCGCGTTGCTCAGCGGTCGCGATCTGTTGGCGGCGGTCCTTGCCTTCAAAGGCATCGCCGCCGTCGCGAGCGTCGCGTGCTCATACCTCGCATATCGGACCACATGTCTCTGGCAACCCTCGCGCGCCGCAGGCGCGGTGATTCTGGTCGGGTGGAATCCGTTGGTGATCCTGATGGCCGGCACCGGCCACAACGACATTGTCATGCTGAGTCTAGTACTGGCCGGCATCTGGCTCGCCGCTTCGGGCGAGCATAGCCTAGGCCTCTGGGTGGCCGGGCTATCCAGCCTGATAAAGCTGGCTACCGCACCGTTGCTGCCGGTGCTTGCGGTGGGCGTCTGGGTGGAAAGGCGAAGGCGAGGCGCGCGAGCCAGCGCCGCGATTGGCGCGCCACTCGTGCTCCTGGCAGTCACAACCGTTGCTCTGTACGCCGCCCTATGGCCGGGCTGGGACAGGTTCGGGCCGCTCATGCTTCGCGGGAACTTTACGGCGTCACCCTTGGGCCTGCTTCACGAACTACTCACCCCAACGCTCGGCGAGGCGGCGGCGACTGACTGGATGGCGCGGCTCGGTGACGTGCTGGTGGTGTCGATTGTCATCGTGGCGACCTGGGGCGCTCGGGGCGGCCTGAGGGCCAGCGTCCGAGCCACACACGACGCCGTGTTCTGGATGGTATTCGCGGTACTCGGCTGGGCGCAGCCCTGGTACATCGTCTGGATCGCCTGTTTCGCGAGTCTCGATGACCGCCCGTGGGTGCCCGCACTGAGCTGGGTCGCTGCGCTGGCCGGACTGGTGGCCTTGTTCGATCGCTTCTATCTCACCCAGCATTGGCTGCCCGTTAGCCTGCTGACTCACGATATCCACACCCTCCTGTTGGTGTACCTTGCCCCAGTGACGTGCGCCGTTGTGGGTCCGCACTGGGGCACAGTCCGCCACCGGGCTGGGAGCGCACTCCGCTCGCTCACCCGCCTGCTGGGTGGCTCGGAAACGTCCGTTTCGCAGCAGTTGCATGCCATACCCGGTCGTGTGTTTGCCGTATGGAGCGGCTGCCTGGCCGCGTTCGTGCTCGTCACCCGCTGGCCCATACGGAGCCACTATCTGTTCTCGTGGGACGCGGCCAACTTCGCCGCGGCACTAGACGACTTCAACGTCGTGTTCCATCATCCGCACCCGCCGGGGTACCCACTCTATGTCGGCGCTGCGTGGCTCTTGCGGCCGCTGCTGGGCGGGGCCAACGCGAGCTTTGTTGCGCTCAGTCTGGGTGCGAGCGTTGTCGCAATAGTCTTGCTTTTGGGACTCAGTTGGCGACTGTACGGGCCGCGCGTCGCTGTCCTGGCAACCGCGCTCTTTGCGGTGAGCCCGAATTTCTGGGGACACGGCGCGGTCGCTTACTCGTACGCGTTTCTTGCTCTAGGCGCGACGCTCGTGGCCTGGTGCGCCGTGGAAACGCGCTGGGGCGGTCGGGATATGGTGCTCGCGGGTGCTGCGGCGCTCGGTGTGGCCGGTGGCTTCCGCCCCGACCTGGTGGTGTTCCTGTTCCCGGTGTGGATGTATGGCAGCTTTCCTCGCGGCTGTCGCCGCATGGGCGCCGGCCTGACCATCATGGCGGTAGTCGTTGTGGGGTGGCTCGCGCCGACCATCGCTCTGAGTGGCGGCTGGAGCGCGTACTTGGCGACCTCCTCGACATATGCCCGCGCCTGGGCAGTGCCCACCGACGCGGGCTGGGCTGCACTCGTGGTCGGCATTGCGGCCAACGTAGGCCAGCTCGCGGCGTTCGCGGCGCGGAGCTTTGGCCCCGTGTGGTTGGGGCTGCTGGTCTTCGCCGCCGGGCGACTTTTCGCGCCGCGGGCCCTTGCCGCGGACCGTCGCTCCTGGCTGCTACTCGTCTGGATGATGCCCGCTCTCGGCTTCTACGCTCTCGTGCACATTGGCAACCTGGGCTATCTGCTGTCGGTACTACCAGCATGCGCGATCGTTGGTGCGCTCGCCATCGTGGATGTCACCGCCGAACTCACCGCAGTAGTCCCAGCCCGCCTTGCAGCCTGGGCCGGGCTCCGACGCGTGCTAGCGATTACCATCGGCGGGCTCGCTTGCGGGACTGAAGCCCTGCTGTTCTTGCTCTCGAACGGGCCGGTCTCGTGGCATGAAATCCGCGCGGTGGATAGTCTGCTGGGTGAAGAGGTGCCGTACCTCGCGGCGCTCCCGCCGGACCGCACACTCGTCCTGGCCTATGACCGCTTCGCACAACTCGAGCACTATCTGCCGGCCTTGAGCACGAGCGGGCGTATTCGGTCCCTGGACGGGCTCCTCGGTCCGGACACAAGCGGCGACCTCCACACCGACTTGCTTATCCCGAATGGCGTCGAACTCGTCGTGTTCCCCGATTTAGGAATGGACGCCGCGGACCGACCCACTGGAATGCGGCGGGTGAATCTCGGTGGCGGGGTGTGGATGTACGAGGCGCAGGTGAGCGCCGGCGCTCACCTGCGCCTCGGGTACGGCTACGCACGCGTGGTCGGGGCGGCAGCTGTAACTGCCGGACCGCTAGCGCCCGCGCCTTCGAGGTGGGTTGGCCCCCCAAGTACCCAGGATCCGGTTGCTAGATGAGGTTGGCGCTGTAGGCCATGAGGGGCACAGCCAATAAAGCCACCTTCAACGGCGTCAGACGCGTGCGAGTCGAGTCCAGTTGCTTACAGCTGCAAACAGAAAGACCATGCCCCGGCGGGCGGTCACGACTACGTCGAGTCGCGCAGCAAGTAGCCTATGCCTCGCACAGTGCGAAACAGCCGTGGCTCGGCATCGTCGCACAGCTTCCGGCGCAGGTTTGCAACGTACACATCGATGATGTTGGACATGGCCGTAAAGTCGAACGCCCACACATGCTTGGCTATCTCGTCCCGACTGAGGACGCGGTTTCTGTTTCGCAAAAACAGCTCGAGGATTGCGTATTCGCGCAGCGTCAGAACAATATCTCGTTGGCCTCGGCGCACAAGACGGCTCGAGGTATCAACTTCGATGTCTGCGACCCTGAGGACCGGGTCGCGCTGAACGGGTTCGCGCCGCAGTAGTGCACGTACGCGTGCCAGTAACTCCCGCGGGTCGAATGGCTTGACGAGGTAATCGTCGGCACCGCAGTCGAGGCCCAGGACCCGGTCCTCGATGCTATCGCGCGCTGTAAGCATCAACACGGGCACACTTGAGCGCATCGCGCGGAGCCGCCGACAGACGCTGAAACCATCCAGGTCCGGCAGGATCACGTCAAGTACGACGAGATCGTAGGGCTCGCTCTCGGCAAATGCGAGCGCCTCTTCAGCGTCGCCCGCGGCATCGACCGCGTAGCCGTGCTCCTGGAGTCCGCGTGTGAGCACGCTCGCGAGCGCTTGCTCGTCTTCGACCAGGAGGATTCGCATACCCGCTTACACCCCTCGGCAGCTGGCCTCTGCAGGTGCCACGCTCAGATCACCTGACGGCAGGGCAGGGCGAACATGTGCAGCCCGTTGATGCCCTTGCTGCGCGCCTCCATCCGCTCGGCGAGCGCTTCGAAAGGCCTCGTCAGTGCTTCTGACTGTTCCTGACTGACCACGGTGAACACCGCACCAGTGGCACCGGGCCAGACTGGATTGTCGAAGTGGCGAATCCTGCGCCCGCGGCCAACCAACTTGGGCAACTCGGTATATCCGGGCACGCCGACTGACTCCAACAGCTCGATGACATCATTCTCGAGTTCTTTCGGATACAAGATCAAATACAGCTCGCGAGTGTGCTTCTGGAAACGCGGCTCCTGGAGCTGACCGCCACGCTTGCCAGACACCATCGGTGTAAAGCTGCCGTATTGCCCGTTGTCCATAGCCGACCTCCCCTCCTGCAACGCAAACGAGCACTCTGCGCTGCGACGACCCGACCCGCCTCATTGTGACGGACCCAGATGAATGAATCATGAACATCAGGAGGCACCTCGCGGGTCCAGTTCATCAGCGCACGCGATGCATGATGAAAGACTCCTGATGGCACAACCTCCACTATCATGCCCGCTCGACTCCATCGGACGCGCAAACGGAGTTTCACCGCCACGGAGATCCGCCTGACCGCTCGTGTCCTAGAGGGCAACGACATGCACACCCGTTTCGGTCTGCTCGGAGACTGCGCTCCTCGGATATGAGTCACGTTCAGAAGGTTGCGCCGGTAGGGTGCGCACCTGGCATGCGGAGGGGTCCCTATCGACCAGCATCGCATTGTGATCCAGCGGAGAGTTGCCCGCGGGTGAGAGAGGCTGGTCGCGGTAGGAGCGGAGCGCCTCTGATGGAGGTCCCGCTCTTCCGGTCCGTCGCCTCCCCCGTTCTCACGGGGACCACCCAGCTCCCGTCGCTGACGGGGAAGCGCAGCCCAGCCAGGTTAGGCAGGTCGAATGGGCTGCGCGAGGAGAGCGCTGGTGCTTCACCGTCGGTCCGCTGGCGGCATGCGCATAGCTCAGCTCGGTGAGGGTAGCGATGTCCGGACGCTTTGAAGCGTTCCGACCACTCTCAGGGCGGGAGCCGAACCAATGGATCGTATCCCTCGAGGCGAACGAAACACGTACGCTAACCTACCGACCCTAGGCCTCTAAGAGCGGTAGCTGCGCCGCGGAGAGTGCGGCCGATGTGCAGCACGTGATCATCACCCGGACTGATGGGACGTCGAACTTTTCGGATTGGTCGCCCACCGCCGTCACGAGTAGCTTGGGGTTGCCTCAAATCGACAGAAGACGGTACTTGATCCTGATCATGGAGCCCGACCGGCTTGCTCCAGTGTCTACGGAGGTACGCGGCTAATGCGGGCTGCCGGTTGATGGACTACTCGTCGCGGTGTCTGGCACGTGCAATCTGACCGGGCGATCCCAGGGGGTTCAAACTCGGCAGCGGCGAGTCTGGCCGTGCGGGTGGTGGCGGACGCATGGTGGCATCAAGGTCAGGAAGCGTGGAAGGGTCAAACGAGGCGGAGCTAAACCGTCGAGAGCGTGCGGAGTGTGAGAACCGCTTTGCGCGAACAGCAGGCGCAACCGCGGCGTGCTTGATTGCCCAGGGTAGAGGTGGCTGACATGTTGGATGATCGCAAGCAGTTAGCTCGAGACGTTGCTAGAGGTACGGGTGTGTGCGATGTCTCCGGCGAAAAGGTGGGTACCGTCGCCCGTGTCCATCGCTTCGCGGCGCAGGAAGTTATCGAGGTGAAAACCGGGCTATTCGGGCTCGGCAAGCACCTTTTCGTCCCAGCCGATGAGGTGGACGGCATTACTGAGGGAGGGCTCATCCTCAAGCACTCAAAGTACGAGTTTCACGATATCGGGCTGGACGCGCGACCTGGCGACTTGCACTGGTAACGGAGCTTGTACTCCGTTTTCAGTGCACCGACCAAACTCGGGCAGTCCTTCTATCGCTGTAACTTTCAGCGCCAAGTCCGCCGGAGAGCGAAGTGGGCAGGAGAGGCGTTGCCTCTCTATCGTCGTCACATAGAGAGAATGTGTCGCGAGATCGAGCGCCCGAATCCTTACAGAAGGCAGTCGTCAGCTTTCGTCATGCGAGCGACGCTGGTCACGGCGTAACCGACACTTCCTCCGATTTACGCTCAGAGAACCGCGAGGTATTGCAGCCATGAGCGTGCACTGCGGGCTTGCCGCCATTGACACACGGCGATCCGCGCGGCGGCCTGGCACCAGCTATGGACCCCTGCGTACCTGAGCGGCCCCGGCGCGCAGGAGCCGCGTGGTGTTCATCATCGACGAGGCGCACTTGTTGGCACCTGACCAACTCGAGGAACTGCGGCTGTTGACCAACGCCGAGATGGATTCGCAGAGCCCGTTCGCCTTGCTTTTGGTTGGTCAACAAATGCTCGCCCGTCAACTACGGCTGGGCGTCTTCGCTGCTCTCGACCAACGCATCGTACACGGTCCTGGACGTGCCGCTGGTGCTGGCGGATCCGCCCTTCCGGCGCTCGGTGCTGCGAGAGGTACGCGACTCGACGATCACCTACTGGTTCAGCTCGTACTTTGAGGCGCTCGATCGGCGATTGCAGCTGGAGATCATCAACCCCGTCCAGACCAAGGTGCACGCCTTTGCCGCCAGCCGCGCCGCTCGCGCCATTGTCGGTCAGCCGCGGTCGACCATAGACCCGGCCGCCTGGCTGCGCGACGGCCGCATCGTGCTGCTGAGCACGGCCAAGGGCGAGGTGGGCCAGGAGCTCGCAGCGCTGGTCGGGGGCACGCTGCTGAACCTGGTGACGCTGGCTATCGGCCGGCAGGCCGAGCTTCCGGCGGACCAGCGCCGGTCGGTGAGCCTGCTGATCGACGAATTCCACACGATCCCAAGCGCGAACTACGAGGAGCTGCTGTCGGAGCTGGCCAAGAATGGAGCCGCGGTGGCGCTGGCCACCCAGAGCCTGGCCCGACTGGATGCGCTCGATCCCGACCGGTCGCGTGCTCTGCGGGCCACGGTCTTCGCCAACCTGGACGGACTGTTCGCCTTCCACGTCTCGGCCGAGGACGCGGCCTACCTGGCGGAAGAACTCGGCGGTGGGCTGGAGCCGCAGGACCTGCTCGAGCTGGCTGACTACCACTGTTACGCGCGCTTGTGGAGCGACACTCGGGGTGGGGAGCGCTTACCGGCTTTTATGATCAAACTGGACCCTCCACCGGCTGCGGATCCGGCCCTGGCCAGGGACCTTGTTGCTCGCTCGGCCGAGCGCTACGGGCGCGCGATCGAAGCCGTCGAAGCCGACCGCCAGGCGGCGCTCGAGCGGCCCGCCGCGGCCCGCGCCGCGAGTGTGGCGCAGGGCGGCCGCCCCCGCGTCGGACAGTCGCTGCACGCCTCACCAGACTTGCAGCTGGTCCCAAGCTTGAGTGATGGGACGCCGACCGCTGCCGCGGATCGCGGCACGTCCGGTCCCGGTGGATCGCCAGCGCGGCCGAACCGGCGCCGGCCGTCGAAGGTGGCGCGGCAGCAGGCGGCGGCCGCGGCCGCGGGACAGGCGGTCCTGCTCACGGCGGTAGGCGACGGGGGCGCACAGGGTTCGTCGGCAACGCTGGCATTCCCCAGCGCGCAGGACCTCGGATACGCCGCCGCAGACAACGGGAACGAGGAGCTGGGCGAGGTTGGTGACCGCGGGGACAGCTCGGCATGACATCAGGCAGACGCGTCTGCGGCGAGCGCCTGACCCGTGCCGACCAGAACCAGGAGCTGCTGGAACATCTAGCCCAACTGCCGTTCGTGCCGGTCCGGGTGGTGAGCGAACTCCTGGGGAGGGCCAGCCCGTCGTCAGTCAATCGTCGACTCAGGGCGCTGCAGCAGCGGGGCCTGGTGCGAGCTGCGCGCGTTCCGTCAGGGGGCACGCGCGGTGGTCGACCGCTCGCGCTGTGGCGGCTGACGCCGGATGGCGAGGCGCTGCTCGGCCGGCCAGGTCGGCCGGGCCCGGCCGAACGCCTCCCTCGCCAATGGCTGCGGTTGATCGCCACCTACGACATGCTTGGTGCGCTGGCCGCCGGCCTCTCAGCCGAGGGCGGCAGCGTCACGCTACAAGCGTGGGAAGCGCCCTGGCAGCGTGTGGTCTCGATGGGGTCGTGCGTCCGCAGCCTGCAGTTGCCGGGGGCCGCCGTCCTGGCATCTTCAGGCAGCGAGGCGGAACCGCGCCTGAGTGTGCTGCTCCTGCCAGACCTGGGGTGGGCCCCGGTGGCACTTCACCGCCGCACCCTCGCCTCCTTGGTTGCGCTCCGGGCGGCCTTTGAAGGCGATGTCTTCCCTACACTGGTCGTGGCGACCCGGGCGACGCCCGGGCGATTGGATGCCTGGCGGGAACTCATCAGACGCGTGGCCGCCGAACGGGGCGAGGTGCCTTTGCAGCCCTTGGTGGTTGCCTGGTCGGAGGTGTGCGAGCGCCGGCTACGAGTCGCACTGGACAGCGGCGCAGGGCGAGGCCGGCCGACTCAAGTGCCGCGCGTGCTGGCACAGGTCGCTGGCCACATGGCGGTGCGCCCACGGCCAGCTGTGACACGCGCCCACGCAGAGCCTGGCGTCGAGCAGGCGGTGCTCCAGCTTGTCGGGCGGCACCCGTTTCTGCCCATCGCTCATCTGGCCGTCCTGCTCGGCGTCCGCGTCCGCGCCGCGCGTGCCCGGCTCCAGCGCCTCGCTGCGGCGGGACTGATGCGTTGGGTGGGCACCCGGGACGACCGAGAGCAGCTATCGCTCGGACTCGCGCGTGACGAGCTGGCCGCGCTGGAGCTGTCCGAGCTGACCCGCGAGGGGCTGCGCGAGCTCGCAGCCATGCTCGGCTTGTCCCTGGCCAGGGCGGAGCGCCTGCACGGCCTGGTTGGCGGCGGACCGGAACAGCCGACCCGCACCCGACGGCTGCTGCTGCGTGCCCTGGCTCATACGCTTGGGACTGACGCCGTTTTCGTTGCCGTGCAGCTAGCCGTGGCCGGTCCGCAAGGCGACGGACTTACGCGCTGGGACAACGCTGCGGCGTGCCAGCGTGGCCGTTGCCGGCCGGACGGGTACGGCGTCTGCCGGCTCGGCCAGCGAGAGGTGGGCTTCTTCTTGGAATACGACCGCGGGACGGAGCGCGCACGCGACTACGCCGCCAAGTGGGCGGCGTACTACGCCTATCGCGACAGGGGCCGGGCGGCCGAGGACTACACGAGCTTTCCAACGATCCTGGTTGTGACGTCGGGTTCCGAGGAGCCGGTGATCCGCAGCGCTCGAGCGGCGGCGATCGGCCGACCGACCGGCGGGCTGCCCATCTTGGTCACGACCACCGGGTGGCTCGCGGGCCATCGGGAGGGGTTGCTCGGACCGATCTGGCGCGCGCCGTCGTATCCGGCAAGGCGCAGGTGGCTGGGCGATTCGAAGGTCGCTGGGACGCCCGTGCCGCGGCTGGTCTGGCCAACGGTGGCGCAGGGATTGGCGCACGCTCGGCCGCTGACAACGGCACGGGACAATCAATGCTCAGGAGAGGACTAATCGTGGGGGTAGAATATGCGTTCTGGTGAGCGGCCGCGCCTCGCGAGAACCGTGAGTGGGGGGTCTAGAAACTATCGCCGTGGCTTCCTGTTCGCCCAAGGAGATCAAGACGGTCGCGAGTTGGGGCCGGTCGAGCGGGCTCGCCCGTACCTGACGGCTTCCGAGATCGGCACCTTCGGCTTCTGCCGCCAGGCGTGGTACCTGGAGCGGTGCGGGGTGGCGGTCACTGCGCGGGCGCAGCGGCTCCGCGTGAAGGGCGCGAGGGCGCACCAGGCAATCGGGCGACGCACCGACCAGGTCCGAACTATTGGCAGGGCTCAGCGGGTCTCCGGGGTCCTGCTCGCCGGCTTGGTAATCGCGCTGGTTGTTGTACTCGCACGGGGATTGCTGTGATGGACCCGACTCACACCCTGGGGCTGCTCATCCTCCTCGTGGGCGGGGTGTACGTCGCCCTCCTAGCCGCTGGTCGCCGCCGCCGCCGCCGACTCGGCCTCGAGGTCGGCGAGATCATCGCGGCCGACGATTCGCGCCTTGAGGCGCCGCTGCTGCGATCGGATCGCCTTGGCCTGGTGGGACGGCCCGACCAGATCGTGCGCATCGGCAACGCCCACGTACCCGTGGAGCAGAAGCCGCGCGCTCGTGTGCTGCACCCGTCTCACGTGCTTCAGGTCGGCGCTCAATGCCTGCTTATTGAGGACACGTACGGCGTGCGGCCGCCGTTTGGCGTCGTTGTCCTCGCCGATGGGAAAGACGTCCGCGTGCCCTTCGACCGCGGACTCGAACGCGCTGTGCTCGACGCGATGAGCGCAATGCGGACGATTATGGCGGCGCGTCAGGAACCGGGCCCCTGGTGGCAGCCGGCCAAGTGCAGAGGCTGCGGCCACCATGACGCGTGCTGGACTCGCGATATTCAATCGGAGTGAAGAGGTAGCGAAAGACGATTTGTTGGGAGCAAACCTTGGATGGTGAATCGATCGTGGTCATCGCGCTTAGTTGTGTTGAAGAAAAGGCTGCATAAACAAGGAAGGGTTGGCGCATGCCAATAGCCAGTGTGTCGGTAGGACCGCCGAAGTTACTGCTCGAAGTCGCCGAGGTTTCTGAGCTCACGGGCTTGAGCCGTTCGCACCTCTACGTCGAAATGGGAGCTGGCCGTCTCATGTACGTCAAAGCGGGCCGGCGCCGACTGATCCGCGTCGGAGATCTCGAAGCCTACGTCGCCGCGCTGTCGTCTCAGCCAGTGGGCGCAGCCCGGGCGGCGCGGTAGCCTCATCAGCCTCCCGCACGTGGAGTTCTGATGGCTAAGCGTCGCCAGGCGGGCGAAGGGACGATCTTCTTCGATGAGGCGCGCCAGCTGTGGACCGCGCGAGTCTCCAATCCCGATGGCGGTAAATCCTTGGTCAAGCGCAGCCGGGACTTGAAGGTCATCAAGAAATGGTTTGCCGAAACGAAAACCACCATCGAGCGAGGCTTGCCGCCGGAACCGTCAACGAGTGAGACCGTCGCTGCGTTCCTGCGGCGCTGGATCGAGGTGGCCAAGCCCAGGCTCAAACCACGCACGTATGCCAGCTACAAACAGCTGATCGAGAACCACCTTGTGCCAGCCCTGGGGAAGCGCCCACTGCGCCACCTGTCGCCCGAGCATGTTCAAGCGTTCCTAAACGAACGCGGCAAGGGCCGCAAGCCACGCACCATGGTCCACATCCATGCCTGCCTGCGCGTGGCGCTGCGCGACGCAATGCGGTGGGGTCTGGTCACTCGCAATGTCGCCGATCGCAATTATGTCGAGTTGCCACCTGCGCCGGAGGCCGAGATCTACCCGTTCACCCCCGCGCAGGCGATGCGCTTCCTCGCCGCCGCCGAAGGCGGGCGCTACGAGCAGCTGTACGCCGTCCTGCTGAGTACAGGCCTGCGGCTCGGCGAGGCTCAGGCGCTGCGGTGGTGCGACATCGACCTGGACGTCAAGCCCAGGCCGCTGCTGCGGGTGCGCCATACGCTGCTGCGGCCGCCTGGCGAGCCCTGGCAGCTCCAAGAACCCAAGAGCAGGACGTCACGGCGTGACCTGCACCTGGTCATGCCGGCGCTGGTGGCCCTGCGCGCGCAGCGCGATCGGCAGGCGTTCGAGCGGAGCAGCGCGGGCGATGCCTACGTCGATCACGACTTTGTGTTCGCCACGCCGTTGGGTGAGCCATTCACTTCCAGCACGGCGGAAAAGGATTTCAAGCGGGTGCTCAAGCGCGCCGGCCTCGAGGGTACCCACCGGCCGCACGACCTGCGGCACTCGTGCGCGACCTACCTATTGGCGGCCGGCGTGTCCGAGAAGGAAATCATGGACATTCTTGGCCACAGCAACCTGGCGATGACGCGCCACTATGAGCACGTCCTGGACGGGATGCGGGCCGCCGCGGCCGATCGGCTCGAGACGTGGCTGCGCACCAACATCGGCACGGCCGACGCGCCGTAGGTACACCAAGGCGCATCTCGTAGGTACACCTGGGCGTTCGTCGGGCCGCATCGAAAATCCGTAGGTACACCTGGAGGTACACCTGGGGCTCAGATACACGTCTGCGGTCATGCTACCGGGAACAGGCGTTCTCTTTTCGATCTCGATTATTAGTGGTGGGGGCAGGATTCGAACCTGCGTACGACTTCCGTCGGACGGTTTTACAGACCGTTGCCATTAACCACTCGGCCACCCCACCGGGTTCGAGCCTGTGCATTCTAGGGCACGCCCCAGGCAGGCGGCATCTTCGAAAAGGGGTATGCGCGACTTCAGATAAGCGCCGCTTTGGCCGAATATGTAGAGGTGGACTCTGCGCGCATGCTGCCCTCGGGTGTGGTCACCTTCCTGCTGACCGACGTCGAGGGCAGTACGCGGTTGTGGGAGCGCGAGCCCGGACCTATGCGCCAGGCGCTGCGGCGCCATGATGCGCTGGTCAGCGCCTGCATTGCGCGTCAGAACGGGCACATCGTCAAGAGTAAAGGCGAGGGTGACAGCGTCTTCGCGGTGTTCGACCACGTGCGCGACGCGGTCTCGGCGGCGCTGGTCTTGCAGTGCGCCCTCGGCGAGGAAACCTGGCCAACGAGCGTGCCGTTGCGGGTGCGCATGGCCATCCACATTGGCCAGATCGACGTCCACAAGGGCGACTACAACGGGGTGTCTGTAAACCGCTGCGCTCGGCTGCGGGCACTCGCCTCCGGCGGCCAGGTGCTGTTGTCGGGTGTGACCGCCAGGCTAGCGCGAGGTCAATTGCCGAACGGCGCAGGCCTTACCGACCTCGGCTCGCACCAGCTCAAAGACCTGAACGCGCCAGAACGGGTCTGGCAGCTGACCCACCCGCGCATGCTGGGAAACCTGGCCGCGGCCAGCAGCCCGGTGGCGTCGGTGGCGACGGAGCCCAGGACCGCCAAGCCAGGAGTCGCCAGTCGGACCGCCTACGTGCTGACCGACGAGTGGAATCGTTCGGGCGACGGGCGCGAGTGGGCCTCTCGGATGAAGCAGACCGCGACCGGCCTGGACGAAGACGACCAGGACGGACATATCGACTGCTACGCTTCTCCGAGCGTGGCGGCCCTGCTCAACGCGCAGAATGAGCAGTTCCGCATGCCCAAACTCTGGGAAGCTAAGGTTGATCGTGATCTCACGCCAGGCGACGCTGTCGTCGCCGCTCGCGAAGTGCGAACCAGCCAGCAGGTGTCGATCCCGAATGTCTCGGCTATGCAACACGCTCGGTTCGCGGTGCTCTGCGCGCGCGAGGCCCTGGCCGATACGTCACCCGAAGCCAAGGAATTCGGCCATTGGGCACAGGCCTGGCTCAGCGGCCAGGATCATTCGGCTGTGAACGCCCGCGCCCTCGCGAGCAGGCTCGAATCCGAAGCGGACGGTGGCACGAGTGTGGGTCATTCGGCCAGCACGATGGCCGCCAACGCCGCCCGGGCAGCGGTGCATGCTGCTGGCCTGACGCTGCCGGTAGGCCGTGAGTACGCCGAGGAAAGCGCCCGAGCCGTGCAACTGGCGACGGAGGCGGTGCGGACCGCTTTGCGTATGACGCGCCTGGATCTGCCCGCGCTGGCTGACCAGGCGCTCAACAACGTCCTCCCCGCGCGGCGTTGATTCTAGCCGACACACCCGGTCTATACTCAGGGACCTGCCGACATAGCTCAGTGGTAGCGCACCGCTTTTGGGCAAAGCGGGACAGATCCCCAGCGGCCGATCTGACCGTGCTTTGATCGTGGGCTCGTCCTCCAGCCCGCGCAATCTTTTCGGCCCAGGTGCCTATTTAGCGGCCGGTGTGGGCGCGAATCCAGGCTAGTAGATCGTCATGGCAGGACCGCCGGGTAGAGTCGCTTGAGTTTGATACGTGCGTCGGTAGTGGTGAAGCGCCAGTCGATGCCGGTCTGGTCGATGTTGCGGTCGTGCGCCCAGGCCGTTGTTTCATCGACCAGGGTCGCGCGGTCGGGAATGCGGCGGTCGAGGCATTGGCGACTGAGCACACTCAACTCGGTTTCGGCCATGTTGAGCCAACTGGCATGCTTCGGCGTGTAGTGGATCTCGAGCTTGTCGGCCAAGCGTTTGGCCTCAGCCGGGTCGAAGACTTCGTACAGCGAGCCTGGCGAATGGGTGTTGAGATTATCCATGACCAGCGGGATCTGCTCGGCGTGGGGAAGACGTCGTCAACGAGGTGTTTGATGAGGTGAGCGAAGTCCACCATGCCGCGGTGATCGGTGACAGACACCTCGCGCCAGCCGGTCAGCGGCTCACACAGCATGAACAGCGAACACACGCCCCGACGCTCGCACTCGTAATCGACCCGCGCCGGTTGTCCAGGTGCGGCCGGCACGGGCATGCGTGTATCGGCCACCAGTTGCTTACTCGTCTCGTCCAAACACACCAACGGGCGACGCGGGTCGTAGGGACGGGTATACGCCTCCAGGACGTCCTCCATGTGCCAGACGAACTCGCCACTGAGCTCATTCGGCAGACACCAATACTCTTTCAGCCGCGGCTTGAGTTCGTTTTTTTTAGCGTGCGCCGCACCGTCATACGAGACAGCGTCGACAATGTCCAATTCGACCAGTTTGTTGGCCAGAAGACGGAGGGTCCAGCGTCTCCGACCTTCTGGAGGCGGGCTACACGCCACCGCAACCAGGTGTGCTTCCTGGGCCCCGTCCAGCTTACGCAGGCGTGTGGTGGGCGACGGTCGCGGGCGAAGCGCGGCATCCGGTCCTTCTTCGACACACCGCGTCCGCACCCGCTCCACCCTAGAACGGCACGTCCAGCGCGTCCACAATCTGGTCGTCACTCCAGGCCGGACCGCCTGGCCCTTCATCGGCCTTCAGGAGAATGCGCGCGTGCATCAGCGTGCGAGCCGCCGCCTTCCCTACACGCACCAACTCCTCAGGGTATCCCCGCTCCTCCCCAAACAGCTTGACGTGCTAAATCTGGCGCATACCGGACTTTACCGGAACCGGCAAGATTATCCATCAAAGGCTTCGTGACAGCCTACTAGCCGGCCGTCCGGTGTGCCCACTCCGGCACACCGTTTGCCAATCTTTCCGCCAGCACCAGCATTGCTTCGCCCAGGGATTCGAGCAAACCGAGCAAACCAGTCACCAACCGGCCCCATAAACCACGGCATCGCCTCTGTCGGGGTGCACCTCGACGAAGTACGCATGCGGATCCGCGTGGATGCGTTTCTTAGCTCGGCCGCGGAGGCCGCTGCGAGACGCAAGTGCCAGCACCCACTCCTTCGTTCCAGGCACCGCCTGCCTCCGTTCGGCACTCCGCCGCTGGCTGAACTCGTAGGTCCGCCAGATGGTCAACTCGAGGTGGACCGACGTAGTGCGCCAGCGTAAGTCTTCGACGCTGACCGCATCAGGGCTACGTTGGCTGGGCAGGTCCAGTTGGTCATCGCCGTACACCAGCCGCGCCGACACGTTCAGCTCGCCCGCTTCGATGCGCTCGATCTGCTTGCGGTACCAGTAGATGAATCGCTCCATCGACGGATAGCGCGCCAGCATCAGCGCCAGGATGGCCATGCCGCACTCGCTCACCACGTCCGTTTTGGCTTTACGGTTGCGTCGAACCGCGATCCGCTGCTCGGCGCCTGGCACGAACCGCAGGCGGAACTGATTTGGCAGTGGCGGCAGGAGCAGGTGGCCAACGAATACCTGGTCCCCGGGGCTAAGCCGTTCACGGTAGTCGCCCAGGTACAGGTTCACCGTGGCGGCGTACTTCGCCACGCGCTGGGTGAGCGTCCGCATCAGGTCCGTCTCACGGCCCCAGGCTTTCCACACGTCCGAGGTGATCGCTCGTGGCGTCGTGATACCGAACCGTTGTTGGAGCGAAGCGAGCACGCAGCGTACCGTGAGCTCCAGCTCTTGGGCGCACGCGGCGGAGACGCCAGCTGACGCCAGCACGCCGGCCAGTGCCGCTAACTCCAGGTGTGCATAATGGCGCGCCTACTCACCAAACAGGACGCTGAAAGACGCCCGCAGGCTCAGGCGTTGCCAATCGCAATCAGGCAGCGTGCGCAACTCGGGATAGCGTTCGAGCACCAGTGCGGCCCGCTGGGCTGAGTTGAGTTGCGCGAGCCGTTTCCGTTGCGTGCCAGGGCCGTCCACCAGACGCGGATCGTGTTCGGGCGGGATCTCGATCGGTGTGCAGGCCAAGCCATCGGCCATGCGAGCGCTTTGTGCGCGGCGCAGTCGAAAACCACGTTGGCGGCAGGTGGGTCTGCAGTAGCGCGCTCGCGAGTTGGGCAGCGGCCCAGTGCACATCAGGCAACTCCGCACGCCGCCTCGTGCAGCCTAGCCGTTGGGAAAACGCTCACGGGTGGAGTGAGTGCCCGGCGGGGTGGGAGTCATGCGATGGAGCCCAGGCTCCTGACCGTCATCCAAGAACGGCCGCGGGAGAGCTGCACACCATACGCTGGCAGAATCTGCGTCGCCCTTCGCCGAGCGCCTCTATCCAGGCCAGCGTCTGGCGCGCCTCATCGCTCAGGATCAACGCCTCGGACTGACCTCGTCGGTCGTATAGGTTTGCCCAAATTCGGCGCCACGACGCAAGAGTGCTTGGAGCGAGGCGGCGTCGCAAGGTGCATCCTGCACCATTTGACGAACCGAGAGGCCATGATCTCCTTCAACTCCGATCTGGAGATGGCGTGGTCGTACTTCTTGAGCATCTCGGCGCTCCGCCAGCCCAGGTCGTCGACTAGCGCTTCCAGGGCTCGTTCGAGCTCGGGCCGGGCTGCTGAACAACTCACGCACTTTCTTCACGCGGAAGGTGGTGTGCAGGTGGCGGATCGTATGCGGCGTGAGACCTGGTAGCTGGGCTGGACTCGAAGCGCATCTGGATGCTGCGGAGCCGAGCCGAAGTGGCGCTGCGCATTGCCGAGCAAGCGTTTGAAAACGATGCCCGAAGCCGGAGTATTCGAGTTGCCGTTTACGGCGCGAGAGGAAGATCGTTTCATCGTCGCCGAGCTGTTCCAGACGGGTTCGCCGGTATGGGTCGAGGTGCGACCGATCTCGTGCGATATACCGGTGGAGTTGCTCGCGGATGTCGGCCGAGCACCAGATGGGCTTGCCCAGCGTGTGCTCGCCCTTGTTGCGTACGAAGGCAGCCACGTCAATCCCGATCTTCGGGTTGTGCGCCATGCGTAATTCCCTGGCGGTGAGCCCCAGTACCTCAGAGACCCGCGCGCCACTGCCCAACATGAGGCGCACGCTGACGATCAATGTTGCACTCAACACGTTCAGGAGCGTCAATGCAACGCAGTGGGGTCCGATTATGGCCGGCTCGACGGTGGCGGTGCTGCCGATCGAGCTGGTCTATCAGCTGGCTTAGCGCTACCTCGTCGAGGGTATTCAACTCACCGGGTTAGGTGGACGCTGACGAGCCGGCGGACACGCGCCGGGACGCCGGTGCAGTCAATGGCGTCGCGAGAGCGCGTGCCCGCCATCGCCGTTCCGCCATTCGACGAGCCACTCCAGGTAGACGCCGCGCAGGGCTGGTGTGGTCAGGGTCAGCGTGGCCATTCGGAGCGCCTCCGCGGGGCCGCCCGCGGCGGCGGCGGGATGTGGGCGATATGGAGCTGTCATGTGAAGTCCGGGTGGACGCGCCGGCTCACGCTGACTGGGCAGTGCTGGCTCTGGCACGCCGCGGCTCTGGGTCTGACCGACCCAGTCGGCGTAACTGCTCACCCGCGGGTTGCGTGACCAGGTCGCTCGCTCCTGGAGCCCCGCAAAATGACATCACTCACTTGCTTTCGTCCACGGTCAGAGCTTCGCGCTCCGCAGCCCGACAAGCGGGGACCGGTGTTGTTCTGAAAATCCCCCGCTAGAGCACCGTCACCCGCGCACCGTAAACGTGCGAGTTCTGCGCATGAAGAGCGCTGGCGCGGCTCGGCGTGGCGGAGCGGGCTTCAGGAACCGGCGCGGAGCAACGGGAGGAGTGCCGTCTGCAACTGATTCCGCTTGGAGATGATCGTCCCGCCCTGGCTGACTGCGGGTGGGGGTGCGCTGCCCCAGGTCGCGTCCGGGCGATACAAGGCGTAGAAATCCCACGTCGTTCCCTCGCGATGCAGGACCTCACCACTGAACCAATTGCCAACCACCTTCTGTTCATCCCAGAAATGCGTCACGCGATAGTCGGTCACGCCGCCGCCGTCCCAGCGGTCGCGGCCATCCCCGAATAGCATGTTGAACCACACCGTGTAGACCCGCAGGTCCGGGTCGGAGTTCCTGCTCAGGATGTTCTGCTGGACCCAACTGGCCCCCTCGCGGCACTCGGCTCAAGTCGGCGACACCAGCATGATCAGGCGCGGCTTGCCCGTGTCCTGATTGAAGGTCGTCTGCAGCTCGCCAATGTCGTGCAGATCGGTCAGGGTCAAACCCGCTGGCGCCGCCGGGCTAGCCCAGGGCGCCGTGCCCGCACCGGAGTGGCCGCAGCCGGCCAGGACCAATGCAAGGAGCATAGGCAAGACCCAGATGAGCAGGGCGCCAGAGCTGCGCTGTCTCATCCCACGAGTCCTCCCGCCGAAAGCCAGTAGTACACGATGTAGCTGCCAGTTATCAGCAAGAGCGATGCTCCGATCGGCTCGAGCAGCCCGCCGATTCCGCGCACGCGTGCCAGCACCCCACGTCCAAAGAGCGCTATCAACAACGTCAGTATCGAGATAACCGAACCCATGCCTAACGCATACAGCACGAGTTGGACTACGGCCCCAATGAGCCCGCCGCGCGCCAGACCTGTGCTCACCACGGATAGGAAGAACGGCAGCGTGCATCCGAGGGAGCTCAATGCGAACGCCATTCCGTAGGCGGCATAACCGAGCAGACCGCTTCGGCCAGCCGTGCCGCCCAGCCGGTCAGCGAGGCGCTGCGCTGGAGACGCGTCGAACGATCTGGCAGCAAGCAGCCGGCCGCCCGCAGCGATGAGCAGCACGCCTGTGGCCAGGCTGACCCACGGCAGTGCCCCGCCCAGAGTCGCGCCGGCCAGCCCCAGGGCGAGACCAGCGAAACCGAAAAGCGCGACAAAGCTGGCTGTCATCGTGACGCTGACGAGGACTGCTCTGTTCATCTGCGAGAGCATCGGCCTGACCTCGCCAATGGCGCCGTTCAAGTACAGGCCCAGATAGGTCGGAAGAAGCGCAAAACCGCACGGATTGACAGCCGCCGCCATGCCAAGGGCAAAGGCATAGCCGAGCGGGAGCGCATCACTAACGCCTCGCAGCACGTCCCCGGCCGCGCCCGAGGTGTCCGCCGCGAGTAACGTGAGGGCACCACCCCTGCCGCGGGTGAGGAACGCCCCGCCGAACGCGGCCGCGAGCGCCAGCAGGACGGCCCCCGTGGCAGCGGTGTCTCTTCGGGCGATCACGTGCGCGACGACCATCCCTCGACGTGGCGCGTGATGGACATGGGCACGCTGGGCGGGTCGGAGACGTCGTACGAGCGCCCGGTAAGCCCGCGGATTGCCCTCACTCGGATAATCGCGACAAACACGGTCGCAACCGCGAGGACGACACCCGCGACCACCAGGCCGGGCAGTCCAGCTAGCCCGCCGACGACGCTTGACAAGATGCCCGTTGCGAGCAGGGGTACGACAAAGAGGTGCGCGCCGCAGCACAGCCCCACGATCCCGACCATCGTAACGGCGGTTCTCATCGTGGCCGCATCATCGGACTGAGCTGGCCCGATGGACGCTGAGCACGTCCTCGGCCCGGAAGAGGCCAATCAGCTCACCGTCCGCGGTGGTCACGAGCACGCTTTCGACGTGCCGCTCGGCCAGCTTGCGCGCTGCTTCCTCCGCGATCTCGTGGGGCCGGTACGTTACTGGGCCAGGTTCCATCACCTCTTCGGCCGTCCCCTTTGGGTCGGTCCCCAGTGCCTTGAGGGTCACCCGTCCGAGCACGATGTTCGATTCATTCACCACGACGCAGAGATCCCAATCGGATGCCTGCATACGGCTCAAGCCGACCACGGCCGGCTCCTCCAGCCGACAGGTAGGGACATCGCGACGTGCCATGTCGCCAACCCGAGGAACTGACGCTTTCGTGCCGTCGATCGGTAACCCCGCCGCCATCCAGTCCACCTTGCCGGCCGTATAACGGAACACCCGCTCGAATCCGAGCGTCTCTAGCCGCCACGCGGCCCGCGCGCTCATGTCTCAAGTGCCGTCCCAGCAAAAGGTGATGATGGGCACGTCCCGACGGAGCGTGCTCACCGTGTCGGCATTGAGGCGGCGCAGCGGGACGCTGATCGCACCTGGCAGGTGCTCCTCCTCGTATTCCGCCGGCGGCAAGACCTCGACGAGTTGCGCTCCGTCAGCGCCAAGACGCCGCAGCGCATTTCGATCGATGTCAGTAGGCAAGGGTCAGCTCCTTCGTGTCACGCGGCGCAGCTGACAGTAGCGAGGTGCCCGCGTGAAGCTCTGGGTGGCAAGTTTGAGCCTCTCGCTCATGGTCAGGTAGGGTGCGCATGTGTCGGTAAGGTCGCCCACCGTCAGGTGGAACCTGACCGAGTACGGCAGCAGAGATGACGTCTCTGGCGTTATAGGCGACAATGTGCACCGCAGCACCTTTTCGGTGCGCGCAGCACCTTTTCGGCGCCCAAGCCGCCGCAGCGGCGGTCCATCGAGGCACGGCCGGATGCTCACGCCGCCTCACCGGCAGCACCGTACCAGCCAGCATGCGCGCCCTGCCGGCTGCCGAGACCTCGTTCATTTCGTCGCCAGCTCCTCGAGCGCCGGCAGGTCCAGGATCTGAATAGAGCGCCGGCCGAGGCGGACCAGTCCGCGTGCCTGAAAGTCATCCAGAGCCAAAGTGACGGTCTCCCGATAGGCGGCGATCATGTCGGCCAGCTCCTGGTGGCTTGCATTGATTATCTGATCTTGCGCCGTGTCCATCAGCCGCAGCAGCGCGCCAGCCAATCGTGCCGGGACGCTCTTGAAGGCGAAGTCCTGGACGACCGCTTCAGTCTCCAGTAACCGCGCGCTGACCTGTTCAAGGAAGCGCAGGCCGACTTTCGGGTGCTGCAAAACCAGCCGCTCAAGGTCCTTGCGACTCAACACGCAGATCAGCGCATCTTCCAGAGCTTCAGCGGTGGAGTCCTGCGGAAAGCGCTGGCCGACCAGGGCCATCTCGCCAAAGAAGGTGTGTGGTCCGAGTACGGCGCTAATCAAGCGTTTGCCATCCGCCGACTCGCGGACGATCTGAACTCGACCCGTTTTGAGCAGAAAGAGGGCTTCGTTCGACTCGCCGGCTCGGTA
>JAABUQ010003835.1_pt1 | contig 26670 bp, 35 predicted proteins | sample 5560001 | NCBI WGS metagenome assembly JAABUQ01 (sample SAMN10711888, study PRJNA513371) | rock metagenome | isolation source: Antarctica rocks | place: Antarctica: Victoria Land, Finger Mt nord | collected 2015-12-18 | reverse complement strand
AGCTAGTGTAGGCCGTCAAACAGATTGCAATGTTTGAAGTTTCGTTCGCGCACGCGTAACTTTCTCGAGAATGTCGGTGGCCTTCGCCGTCCAGATGAACGGTTTGGGATCGGCATTATGAACATGGATATGTTCCTCGATCGCGGCGATCAGCGCCGATACCGATCGAAACACGCCACGTCGAACGCTCTGCGTTGTGAGATCCCGAAAAAAACGCTCGACCATGTTTAGCCATGATGAGCTCGTCGGTGTAAAGTGCATGAAGAATCGTGGATGTCGCTTCAACCAACGCCGGACAGCTGGATGTTTGTGCGTGCCGTAATTGTCGGCAATGAGGTGGAGGTCTTTCTCAGACGGCGTCTGTGCGTCAATTAATTTGAGAAACTTCAGCCACTCTTTGTGCGTGTGATGTGGTTGGCACGTACCGATTACTTGCCCATCCGCGACCGAGAGCGCTGCGAAAAGCGTCGTCGTTCCATGACGCTTGTAATCATGTGTCATCGTTCCGGCGCGACCTGGCTTCATCGGCAGTCCCGGTTGCGTCCTGTCGAGCGCTTGAATCTGACTCTTTTCATCGACGCAAAGCACGAGTGCGTGTTCGGGTGGCGATAAATACAGCCCCACGACGTCTTCGAGTTTTTCGACGAAATTTGGATCGTTGCTCAGTTTGAACGTGTGACTTTGATGAGGCTTGAGTCCGTGCCGACGCCAGATTCGCAGGACACTCGACTCACTGATGTCGACCGCTTTGGCCATGCGGGACGCGCTCCAGTGCGTCGCTCCTATCGGCTTCTCGCGAGTCGTTTTCTCGACAACACGTGCAACGATTTCTTGGTCCAGCGCAGGTATTCGGCCCGGCCGATACGCATCTCGCTCGATTCCGGAGAAGCCGAACTTTGCAAAGCGTTGGCGCCAGCGACCGACCTTCGTTACGTCACTCCCGATCTTCGCGGCAATCTCGATATTGCTGAGACCTTCGTTCGCGAGCAACGCGATACGCGAACGTTCAATCAATCGAGCCGACGCTGCTCGACTTTTCACAATTCTCGTAAGTTTCTTTTGCTCAGGACCGGTTAGTGTAATTGCTGGAGCGACTCGCATGATCGCATTTTACCAAAGTTTTCTATACATTACAATCTGCTGGACGCGCTACACTAGCGAACGCGTGTTCGATGCCGAATGAGACGCCGAAGTCAGGGACTCATCAAGCGATCGAGCAGCTCATCGAGTCGATGAGTCCAGATGATCGCGCGCGGCTGCGCGTCTGGATCATCGCTCGCTTCGAAGTCGACGGTCGACTGAAGGCAAAGCTCTGGTGAGACAAGGTGTCGGCTACGGCAGTTCGGCGATCAGACCCGGATCATCGTACCGAAAGTTTCCGACCCGGCGATCGACGTCATGCGCCGTCCAGAGCGCCGCGGGGCTCGGAGCGAGAATCTCCAGGAGATCGGCCGGTTTGCCCTTCCCTGGCTCCAGCCAAGCCCTTGCCTCGTCGACGTCCAGTACGACGGGCATCCGCGAATGGATACGCTCGGCGAACTCGTTCGGCGGCTGCGTGATGATCGTGCAGCTGCGGAGCCGCTCGTTGGTCTCGCGCGATCGCCAGGTCTCCCAGAGCCCAGCGAAGACGAACGGCTGCTCGTCCTTACGATAGATCCAGACGGGCGTCTTTGAGCCGTCCAGCTCCTTATGCCATTCGAAGTAGCCGTCGGCGAAGATGGCGCATCGGCGCTTCTCGAGAGCCTCGCGATACACGCGCGACGTCGCGATCGTCTCGATTCGCGCGTTGAACGTCGTGAGCTTCATGGACTTCGGGCCCTCCGACCACCAGGGAACGAGCCCCCACCGCAGCGCCGAGACTGTGCGCTCGTCGTCGTTGATCGCCGCGAGGATCGGCTGAGTCGGCGCGACGTTGTAGTGCGGCTGGAAGCCCGCCTCGTCGTAGGTCGCGCCGAGCTTCTCGGCGATCTTCGCCGGTGAACGCGTTAGCCCGAATCGACCGCACACATCGGTGAGATTCGGCGGCCGATCACCACGACGCTCTCAGTCAATGCGGGCCGCGTGTCCAGCTGGCTCGGGCGGGCGCTCGGCTGCATCGGGACTTCCGGCTCATCGTGCGAAAGTGCGGTCACATGTGGCCGACAAGCGACATCGTGAGATGCCAGGCGACCTGCGAGTGGTGCATGACGAGGGTGAGCCAGGCGCACGAGCACACGGCGAGCGAGTGAGTGGAGCGGAGCTTACGTTTGAGCATGGTGAGGGCTTTGCAGCGGTCGCTGGGCGTCTCGTTCGAGCATGTCCGCTTTTCGCGGAATACAGGCGGACACGCGAAGAGGAGTCAAACGATGTTCGTCGAGTCGCGTCGTATGAACGTACGTCTCGCGTCGCGCGCCGCTCTCGCCGTCGCGCTTGGCATCGTGGTCGCGCCCATCGGCGCCTCGGCCGGCTCGTTACAAGCCGCGATCCTCGCGAAGCTCCACTCGGTTAACGATAAGCTCGGCTACAAGCTCTTCCGGCGCGCAGCGGTACACGGGCGCGAGATCGACTACTACGTCGACCGCTCGAAGTTCGAGGGGCTCGGCGAGGACGATCGGCGGCGCGTGATCGAGGTAGCCGAGGACGTTGCCGCTGGCGAATGGCACCTGCGTTCGCCAATTCCGAACGGCGGTCTCACCGTCAACGTCGATGACGAGTTCGGGCAGCGGCTCGGGTCCGCGGAGCACGTGATCTTCCAGCCGATGTCCGGGGATGGCGACGCTGTGAAGTAGATCGTGCGGACCGGCCCGGCGGGCACGGCAGTATTTGTCGTGAAAACCGGGCCTTCGCGTGTTCCGCGGCCTCTCCGACGCCATCGTTGCTACTTTCGGTCAGCGCCGATCCGGCACTCCAACGGGCGTCCGCGTCCAATCGTGCGCGATCGCGCGCTGCGCAACAACGACGGTCAGGTGAACGCCCCGGTAGCCGCGCCAATAGCAGACGGCGGCGTGTAAAGCGTCCTCGACGGCGTCCTTCTGGCGCGCCTCGGCTTTGGGCTCTGGCCAGACGTTCCGCAGGTCCCAGCGACCGTCGAGCACGCCGAACGGTTCGCCGCCGAGCTCGATCGGCACGAGATGGTCGACCGTATACTCGCGCCAGAGCGAATGCGGGATCCCGTATTCGCGGAACATCGCCGTTCGGTAGTGCAGCCATGCCGTGTCGTAGCGGTGACGAGCGCGCCGAGCGTACCCGCGGACGCAAACAACGTCGCGATTGCGGTTGATGACCGCGCCTGGCGTCAACGTGTGATTCGGGAGCTGGTCGGCGACGACGGATGAAGGGCCAACGAACATCACGACCATCCCAATTACGGCAAAGACTGCTCCGGGAGAGCATGCGTATCGCGCTAATTTAGCACAGCAGTCAGTTGGCTGAGTTTCTCGTCCAGCATTGTAATCAGCGCAGAAACGACAGAAGCCAGAAAATGATGTACAAGGGAATTGCGAGAACCGCCGCTGCGAAAATGAAAAAAAGAAGGTACGCAAGTTGATTAGAAAGCTTCGGCCTTCGTTTTTCTGCTAGGAGGCATCCTATGAGTGTAGCAATGCTCAAGCCTCCGTAGATCTCGTACGTCGAGATAATGGCTGAGGACCATGTGCGCCCGTGCGACTTGTACGCATTTGCCATAGCCCAAAAAGCAAATACTAGCACGAGCATCAAGACGATAGATGGGATTGTTGCCGCATCGGTCTTCATTGCGAAAAATTGTCGGAAAGTCGGGCGATAGGGACTATTCGCGCGCCGATATGACCGAATCATTTGATTCTTTCGATTAGGTCCTCGACGTCGTCGCGGCATAACTCTCCATCGTAAAATCGCCCGCGTTAGCTGCTGTTAGGATCGAACTTCCTACGGTCACCTCTTTTAGCGGAGACGGCGGCAGCTGATTCACGGGAGCCTAGCCGAGGTCGGCGACCGGCGCAACGAGCGGCTTCCGGTCCTCGCTGCGCTCCGGTCCACGCCTCGCCGCGCCGCGTCGTCATTGCCCCGCTCCCCGACCTCGTCTCGAGACGGACCCATCAGCAGCCGCCGGCACCGCCGGCAGAGGGGTCCGAGTCCCGAATGTCACTCACGCCCGACGAGATCACCGTCCTCGCCAAAGCGATTGTAGTCGCACTCATCCGAGAGATCCCGGCGCTCGCCCAGCCCGTCGAGATCGTAACGCCCCTGCCTGAGATCGAACGCCTCAACGTCGGCGCGATCGACATTGACGTCGCCCGGCACGAGGTACTCGTCGACAACGTCGAGACCCCGCTCGCACGGCGCGAGTTCGCGACGCTAACCGCCCTCGCTCGCAACGCTGGCCGCGTGCTAAGCCGGGAGCAGCTCCTCGAGATCGCCTGGCCTGAAGACGTCGCCCTCGAGATCGAGAACACGCGCAACGTCGACGTGATCGTGCGGCGCCTGCGGATAAAACTCGGTGACGCGGCAAAGCAGCTGCGGACCGTCCACGGCGCCGGATACAAGCTCCGAGACCGGTAGTGGCCGCAGCGGGAGCGTCGCTCACGAGCGGCACTCCCGCTACGACCGCCGGACCGATTGCCGCTCGCGCAACGCCGCATTCGGGCCCGTGAAGTTCTCGACGATCCGGTAGCCCTCGCCCTGGTCGGTCCAGATCATCTCGACGAGACCCAGCCGGATGAGCTCCAAGATTGCGGCGTCTCCGTCGACGCTCGCGGCACGCGATTGGTTCTCCATGAACGGATGATCGCGCGCTGACGTTTCCGAGCCATGTCTGCCGTGTGAACGACTATCGGTGCCGCGTGCGCGTGGCCCGCGGTGCCTCGTGGTCCCGCGCTTGCCGGCGATCGACGCGTTCCGCCGGCCGGCCGCGATCGGCGCGCCGCTCGATCATCATTCGCCGTTGCGCGGCCCACGCGACGAACGATTCGAGCCCGTGCTCCTTATACGCCGCCGAGAGCTCGCGCTTCTCACCGCGATCGAGGGCAGCGAGCTTCGTATCACTGACGCCCGCCGCACGGGCGGCCTTGAAACGCTCGAGGATCTCGGCGACGGCGCGGCCGCGAGATTCCGTCCGTTGGTGCATCTCCGCGCGATGCTCGGCACGGAGCGGATCGGCGTCCTTGGCGAGTGCCGTGCGCACCGCTTGCGCCCAGAACGTGTCCGGGCCGCCGGTGCGGCGGACGATCTCTTCGAAGAGCAGCGCGTCGTCCTTCGGCCGAAGGGACGCCTGCGACGTGAGGTGCTCCAGCAGCTCGTCGCGCGTGAGGCGCGTGTGAACACGCAGCCCGGTCTCGCATCGAGTCAGCGCGACATGCGCCGAGCGGGCGTCGTCGTTCTTCGCGAGCGTGCCGATGACGAGCGGGTCACCACGGCCCTGGCTCTTGTGCGTCGTCGTCGCCCAGCCGTAATCGAGATGCGGGTACGCTTTCGGATCGAACCGGACCATGCGTCCGCCGTCGAGCTCGACGTCGATCGCTGCCTGCGCGACGGCGCGCACCGTGCCGGTGTAGCCGTTGAGCACACCAACGCGCGCCTCGGCGTTTTTCTCGAAAATCACCCGATCGCCCGGCGCGAGCTCGCGGACGCCGCGCGCTAGCCGGAACGCAATCCCAGTCCCTTCGTGGCCGAGCGCTTCGCGAATCGCTCGATTCGTGTAGAGGCAGTCCTGGCGCGAGAAACCGGGCGCGAGCACGCGCACGCCGGCGCGGGTCGCGGCAACGACGTCGGCGGCCTTCGCCGCGATTTCGGCGCGACGGTCGTCGTGGAAGACGACGTGGCCGCGATCGACGAACTCCTCGAGATAGGCGCGGAAGCCATCGGCGTCCGCCTCACGGATCGCCCGGCCGCCGAGCGGTACCGCGTCGCGCATCCACGCGACCTCGGGGCCCGTCTGCCGGAACACCTGGGTCACTTCGCGGTAGCGCGACGCGTCGCGAGCTGCCGCGCTAAGCACGCGGCCCGTATCGCCCGCCGAGATGTTCGGCAGCTGCGCGAGATCGCCGATGAAGATCGCGCCGGCGCCCTGGGACTCGATGCGCGAGAGCATAGCGTCGGCCGATTCCATCGAAAGCATCGAGGTCTCATCAAGGATCGCTCGGCTATCGGGCTGGACCATCTCCTCACCGCGGGCGTCTTCGAGCGCCTGGGCCCGCGCGGTGTTGACCGATCGGATGCCGGCCTTCTGGCCGAGATTCTCGGCCGCGAGCTGCGACGTCGCGAAGCCGGCGATCTCACGGCCCGTCAGCTCACAGTACCGGCGCTGGACGGCCATGAGCGTGCTCTTTCCGGTGCCCGCGTCGCCTTGCACGAACGCGAAACGGTACTCGAGGAGATCGAAGACGCCACGCTGCTCGGCGCTGAACGTGATCCCGAGCGAGGCTTCCTCGGCCGCGATCGCCGCGCCGAGCGCCCGGCGATCGAAGAGCGGATCGCGTTCGTTCGCCAAGCGCGTCGCCCGCTCGCGGACGCTCGCCTCGAGCGCGCGCTGCGCCTTCGTGGAGTAAAGCGGGGTCTCGGCGTCGGGGCTGAGGATCTCGAGCGTCTCGTCCGTGCGCTGCGCGAGGTTCGAGAGCTCCATCCACTCGGCGCTCACGCGCTCGCTGCACCAGCGATCGAAGTCCTCGGCCGTGAACGTCGCTGATCCGCCGGCGATGAGGTCGCGCGAGATGCGGCCGGGATCGGCCCGCACGACCTCAGCGACTTCTGCTTCAGAGCGATCGACGTCGCCGAGATCTTGAAGCCAGGCGCGCCGCTCGAGCGCAGCAGCATGCTGCGTTCGTTCGTGATCCGTCGTCGATCCGCCGGGAGCGATGCCGTCGAGCGGACTCGGCGCGAGCGCCGCGACGTCGAGCTCGAAGACGGTCGCGGTCGGTTGCCAGCGCGCAAGCCGCCGGGTGCTCTCGCCGAGCGAATCGACGCCGTCGCGCGCCACGGTACCCTCGGGAGCCGGCTCCATGAGGCGCGCGCGTAGCGCGCCATCCTCACCAGTCTCGAGGGTCGCCGTGAGGCGCGCGGCGACGACGTGCAGATCCGCGCGCAGCGGCGTCTCGCCGCGCGCCGCGCACTTCGCAAGGTGCTCCCCGATCGCGTGCGTGATGCGGTCTTGCCGATCGGCCATCGATTCGAGCCCGTCGGACTCCGCGAGGAACGAACGGGCCATATCCTCGAGCCGTTCGGCCTGGCGCTCGGTGCGCCACGCCTGCCGGGTCTCGAGCGACGCCCACTCGATGCGCTCCGTCGGCAGGCCCTGGTCGCGCACGATCGCGAGTCCGTTCTCGTGCTGCATACCGAACGCCGTCTCAGTCTCGCGCAGCGCGTGATGGAGCCGGTAGTAATCGCTCTGGCGGTTCCACGCTCGGAGCGTGTCGGCATTGACCGACGCGAGCGCTACATGGCAATGCGCGTTATCGGTGTCGCGGTGCACGGCGAAGAGCGCCGCGTGGCCCGCCCAGCCGGCGCGATCGAGGGCGTCCTCGGCCGCTCTGATGAGCTGCTCGTCGGAGACCGTCGTCGACTCGGCCTCATTGAGCGAGATGACGTAGTGCTGCACCGGCTGCTTCACGCGCGGCTGCGTCCGGACCACCGCTTCGATATCGAGCGCGGCCGTCTCGAGCGACGTGACCCCGCGAGCGTAGACCGCCGAGGGGCGCGGCCCGCCGCCGGCGGGCTTCCAGATGACGCCTGCGCCTAGGTCCGGCCGCTGCCGCGCCTCCACGAAGAGCGCCGAGACGCCGCCGCGCTGGCCTGCGGTGAGCGGGTCGTCGCGGTCGCGCTCGTGCTCGATCTTGTCCGTCAGCTCTTCACCTAGCACGTATTTGATGCAGGCGCTTGCCGATCCACCGCCCCGAGGCGGCGCGCATCGCTTACCTTGCACGCCGTGCGATATTGTGAGCGGTTAAATAGGCACCAAAATCGACGTTCGCAAGATCATGAACCAGCACAATTTCGGCGAGATATGCATTCAGTTCATCACGATTAGAGTCCACAAAGTAGAACCATTCTCGACGACGCAAGTCGAGATCGGCTAGCCAAGTAGTAACGTCTTGCATCCGACGAAACCACGGATAGACGTACCAATATTCTTTCTGCTTCGAGTCAACCATGTAGCTGACTGCGACCTCGCGAGCTCCAATTTTGATGTAGCCGTTTTTAGAGTAGCCGTCGTCGACCGTCCAAGGCGCTTCAGCGCTATCGGGCGCTACGTCGCCGGTAGTCTTATACTTTTGCGACTCGTCTGAATTCATTAGATTCCTGAGCTCATCTCGAATCGCTTGGATTTCCGTGATATCTGTGCTATCGGGCGCTTCGTCGCCGGTAGTCTTATACTTTTGCGACTCGTCTGACTTCATTAGCTTCCTGAGCTCATCTCGAATCGCTTGGATTTCCGTGATATCTGTTGTTCGGTAAGCCTTACGAGGCGATGGAGGCAGATCTGAAAGCTTGATCGCCGTCTCGGTCACCTCGACTATTTTGAAATTGTGCAGATCAGCTCGATCGATGATCTCTTGTAACGTCATTAGGGATTCTTTCTGATCAATAGCGGCCTTGGTGAAACGCGACATAGACGCCAACCGACGACGAATGGAAGGGCAACATAGCCTACGGCGCAGCTCATGACAAGAATGACGAGCCAGGCGATCGGCGCACCGATCGGCACCACGAACATCGTCGAGCGCAGCATCCGATTCACGAGCCCGAAGCCGACGAGCGTCGCCGCACCGCCGTACGCGCACAGCGCCTCTACCGCACCGGCCGGAGCCGGTGACGACGACGACGACGCCATGAGCACGTGCCCGCACGCCAGGCCGGTCGCGCCGCCGATCGCGATCATGGCCGCGAGCACAACGACGTCAACGACGGGTCGCGCCGTCGACGTCCTCACAATCCGCCGCCGTTCGCGAGAGCGAGCAGATCTCGGACGTCCTCAAAGTACCACCAGGCGTTCCGGTGCCGACGCGGGACGCGCTCGCGACGCCACATCTCGACCGATGCCGCGCTAAGGATCATCCGCTCATCGCCCCGCTCGCTGCGGAGCCGCACGAGCAACGTCGAGCCAGGATGGCGAGCGGCGAGACGCTGGAGATCATCCGCGTCGAGTCCGGCGAACGCAGCCTCGGCCGAGATTGTCTCGTCGTCGACGGCTGCGCGCAGCGAGTGCTGGATCATGCGACTTCCTGGATAAGATAGGCGTCGTCGTCATCGACGCCGAGCACGCGGATCATCTCGACGACGCGCCGGCGCCGCTGATCATCCATCTCGAGGTACAATAAGGCGTTCACAAAACGAGAAATTGTCCGGCGTATGACGGGCGCTTTCGAGAGCCGGACAAGATCCTCGAGCCGCGAGAGCGCGTCGCGCGCGGAGTCGGCGTGGAGCGTGAAGGCAAGCCCCGACGTGCCGCAGTTGAGCGCCATGAGCAGCGCGAGCGCGCTCTCGCCATCGCGCAGCTCGCCGAAGGCGAGCACGTCGAAGCTCGTGCGCAGCGTGTCGGAGAGCAGGTCGACAAACCCATATTCGTAGCGCGATCCGTCCGGGTGCGCTTGCTCGACGCGCGCGTATAGCTGGAGCGTGTCGTCGTGGCTCGCGCGAAGCTCTCGGCGGTCCTCGAGCGTCACCAGCCGCGCGCCGGGCCGCATCGTGGCCGCTTCGCGCAGCATCGAGTTCAGGAGCGTTGTCTTTCCAGCACCCGGGCGCCCGACGATGCCGACGTTGTCGCCGCGCGCGATTGACGCCGAATCGCCTCGAGGAAGCCGGCTGCCGGCGCTGCAGTGGGCGCATGGCCCGCGGCCGGCGCGATTCGACCCGACAGCATGTCACCCATCGCGTCGAGCGACCGCACGGTCGTCGCGTGGCACCGTAGGCATAGCGCCCACTCCGCGATCGGCGGGCCGAAGCATTGGAACCGGACGTCGTAATACGGCAGATCGCCGGCGAGACGCGAATGCAGACGGTCGACGGCGCGGTGCTGACGATTCGCGAGCATGCCGATGAGCGTCTGACGATTCTCGCTCGACATGCGCACCGGCGCCTCGCTCTTGCCGCGCTCGCCGCGGCTGACCCAGATGCGCCCGTCGGGGTTCACGTTGACGTCCTGGACGGTCCGATCGTCGAGGAGCGCCTTGAGCGGCCCGAGCGCCGCGTCGAAATTGACGCGGCTGATGATCTCGGTCTGTGCCAGGCGTACGGCATACTCGCTCCCGGTCGTCGCGAGCTCGCTCATCGGATCGCCGCGGCAGCCGCAAACCCAGCGATCGCGTCGTCCGTCTTTGGAATCGTCACGCGCACGGGCTCCGGCGCGACCTTGGTCTCCTTGGTCGCTTTCGACTTCGGCGGCGGCTGCAGCAGCTGCGTGACCTTGGACAAGCCGATCTCCTTTTCGAGCTGCTCGAGGAACAGCGGGCGATGCGCCATCACGTCCGATCGCGTGACGGTGCCGAGACCAGCGCGCTGCTTGAGCCACGGGTGCAGGTAGTACGAAAACTTTCGGGCGTCGATCCGCAGGCCGCCGGTGAAGATGATCGCGCGATCCTTCGGGTGGCGCATGACTTCCGAGGGGGTCAGCAGGCTACGCGTCGAGATGTCCGCGTTCTCCGCGAGATGGTCGCGCGGCCCGAGCGACGCGCGTCGGCCCGAGACGTTGCGCTTCGTGACGAGCGCCGAGAATTGCCCGAGCGCGTCGGAGATGAGCTTCGCGGCCTCGTGCGTCTTCGGCCGACCGAAGATATGCACGTCGATCGTCTCGCGGATTGATTCTTCAGGCCCGTAGAGCCGGTGCAACTGACTGACGGCCTGCCAGAAGAGCATAAGGATGACGCCGTGACCGCGGAGGAAGCCCGATGCCGAGCTGAGTTCCTCAACGTGTTTGAGCGCGGCGACCTCGTCGAGCGCGAAGACGGTCGACCGGACGTTCCCGCGGACCTCGCGGCCCGCGATCGACCCCGTCGACTCGGTGAGCTCGCGCAACGCCGCGCGCGTGAGCATGCGCAGGTACGGCCGCAGATGATCCAGCCGCATCGCCGGCACATTGATGTACACGATCCCGGCGCGCGCGCTATTCGCGAGCGCCTTGAAAGAAAACGTCGACTTCCCGATGTGCTTCCGCAGCACGTCGCTGCGATAGATCGCGAGGAACTCGATGAACGAGCCGTAGACGCCCGACTTTTCCTCGTCGGCCTTCGCCTTCATCGCGCGGGCGACGTCGGCGATCCAAGGACGCACGCGCGTCGGCTTGCCGTCAAAGCCGACCCAGCCGAACACGCCGTGCGGATCGTCTGGCGTCGAGAGCATGTCGTCGATCAGCTCGTCGATCGTCGCCTTCGAGCTGATGTAGTCGACCAGGCCCGGTAGCGAAAAGAGCGTCGAGTCGTTGAGGTACATCGACCGATAACCGATCTTCGCGATTGCCGCGCCGCCAAAGGCGGTCGACGCCTTGTCCCAATAGGTAGGCAAGCCTTTGCCGTCCATATCGACGATGTCCAGGCTCGCCTGGTAGCAGTCGTCCGCCTCGCGATCGGTCCCGAGGTGGATGCCCCACAGCGGATTGTATTGCGCGCGGCCCTCAACATTCGTCGCGAGCGGCTCGAGAATGAAGACGTCCTTGCCGAGCTCGTCGGCTTGGTAGCGCGACGTGCTCTCGACGAGGTTGCCCTTGACGTCGAGCGCGACGACCGACGGCTCCTCGCCCCATGGATGCGCACGACGCTCGCTGGCCGTCCACGTCTTCGCGTCCTCGTGCTGCAACGGGATGAGCAGGGAGGTTTTGAGCACTGCGGACTTTCCATCGCCCGGCGGCCCCGTGTACGAGACGCCGAGCTCGCCGCCGTAGCGCAGCGGCACGACGCCCTTGCGCGTCTCGAAGCCGCCGATGATCGGCCCGGCCTTCCCGCCGAGCAATCCCTCGCGCTCAAGATCCTGGGCGGTCGCCCAGCGGGCGCTGTCCACGAGCTCGTCGACCTTCGTGACGGTCCCGAGCATGCCGGCTGCGACGATCGTGAGCACGATCGCGACGACCAGCCCCCCGCCCAGCCACCACACCAGGCCAAACACGGCGCTGTGGACGCTCTGAGGGTACTCGACCCGGCTCAGAGGGTTCGAGATCATACACGCCCATGGAACCCAAGCCAGCGGCTCGTATACTGCCTTTACGGCCGAGTACGGCAGATGAGCGATCGGCTTTCCGAGAGCAGCATTGAATCCGAGACGGTAGGCGAGGCTCTGCGTGGCCGCCCAGCTGGCGAGGATCGCGGTCAGCGCGAACACTGCGAACGCGGCGGGATGCGTCCGCTGCTCGCCGACCGTCTTCGGCAGCTTGTAGGGTGCCCGGACGGTGCTCGCCACGTCCCTACCGCCGCATCGCCTGGCGCGGCTTTTCGCTCGATCGCTGCCCACGATCGCCGGCCGGCTGCAGCTTTACCGCTCGATCGTCGAGCAGCGATCGATCGCGACCCGCTTCGAGCTCCAGCTTCCCGGACCGGTTCAGCTCGCGCAGTTCGCCGGCGGAATGGAACTGCACGAGCGTCTTCGGCTCGCCGGTCGTCGTGTCGACGCCACTGAAGATGATACCGCCCTCGTGCAGCTGCTTGCCGTCGAGCGCCACGGCGCCGACGACGGGATACCGCCCCGGCTCAACCGCGATCGGCGAGCGCTCGCGATCGTAGTAGATCTCGCTACGCTGCTCGACGTACTCGCCAATGATTTCCATGCGGTAGCGGCGGTCGTCGTCGACCGTTGGCTCGATCAGATCATTCATCATCTCAACACTCTTGAAGCAAGGGAGATTTGACGCAGATTCCAGATAGAGTTATCCGACGAAGTACGGGACATCAGATAGCGCCGGCTGCCATACGTGCTGCTTGCGCGCCCTGGCGAACCGCCGAATTAGCAACCGCTGGCGCCGATATAGCTGGGTGGCCCGTGAAAACGTGTGTCGCAAACGACGGAACCTTAGTCGCTAGTAACGCTGCAAAGACCGTTGCTCCGCAGAGCTCGACCCACGACATAAGGATCGTCTTTATGTCGCCCGTCGCGGCTTTTTCGGCCATGTGTGGAACCATCTGCACGATGAAACCGACGACCCCGATCGTTATGATGATGCGCATGATCGACATCCATGCTGCACCGAGGTAGCTCTCGCCCATGTGCCGAGTTCCTGTCGACCCAAGCCATCCCAGGCTAAGTGCGCCAATCGAAAGCGTGATATACGCTTGAACAAACGCGAACACATATTCGAATGCGATCAACGCAAACGCGGAGATGATCACGAAGGACGTCACTAAGGCGACGATCCCCAAGAGCTGGCTCGTAAACAGAGACACCTCCCCGACGACGGGAACGCCGGCGAGAGCAACAGGAATAACTGCCGCCGAAAGGATGTCCTTGCAAATTGCAACACCGTAGCCGAAGATCTCCGAGGGACCCGTTACCGGCGTCCCGGTAATCTGACCACCTATCTCATTCGCGAAGTTGACGATATTAGGCAAAAACGTAGTGGATCCAGCCATAATAACGTAAAGCGGGATGACCTTAATAAAGAGGTCCATGAAGACGTGGCCGAAGCCTTCGAGCGTGTGGTTTAACGCCGCATAGCGGGCGATCGCAGTCACAAGGCTTACGGTTATCATAATACTAAAAAGCGCCGTCGCGAGCTGCAGGCTATTGTTCATCCAAGCTACAGTAGTTGAACTTACGGCAGCTTGAACATTATCTAAGATGCCATTGGCGTGCGCCGGCAACGCGACGTGAGCAAAGACGACTGCGAAAATAGCCCCGACGCCGAGTGCTCGGATCGAACCGCGGGCTAGAAACGTTCCCCAGGGGGCGTAGCGCCACTGAATAGCTTTTTGAGCACGGCTGTTTTTGCGGCGGTATCTGCTTCCTGATGCCCCCCGCGACTTACCGTCTCGGAGTGTAGCTGAACCCGCAGCTGCGTATTCTCGACGAAGAGACCGGCCGAGAGTGCTCCGAACAAGACGGCGGCGCCGATTGCGGTGTACGTGACCCTGACGTCCATCTAAGCCCTTCTGCATTAGAACTGCTCTCCAGATGGCGTGCCACCACCGAAGAGATTTTGAAGAACTTCCGTCTTCGCAGCTGTGTCGTTCTTTTGCTGCTGGTGCTCCTCGGCGGCCAGGGCGTTACCCTTCACGGCTTCGTCCGCGATCGAGCTTAGGTAGAGATTTGAGACCTGGGCCTGAGACTTCGCGCCGTCTGCGCTCTGCGCGCGCTGGTCGGCCTGAGCGACCGTGTTCGCGGCGCCGGCGGACTGCTGGATGATTTGACCGGCAGCCGCATCGCCGGGCGCCTGCGACGATCCCGACGTGATCGAGCCGATCTCATTGGCGATCGCTCCGCGCACGACCGGCCCGATCGACGCAAGGTTCCGCGATTCGTTCGTGAGCTGCTGCACCTGATTGAAGACCGACTTCACCATGTTCGTGCTCGTCGTGACCTGCTGCGCCAGCTGCGCCAGCCACGTCGAGTGCGCGAACGGACCGACTTCCATAACCGGCATGACAATCGCGGACGCGGGCGCGGCGATGCCGACGAGTACGCCGACGATGATGGCTTTCTTCGTGGAGATCTTCACGTCAGGACTCCTAGCGCGCGAGCGCGACGAGATCGTGCGAACCGCCCGCGAGGCGGCCGTATGAGGCGAGGATGGCTTCGAAGCGATCGGCCGCGCTCGTCGCGCCCTCGGCGCGGAGTAGCTCGATTTTCCAGCAGTGCGGCCCGAAGCGCGCTGCGGGATAGTCAGCCCGGAATCGCTCGACGGCGTCGTTACCGCGCGACGTACCGACGACGGCGAGCAGATCGCGATCGAGCTTCAGGTTGAGCTCGACGAGCACGCCCTCGTCGGGCTGGTGCAGCATGAAGCTGCGCTCCGGGAGTGTCGGCAGCAGCGCGATGCCGCGCCCGGGCAGCTGGAGACTCTTGTAGAGCGCGAGCGTCTCCGGATCGTTATCGGTCGCCCCGGAGTCGCCGAAGAAGATTCGGCTCGGAGCGTTCATGAGCAGATCGTTGCGTGCACGCTCGTTCGCCGTGAAATCGACGAGCGAGTTCGTCCACAGCCAGACGCCGATGTTCTCCTTGCGTCCTGTCTTCTGGATGTCCGAGATGAAGCGCGCGCCGATCGCGTGCCGGATGATCGCGTGCGCTTCGTCGATCTGGATGAGCCAATGGAGGTCGCGGCCGCGCGGGCCCATCGACGTTTTCAGCCGCCGGATCTGCGTGAGCGTTTTCCAGACGACGACCCGGAGGATCGGGATCAAGTACTTCTCGGGGAGCCCGATGACGCGCTCCATATCGACCACGTTGAAGCGGCCGACGTCGAACGAGTCTTCGCTCGCGTCGAGCATGTCGCCGAGCTCCCCGAGACGCGTGTACGCTTGCAGCGCCGGGCGTAGCGATCCATCGGGGTCCTGGAGCAGCTCGTAGAACGCGAAGAGTGAGCGGTTCTTCTTCGGCATCGAGGCGATGACACGGATAGCAGTCGCGAGGCTCTCGCGCTGCTCCGGCGTCACGGGCGTACCGCGCTGGAGCTCGACCATCTCCTCGAGAATGATCGTGAGCTCCCGATCGCGATCTGGATCGCCGGCGTCGGCGAAAAGCGCGAACCCGGGCGAGCTCGGGCCGAGCAGATCGTAGAACTCCCCGTCGAGCATCCGGCACATGCGCTCCGACGAGCGGCCGCGGTCGATGATCGTGACGCCGCCGAGCGGAAGCCGGCCGCGGAACGAGGCCGCGAGATACGCGAGCATGACGCTCTTGCCGCTGCGGCTTTTCCCGACCGCAAAGCCGTGAAAGACGTCGGCGACGTTCATGTGCGCCCGGTACAGCGTGTTGCCACGACCGAGCGCGTACGTGAGCGCCGGCGTCCGAGGCGGGAGCGCCTCCGATCCGGCATAGCGCCGGCCGAGCGACGCCTCGTGAATCGGGAAGAGCTTCGCGACCGTAAGCGCGTTGAGCGGGTACTTCCGCGTACCGTTCTTGCCGTTGGCCGGTAGCGTGGAGAGCCAGGTATCGAGCGCGCCCATCTTACGCACGATCCCGCGGAACCCGGCGTCCTCGAGGACGCTGAGCACGGCACGCTCGGCGCGCGCGACGAGCTCGCGCGTCCGGGCGCGAACGACCAGCACGATCGAGACCTGGCCGACGCGCGTGTAGTCGCCCGACGCCTTCCCAAACGCCTCGATAACTTGGTCACTCGCGTTCTGCGCTTCGGGATCGACGAAGCCCGAGTTGAACGTCGCCGCGCCCTTGAAGTCGACCGCCGCCCCGCGCAGCTGCGCGCGCGACGCCGCGACGGACTGCGAAATCACGCGCACGGAAAGCAGATGCGGGACCTTGAGCTCGGTGAGCCGATCGAGAATCCGCGGAACGACCTCGTCCGGAAATGACTTGATCTCGATGCAGCCGATCTCGTCGGCGCCGACCGCGACGTCGTAGCCGCCCCGAACTTCGGTCGAGAGTAGGCCGTTGAGATGCGTCCGCGGCGGCGGCACGTTGAAGGGCTTGTCCTCGCCCGTGATCGTCGAAGCGACGAACCGGAGCAGCTCCGAGCGGACACGCTCGACGCCGCGGCCGTCAACCTCGCGCAGAGATCCAAGCCGCCGAGCGTTGAGCGCTCCGGAGAACGCCGAGTCGATCTTTGCGCAGAGATCCTCGAAGTCGACGAGCAGCTCGTTCTCGCGATCACGCCGCGCCTCGACGCTCGCGTCGACCGGCTTCCCGCGCGCCGGACCGAGCCGCGGCGCCATCCACGTGATGACGAGCGTCCGCTCCGTCGTGAACGTCCGCTCGCGCCGTAGGAAGAAATCAGCCCGCAACTCGTCGAGCAGCTCGAGCACTGGATGGTCGGCGCCGAGCGCGGGGTCGTACTCGCGGAATGGGACGCGCCGCGCGTAGAGCTGCGCGATCGTGCCGGGTGGCAGCGATCCGAGCGTGGCCGCCGCGTGATACGCCGTGTTGAGGATCTCAACGTCGGAGATCGACCCGATGTCGTCGCCCGCGATCCGCCACGCGCTCGTATACGAGCCGTTGACATTTTTGATGACGGTCGACCTGATAAGCCGGCGATACGGGAGCCGCTCCGCGAGCCCCGATCGTCGTGACTCCCGGACCCGATCCGCCGCATGCGCGCGACGGCGAGACTGCAGCTCAGGTACCAACAACGCCGCAGCGGGGACCAGCAGCGCCGCGGTCCCGAGAAGGGCCGGATTGAGCATCAGCGTGCGCTTCCTCGAGCCCGCGGCGAAACGCCGGAGCTCGTGTCATCCGACATCGACTGCGGCATGCGCGCCTCAGCCATGAAGTCGTCGAGCAGGTAGGGGTTGAGCTCCCATAGCGCCTTAGCACCGAGCCACGCGACGGCGGCGATCGCGGCGAATGCGACCTGCTGCAAGAAGTTGTGGCCGAACGGCACGGCGAGAAGGCACGGGAAGACGATCGGGACGAGCAGCAGCCGCCCGTCGACGCCGAACTTGTGCCGCTTCTTCGTCATCGACGCGTGCACGGGCGAAGCCCATTCTCGACGGGACGGCTGCCGATCGGCCATCAGAACAACGCGCCGCCGCCGAGTGATGCGAGCGGGACGGCCTGAGAGACGATGACGCCGCCGATGATGCCGCCCATGAGACGACCAGCGCTTCCGGCCCAGTCGTCACGATGGTTGAGGAAATGCCAGCCGGCGAACGCTACGCCGATAACCGCGCCCGCGAAGCCGACGCCGAGCATCGCGCCCTGCACGTTCGTGGCACCGGTTTGAATTGAGGCGAGCGCGCCCGCACCACCGCCCTGTGCGGCGAATGCCGGGCTGATGGTCGAGACGATTGCGCCGATGACGGGGAGATAGCGCAGCGCGACGCCACGCGAGCTTGAGAGTCGAGCCTTCATGAAGTGATCCTGTGGGTGATGAGGGGGAACCATCGGCCGGTGACGGCCGAAGACGGTAGCGTGCCAAAGTAGCGGCCATCCCACGAGCGCGGGTGGAGGCCGAGCAATAGCACGCGGTTGGGCGCGACGATCTGTGTGCCGAGCGGCATGCGTAGATCGACGGGGCGGCCGGCCGGGTCGAACGAGCGGATCACGCTGGACGGCCACGCGCGGCCATCGATGCGGATCGCGGCCGGCTCGACGTCGACGACGTCGCCTGGTTCGGCGGCGAGAACCTTGACGATCGGCTCCGAGCCGTTCGCGCATGATCCCGCGAGAAGGATGCGATGCGACCGCGCGTAGCTTGCGAGCGGCGTCGGAAGGCACGCTTGCACCGTCTCGCCGCGCGCCGTAGCGCCGGGCACGTACAGATAAAGGCCGACCGGCACGCTCGCCGTCGGGTTGTAGCGCAGTCCCGGCAGTCCATGAGCAGCGCCGATCATCGACGCGCCGGCGCCCGCGGCGAGCGCGAGCGAGGCGAAGAACACGCGCTCCGCGACCACGATCATCGGGACGCCTCGCTGCGGTAGAACAACGACGAAACGTACGGCGCAGGCGTCACGCGGATCGTGTCCGGCACGACCGACCGCACGATCACGACCGGATGTGTTGCGATCCCGGCCTGGTGCGTGGCGACCGCGTCCTCGTCCGCGATCCCGGTGACGGACTCGACGAGCGGAGATGAGAGCGCCGCGAGCAGCCGAGCCGTATATTCCGGCGCGCCGGTCGCGCTGCCGCTGTTGTAGACCGAGAGCGCCCGCCGGAGAGCGAGTTGCTGGCCAATCTCGGACCATGGCGCCGCGACGAGTTGGATCTGCCCCGCGTACGCGCTCGCGAGAATGCTCGAGCCCGCACGGAGATCCGCGCACGGCGAACCGAGCAGCGTCGCGGCGTCGAGCCCTGGCCGCGGCAGCAGCACTTGCGAAAGCCCGACCGAGACCTGGACGCCCTTCGAAAGCAACGCGTTGGCTATAGCAACGGCTTCCGTGTACGATCGGGGATGGATCGCGCGATTCGCGATCGGGTCCCGGATAGCCCAAGAGTCACCGCCCGACTCGACCTCGACGATCGCGGCGAGCGTTCGAACGTCAGTATTAGGCGCGCACCGTTGGAGCAGTGCCGCGAGCAGCGCGGGTGCGATCATGGCGCACTCGCCGCGACGTACCGATCGAACGGCTCGTCGTGGTTGAGGACGATGTTGAACAGCTGCCCCGGATAGGCGTGCAGCGTCGGAGACGGCCGCGTGGGCGCCTGGAGCGACGTCGTCGCGCTGTTGACGTCGACAATGGACGTCGCGCGGCTCGCGAGGTTGACGCCTGCCTGGAGCACCGCGCCGACGAGCGCGTTGCCGAACGCACGCCCGGCATGCGTATCGACCGACACCGACATCCCGGCCTCGCCCTTCGAGCCCGCGCCCTCGTTCGAGGATGCGAAGAACCGCCGGCCGTTCGGTAGATCGAACTCCGTCCACGCCGTTACGAGCCGGGCCTCGCCGAACTGCGCCGAGTCTGACTCGCCGATCGCGATCGTGCCGGCCGGCAGCACCGCGACCGAATGTGTCTGCGAATCAAAGATCGTCTCGAGGACCTGGGCCTTCATGAGCCCACCCGGAACGGTGCTATCGACCGCCGTGATGAGCCGCACGGGGATGATCGTGCCTCTCGCGAGCTTGTAGCGGCTGGTCGCCGATTCATAGCCCGGATCGCCTGATCGCGCCGCGACGAACGACGAGTGAGCCGGCCGCCCGGGCGTAGAGCCGCCTGCATGCCCGCTGGCGCCCGCTTCTGAAGCGAACGAGTCGTCAGCCTCAGTCGCGGCCGTCGACGCACCTGGCGCGCCTTGGACCGGATACGGCACGGAGCCGCCCGCCGGCGATCCGCTGGCGATGGACGAGCCACCGAGATCGCGCTGCGCCTGTGCGTCTTGCGACTCGAGTTGCATCCGTGACGACGCTCGGCTCGCCGCGGCGAGATCCCGACCATTCGCGTCGGCGGAAATCTCGGCCGCCGTCTTTGCGCGCGGCACCTCAGATGCCGGCGGCGCCGCGTCGGCGATCTGCTGCTGCGGTGGCGGCCCGCTCGTCGTCATCGCGGCCGTCGTCGTCGAGTCCGTCGTGATCGCTGCGGGGGAGGGCGTCACCCCGGACTGCGCGATCGAGAAGACAGGGCGAGTTCGCGGCCGCCCGAGCGGCGTATCCGTCGGGTCCGGCATCGAAGCATCCGGTGGCGTCGTCGCGCCCGGCGTGACCGAGACCAGCGGCAAGGCTGCGAGCGTCGGCCGCGGATGAGCGAGCAACGACCACAATACGGCGCCCACGATCGCGAGCACGATCGCGATCGCACCGACGCCGAGCAGCGGATTGACCGACCGATAGCCCTGCGGCGTCAGCGAGCGCGGCACGCCGCCCGGATCGTGGACCCGCGGCTCGTGCTCGCCATCGGGGTCCTCAAGGTCTTCGAGCTCGCGATCGTGCGCGTGGAGTTCCTCGTCCTCGAGATCGAGCTCACCGTCGACGTGCTCGGCCATTACTTGCGGCCCTCCGGCTTCTCGATGCGCTGGATCCGAACGCGCACCGATCGGCGGCCGTCCATCGCGACGAGCACGTAGTCGGCGCCAGCGCCGTCGACGACGAAGACGCGCGAATCGGCGTCGTAGCGGTAGTTGACGGGCCGATCGCCCTCAGCTGTGACCGCAAGCGGGATCGGGAGATCCGTCGGCTGGGTCGCTGTGAGCGGTAGCGCGATGAACGTGTGGTCGCTGGTATCGCAGATTGCGCGCGGATGGAACTGCGCGGGTGTCGGGTCGGCCCGGAAGACCGGCTGCGCCATCGACGCGCACGCCTGATCGAGCGTGACGATCGGCGTCGCCGTTGGGGCGGGGCGGGCCGCGAGCTCCTGCGCGCGATCGTGTTGCCGCATGCGCGCGAGGTGGCGGTCGCGAGCGCGCTCTTCGTCGTCATAGTCGAAGCGCAAGTACATCGGATCGCTCGAGCTCGTGCTCGTCAGGAACAATCGATACGTGCGCCGATTCGTCGTCAGCAGCACGTTCTCGCTGAGTCCGGCGCGCTCGGGCTTGACGACGAGATGAGGCGTCTCGGGATTCACGCCCTCGTAGACGAGGTGGTTGTCCCACAACTGCACCAACGAGCCGAGTCCGTCGCGCACGTGCTCGCCCGGCTGGAGTTCGATCTCGCACAGCAGCGCGGCCGCGCAGCTGATTGCGACCTGCTCGAACGGATGATACTGCACCGTCCGCCACGACGCGCTCGCCGCGCCGGCGCGTCCGAGCGCGATTGATCCAAGTCCGAGCGCGAGCGCGGCACTTCCGGCGACCGTTCGGCGCGAGATGCGCCGCGAGCACGTGCTCGAAGCGGCACCCCGTTGGGGACCCCGCCGCGTCTCCGCGCGAGCTGGGAGAAGCACACGAAGCGAGCGCTTCACAGGTGGAGATCCGCCTGGACCACTTCGACGCCGGCCGGATTGATTGCCGCGAGCTGCGGGTCGGTCGCGATCGTCGGCGGCGCGATCGTGAGCGTGCCCTGATGAAACGAACGCGACGGCTTCTCGCCGGGCTTGCTCACTTGCTCGGCCCAGCTCAACGTCCAGGTGTTCGCCGAGATCGGCGACGCGATGACGGGGTCGAGAACGGTGCGCACTTCGCCAGCCGCGCCGAGCAGTTTCGGATTGTTCGCCTTATCCGTGAAGTAAGCGATCATGTCCGTGTGCGCGTGAGCGGGTTGCACGTCGACCGTCATCTCGAGCGCGAGCGCGACGTTCTGGTCGACGAGCGCGTAGTCGACGCCGGGGACGTTGCGGATCGCCTTCACGAACGACCCGAGCTGCGCTTCGATCGCGAGCTGCGAAGGTGTCCGGATCTGCTGCGCCTCGTCCTGGTAGGAGAGACCGTGCGAGGTCTCACGGTACACAAGAACGTCGTGCTGATATTTCGAGGCAAGAATGACGCAAACCACGATGAGACCTAGGATTGCGAGCATTGCGCCGCTCGCGACCCGGCGCCACGAATCGGCGCGCTTCTCGGCTTTTTCGGTCTCGCTCAGCTCATCGAGTTGAGCCGCTTCGTAAGCGTCAGACTTCGATGTCTCGGTTGCTCGTCTTGCCACCCGGCCGTTTGGCGAAGTGGCGCTTAATCTCGCGCTCAAATGCGTCGACGATCTCCGCTTTATTCATGTAGAGATTTCGTCCGAGCAGAATAGCTTCCGAAAGTTGCCGGGAGATGAACTGTGCTCGGGCAGCAACATCGTCTTTCACGAATGTGCCAGCACCCTGGCGCCCTGCCGCGATCTTTCTCTCGATCAAGATCGCGTACGCTTTCTGTACGGTGACTCGGCTGATGCCGAGATCGGCCGCAAGAGCGGTAGCTCCGGGGAGTTCATCGCCTGCTTGATAGGCGCCCAGCGCCACGGCTCGTTCTATCTGCTCGACGAGTTGCGTGACCGGCGGTTCGTCCGCGGTAAGCACTAGGTTCACTTTCGGCCGACCCACGTCACCCCCGCACAGTAGCATAGGCTTCTATGCTTCTGTCAATACGATCGAGCAAAGAATCTCACGCGCGACGCGACCGCCTCGTCAACCAGACGTAGGCCGCCGACGCCGCGACGCCGAGCGCGATCGCGATCGCATACACGACGAGCGACGACACCCCTCGAGGCGATCTTGCCACGAACGCAGCGACGCCTGCAAATGAGGCGAGGGCGAGGGCAAATGCGAAGAGCTCGGGCGCCGGGCCCCGATTGCGAAGAACCGCACGTCCGGGTTCTCGCGAGCCCTTGCTAGCCGCGCGTTCGATCCGCGCCTCGGCGCCCGCCGCGGCCGCCTCGATTCGAGCGACCGCGCGCGACGCCGCGTAGGCGACGAGCCAATCCGAATCGTCCGGCATCGGTCCGACCTTCTCGGCCTGCCGCAGCACGCGCAGCTGCTCGTCCGTCGTCAGCGAGTCGAGAAACGCCTCACGAGCAACGCGTGGATCACCGCTACCCAACGCTCGCGGCTGCACGCGTTCGCGTCGCCTTCGCGATCGGGACGTCACCGTTCGGAGCCAACCACGATCCCGCAAGCGCGGTCTCGGCGGTCGCGAGCCAGGCCCGGACGTTCGAGGAGTGACGCCGACCGAGGAGCTCGAGCGCGTCGACGCCCTGGACGAACGTAAGGCCCTCGACGTCGAGCAGCGCGTCGGTGATTGGATTGAGCCGCGGCAAGAAGACGACTTCGCCGCCGGCGTCGCGCACGACCGCACCCGTCTTGCCGTACTTCCGAGCCTTCGGGTCCTCGTCGGTCGGCCGATCGACCCCGTCGAAGATCACGAAGTCGTCGGCGTCGCCGAAGTAGCCGTTTTTGAGCACGACGTGATGGACAGCCGAGCCGAATCGGTCGATCGCGTCCTGCGGGGTGCCGGTCGCGTCGCGTTTGATCCCGATGACCGAGACGACGACGAGCTCGCGCCCCGCGTTGCGCGCTTCCGCGACGAGCGACGGCGCGCCACCATCGAGGACGCGCGCGAGATCGTCGAGTGCGCCGCCCGGAACATCGAGCAGCACATCATCCGCGTCGCCATAAAGCGCCTCGAGCCACTCACCCTTGGCCTTGGGATCCCGGACGTCTTCGATACCCGCCCCGACCTGCGGATCGCGATCGGGATAGAGCAACGCAAGGCTGCCGGTTGACCCGTCGAGATCCCATGCGGAGACGGTGCGGCCGGCCCGGCGGGCGAGGTCGAGGAACGTGCGGCTGCCGTAGGACTTGCCGACGCCGCCCTTGTCGCTGGCGAAGATGATCTGGCGCTTCATGTGACCCCTTATAGAGAATCAGAGCTCGGGCGGCCCGAAGCGTTTCTTCGGCAGCGCCGGAGGGGATGGCGGTTCCGGTTCGGCGTCGCGCGCTGCGCGCTGCGATGAACCTGCAGTTGGGGACGCGGCGGGCGTGGACGTCGGCGGAACAGCGCCCCGCGTCGTCGTCCGTTTCTTCGACCCGACCTTCGAGCCGATCGCGAGCCGGATCGTGTCAGCGCTCGCCGCAAGCGTCCCACCGAGCGCGTCGGCGATGTCTTGCCAGGTGCGACCCTGGCTGCGGAGCTTCACGATCTCGGGGCGCAGCTCGCGGATCTTCTCCGTCTTGCTCTGCGGGCGCCGGCGCTTGAACGTCTGATCGGCCGCGGCGCGCTGCAGCGCTTCGCGGGCGGCCTCAATCTCGTTCGTCTGCGTCTCAGGCATTCGGTTTGCGTCCTCCGATGGCTCGCCATACGCTCGTTTTCCGTCCGGCTTGCGTTCCCTTCAGAGTCCTCGGTCGGCGCTCGCTATTCGCTCGCTTCATCTCTGCCACTTTGCTCGTTCACTTCTTCTTTTTCGTCGGTTCTGTCCGGTCGAGGTTTCGGCCCGCTTCGTCGACAATCTTCGCGGGGACTTCGGTATTGAGGAAATAACGGAGGGGCAGGTTAGTGTGTGCGCGGCACACGGATCGGAGAGACGCTCGCATGGCTCGAAAACCGCCCGTACGGACGACACGCAGCGTGCATATCACGCTGCCGCAGGATGCCGACGAGCGTCTGCGATCGCTCGCCGCTCGCCTCGGATACACCGAGTCGGAGTACGTTGCGACCCTCGTACGCGGCCAGACGCCGATCGCGCGCCCGGGCGCAGAGATGCAAGACGTCGCGCTCGCCGGCAACCGCGTTGTTCGAGCGATCGGCATGCTCGAGAACGGTCCGGACGATCGACCCGAGATCGTGCGCCTACTCCGCGAAGCGCAGGCGGCGATCGCGGCCGAGCTGCGGCGGGCGACGTCAAACTACGAGCAAGCGATCGCTACACAGGTCGCCGATGACACGTGGGGCGATGCGTAACTGCGTGCTACGCCCGCGTCTCGTCATTGTGGCAAGCTGTTGGAGTCGATCCAACCGACGACGGGCGCAGGCGGCACAGAACGCGGCCTTTCACGTGATCAGCGCCGAACCGCGCTGTGCGTCACGAACGTGCCGGTCGAGCGAGCCGCTCAAGCCGTAGGCTACGTGCGGCGATGTGGCGAGGCGCTAGCGCAGATCGACGCCGAGGTCGTCGCCTCGTCGAGCTTGGACGCGGAACATAGTGTTCGCGCTCACAAAATGGCGAGCGGCCTTTGGAATCCGCGTCACTCGAATTGTAGCCTATACTTGACAGAAGGGGTTAACCTACCGTTAGGGGTGCGACACGAGTGATTCTCACACTCGCGTCGACGCTTCGGCTAGGAGGTCGCCCATGAAGCAATACGAGGGAAGCGCCGATCGCGACGCCTTGAGGTCAAATGTACTCTTTCGTCGAGCTCAAAAGCGGCTCTCTCAGACGGCTCTCGCTGAGCGATCGAACGTGTCACGCCCGGTCATTTCCGAACTCGAGAACGGGCGAGGGAACGCGACGCTCGACGTCCTTAGTCGTATCGCGTCCGCTCTCGAGACGAACGTCGCCGACCTCCTCACACAACAGGTCAACCCCGGCAACTCGGACTCGGATATCGAACGTCGGGCGATGGATGGCGACGAAGCGTACGTCGACGCGGACGCGTTCCTCGAAGCTCTTGACGATCGAACCCCCGCCAAACAGCTCGGAAACCGAATCCGGAGGCGAAAGGCAGCCGTACAAACTCCGATTTCATCGTGACGTATCTGCCGTCATCGAGGAATTTGGCGTTAAAAGTTCGCGATTTCGACCGAAACTCGATTCCCTTTTGGCAGCCCTAAGAACCGATCCGAAACAATTTCCGCTCAAAGTCGGAAAGCTCAAAAATCATCGGGCAGCGAAAGTCAGGTTCAACCGGACGACTGAGTGGAGATGCGTCTTTCGCGTGGACGATAAGCACAAAATCGTAGACGTTGACGCGCTTGGACCACACGACGACGCATACGACAAGGCGGCACGCGTCAGTAAATGATTGCCGACGGTGAGACTCGAGCGGCGTCTCCAAATCGGAGTTCCGAGAACAAGCTTAAACAGGCGCCCGAGCTTTGGGTGACCGCGAACCAACGACTAGGGACGATCGCCCTTCTGATTGATCGCGTCGACGATCCGAACGATTCCCTTCGCGAGAGTCTCGATCGCGACACCCAGATTCTCGGGCGCGTGGCTCTCGAATCCCTTCGCAATCGCCGCAGCTTCGCTCCGAACGTCCGCAAGGTTATCGCGTTTTGCATTTTCGTCAGTCGACTGCATCAAAGAACCTCTCCCGGGTGGAATACTATCAGATTAGCCGACTACGCCACCATACTGGCACTCTCAAAGTCGCCCGAACTTTAGTAGCCGAGCGATCATAGATACAATGCGCGCGGATACCCAGCGCGGGCCGCAGCAGACCGCGAACGACCGCGCGCTCGCGGAAGAAGGGCTTCAATGAGGCCGCTCGCTTTCGCGCGCGGAGACGCGACGAGACCGGCGGCAAGATCACCGAGCGTAACGCGCTTCAATGAGGCCGCTCGCTTTCGCGCGCGGAGACTCGAAGCGACCAGCGCACTTCCACGCAAACTCAGTTGCTTCAATGAGGCCGCTCGCTTTCGCGCGCGGAGACGCGAAGTGGCGGTGACGAGCATCGCGCGCGTGCATGAGCTTCAATGAGGCCGCTCGCTTTCGCGCGCGGAGACAACTCGGCCTCGCCGCACGTCAGCCCCCCGACGTTGCTTCAATGAGGCCGCTCGCTTTCGCGCGCGGAGACCTTGGCGGCGAGAAGATCGGCACGGCAAGCGCCGCGCTTCAATGAGGCCGCT
>JAABUQ010003833.1_pt1 | contig 26686 bp, 31 predicted proteins | sample 5560001 | NCBI WGS metagenome assembly JAABUQ01 (sample SAMN10711888, study PRJNA513371) | rock metagenome | isolation source: Antarctica rocks | place: Antarctica: Victoria Land, Finger Mt nord | collected 2015-12-18 | reverse complement strand
GAGGGGGTGTGTGGAAAAAGAGAGGAGGTAGGGGTTTGGAGAAAGGGGTGGTGGAGTGGAGGGGTGGACGTACGTGCCGTCGTAGAGGGACTCTAAGAGAGTGTCCTCGTCGTCGACGATCTTTTGGAGCTCGTCCGGGAGCTTTTCGCGGGGGAGGGGGTCATCTGTTGCGGGGGGCCGGCGCTGGACCGCAGTGGAGTCATTGGGACGGGACATTTTCGTTGCGTCGACGATGTGACAGGTGACGAGTATTGACTGCAGTGCAATTGATTGTATGGAGGATCAATTCATTTAGAGTCGAGCACGAGACCATAAGCAGGGAATGGAAATAAGTACACGCTCGAATGGATGCCGGCCAATGACAGAGTGTTGTGCCCGAAAGCTCTTAATTTAAGGACAGAATGCCATTGGTTGTCTTCAACCTTCACCTTTGATGTATGTCCATATTACCGTTTTCACACATCTCTCCTCCGAACAGATTCCTCACTGTCTAAAGAACAGCCATCATGGTCGCAATGTACACCATCGCCGGGCGGCAAGTCGGCTCCCACGTCGTGCGTCCCCCCATCCTCCAACCACGCCCCCTCCATCCCGTATCCTAGAGTTGCAACTACAAGCTCAAGACTGCTAATCCGCAATCCATTCGCAGCTCGCCATGGCCACTCTCGGCACCATGTTCGGCGGCGTTGCATTGGCAATGGGCGGGAAGACTAAAGCGAAAGAGCAAGGACCACCGATCAATGCGACGAGCACAGATGAGGAGAAATTTATACAGTAGGTGGAATCTTGCCCGTGCCGATTCGTTCGTGGGGAGATGGGGGTGAAGCGGGAAAAGAGATTGCTGATGTCTGGCTGTAGGGATTTTCTGAAGAATGCGCAGGCGGAGGAGGATAAGGCAAAGCATTAGTTTTGGGGGACCAGGGGGAGGCTGCGAGCGTGGTGTATAAAACCGATAGGGGGAGATGCGTGTGAGGGGTATGAGTTTTACTCTTTGACGCGGACTTCGATTACGGAACAATAGATCTGTGTTACGTTACAGTTTCTGGGGTGGGAACTATTTGGACATGCTGTGCTTCTGTGAGGTTGGCGTTAGCCCACTGAGAAACAGGTTGTTTTTTCTCACTTCAGATGACGATGGTATTCACTTGTTGGACCATAACTGGAATTCGCAGATTCTGATCACGGTTTGACTGATTAGTATGTTTGGTATCGACGGCCTAAACCCTCTCCACCCGCAATTCCCTGGATATCGGTCAGTGCAGCGCTCGACCTGCCAAATAGTCGAGTAGTCTATACAGAACAACGTCCAACATCAAAAGCCGCATGATGCAACTGTTCTCCTGACCCATCGCCTTCCCAATGCCTACCCAATGCCCACCATCTGATCTTGGGTATCGTATTTCAATCCATGCTCAGCTCGGTGTCGCTCGCATCCACCTCCTCTGTACCATCCGATTCCGTCACGAACCCATCCTTATCCTCAATCTTCTTGCTTTGCCTCCCTCCCGGGAGCTTCCCATGCGCCTTCATCCCTCCGGCACTCCCAAAGAAATCCCCCGTCCTCAACCCCCTCACATCACTTGCATCTACCTTATCCATACTCCCTCCCTCTGCCTGCTTCCGTCGTATGAACTCCCTCACGGGCACCATCGCCGCATCCCGACACGCCTCTTTGATATCACTCCCGCTCATCCCGGCCGTCACCCTGACCAAGTACTCGAGATCAAAATCAGCCTTGTCAACCTTAGTATCCTTCAGTATCAGTCCCATGATCCGTAACCGCTGCTGCGCGCTTGGCAGCGACACCGCAAACTTCTTCGGCATCCGCCGCAGTATAGCCTCGTCGATATCCTGGATGCGGTTTGTGGCCCCGAGGACGAGTATCCGCTGCGGCTTACTCTGCGTGTTCGCGCTTGTCAGGCCGTCCCACAGCGTCATGAACTCCGCCTTGACCATCCCGCTGGCTTCATGCTCCCCACTGCGCCGCGTGCCCAGCACAGCATCGATCTCGTCGATGAAGACGATGCTGGGTTGAAGTTTCCCCGCGAGCGAGAAGACGGCGTTGACGAGCTTGTTGCTGTCGCCGTACCACTTCTCCGTAAGCGTCGAGATATGCAGATTTATGAACGTGGCCCCCGACTCGTGCGCAAGAGCTTTGGCGAGCATGGTTTTGCCGCAGCCGGGAGGACCGTAGAGGAGGACGCCGGAGGGGGCGGAGAGGAGGGATGAAGTGGAAGTGTAGAGGTGCGGCATGGTGAGGGGGTAGATGACAGACTCCTTAAGCTCAGAAACGATGGAAGTGAGCCCGCCGATGTCATTGAATGTCACCGGAATGTCCTCGGGAGCAACGACGTCCATGGCGACGGTTTGCTCATATTCGGTAAGGACGAGGTCTTGTTTGTGCGGGCGATGAGCAGTGGTGGAGGTGGTAGAAGGGTCGTCTTCATCGGAGGGAGGGGACCGATCGAGGCGGCGGAGAATGGCGGCGGCGGCGGAGCGCTTAGTCTCAGTCTCTTTGTCGGCGAAAGATTGGTGTGTCTCGATGCGGGAGAGAGCGTAACGGACGAGGTAGTAGATGGAGACATTCTGCAGGATTAGGAAGACTTGTTAGTCTATGTTCAATGGGTGCGTTGGGTGGAAGTGAGGTGTGGGATCTCCTTACGGCGGCAGCTACGAGTATAAGGTCTTGGAGCAGTCCAAGCTTCCGACCGCTTGACATGTTAGAGAGCTGTGTCGATAGAAGGTTCAATAATCCTCGAGGGCGATTTTTTGGTCGTCGTCATATCGTCACTTCCGGATTCGGTTAAATTTCGGCGCTAGTCGAACGCGCCAAACCGCGTGGCTTGCACTCTAATTCTGGGAGTAAACAATGTGATCTACAGACCACAACCCCTCTTCATCGGCGATTGCCTTCGTCTCTCGTCTTTGCTCAATTGCTCAGTATGCCCAAAACAAAGATTGTAGCTTCGCTTCCTGGCTTTGTTGAAACCGACATGGACGAGCAGCTGGACAACGCTACGCCCCAGGCATTTCCTACGCCGGATTCAAACCAAGAGAATAATGTTGCGCCTGCGAAGAAAGGCCGGACAAAGACCAAAGCTGCCGGCGCCAAATTCACAAAGACGAAGGCCCCAGCACGACGAGCCAGTGGTGGAGCAGCCGTCGTCAAGAAAAAGGCGGCGCCGAGGAAGAAAGCTGCGGGCAAGCGAGAGCCGCTGAAGGAGCAGACGAATATCCAACATGGCAGCGATACCGAGGATGTTGATGGGTTTGATGCGCAAGGCATTGAAAACGGAGATCCAATTGAAGATCCCTCCGATGCAGAGGAGAAAGTCGTGAAGAAGCAGCCTCCGAAGCGAAAGCCAGCTGCGAGGGGAAAGAAGAAAGCAGAGGCTGAAAAGGATCAAGCCGAGAGCGAGCCGGAACCACAGAGTAAAGTCACTGAAAAGGACGGAGAGTTCGAATATACCCCAACCATCAGCCGTCAGACTAAAGTCAATGCAAAACCAGCGGAAGCTGCACAGAAAAAGGCTGGCCGGCCGCGAGCACCAAAAGAAATACCGGAGACGCAAACAGAGCCAATGGACTTAGATCCTTCCAGCCTGCCTGTAGATGACGATGCTATACCTCAATCTGTGTATCGCCAGACTAGCAACTTCAGAGCAAGCTCCAAGACCCAACAACCTTCAGTGATCCGGAGACGAGCAGGTAGCGCATCGGATACGGAGCGAACAGGAAATGATCCTACGATTCGACGGAAGTTAGGAGATTTGACCAAGAAGTTTGATAATCTGGAGATGAAGTACAGCAATCTTCGAGAGGTCGGTATCGAGGAAGCGAAGACCAATTTTGAGAAGTTGAAGGTGCAGTCAGAAGCAAAAACCAAAGGTAATCTCCACCACCAAAGACAGGCGGGCAAAGACTGATATATACAAATTAGCCGCCAATGATCTCATAGCCTCATTGAAAAAGGACGTGGCCGCTCAGAAGGCGCTTGCCCAAGAGTCACAACTTCTTTCCCAGCAAATAGCGACCAAGGATACTGATCTTGCTACCGCTCACGCAAAAGCCGCTCTTCTGAATACGTCGCTCACTGAAGCTCAAAACGAAATAAAGGCCCTTCAGATCAAGCTCGCTAATGTTCGCAACGCGCCTACGGCGATAGAGAGCGTGCATTCCGGCAAGACTCCTGGGAGCGCGGTCAAGGGCAAAGCCCAGGTACGGACGGTCATGGTCGGAAGTGCCGAGGCAGCCCAAGCAGCCCAGGTAGCGCAGCTTAAGGAGGATCTGTATAGCGATCTTACAGGGCTGATTCTGAGAGGTGTAAATAAAGGCGAAGAGATGGATGTGTATGATTGCATTCAGACGGGACGAAATGGAAGTAAGTGGTTTTTAATCCTAGACCTCCATTACCGGACTAATGAATTGTCTATAGCTCTTCATTTCAAGCTGTCGGTGACGAACGATACCGATTCGCCCTACGATGACGCCGATATGACATATACGCCACTTCTGGACGCAAACCGCGATCGCGAGATCTTGCAGTTGATGCCTGACTATTTGACGGAGGAGATCGGATTCTCCAGGAATCATGCTGCCCACTTCTATGGGAGAATCATGGACACTCTGATGAAGAAGCAGCGGCTGACGAGTGAAGAGGCATGATCCTTCAGGGCTTGGGTTCGTGGCTACTCAAAATTCCCGGGCGTTGGCTGGTCTTCAAGCTGTGAACATGCATGCTGTACTTTATTACCGGCGTCCCGAGCATTTGGAGGCGTTAGAGAAGTCTGATAGACCACAGAGCTATGTCTTTATTGATCAAATCAAACACTATTCGATTATGTCAGAATCCAAAATATTGAATCGCAGGCTTACTGCAAGCAGTAAACGATGCAAGGGATTCCTGCGCCAAGGTAAAGGTATGTTGGTTTTACTGTCTAGCTTTTGTTCCCTTCTGTTATTGGTATATTGTTGAAGTTGCTCTGCATGATGTGCATCTGTGCTTACCCATGACACTCACCCCAAGGAGACTTGTACGGCCCGGTGTGGCGATGATCCTAATGAAAGAAATATTGGGAATATGAAAGCCTTTGCTCAAACATATCGATTGGGTTGATGAAGTCTCACCAAGCACTGATATATCCACCACAGGCGGTGAAAGGGTTATCTTAGGTCTCATGACGCCATGCGCTAACGATACCCCAACTGGTAATTTTGGTGGGCGATGGACTATTCGCTGGTTCTACGGATACTTTAGTCTTTCGAAACTAGACAAATATCTATGTTCGAGGCAAGCATCTAGAGGACCGTTGAAGACCTATTGCGATATAGACTCCCGACTTTCTCAGTCAGAATACTCTTTGCATGTAAAGCGTTGTGGCTATCGACACAACCCCCCAATCAACCGCTCTTCGCAATCCCACCGACAATCTATATCACAATGTCTGACTTCGGTGACGAACCTCCTCCCTCCTCTTCCGGAAAGCTACCTATGAAGAAACCATTCTCGAAGATAGACCTAGACGGACATGATCTACCCCCATCACCAGCTCCCTCGAGCCCCCGCAATGGCAAGAAATACGCCTTCGCGACGGAGCTGGTGTTCACAGAGAGCAACGACCAGTACAACGCCAGCAGCACTCCTATCTATCAGTCCGCAACCTTCAAGCAAAGGCCAGGCGAACCAGCGGGCGAATACGACTACACAAGATCTGGAAATCCAACTCGCACGCATCTCGAGCGGCATCTTGCGAAGATCATGTCAGCCGAAAGAGCTTTGGTTGTTGGATCCGGAATGGCTGCGCTGGACGTCATTACACGACTGCTCAAGCCTGGTGACGAGGTAGTCACAGGTGACGATCTATATGGGGGTACAAATCGTTTGTTGAAGTATCTTGCGACCAATGGTGGCATCATCGTCCACCATGTCGATAGCACTACGACCGAAAGCGTCAAGAAGGTACTAGGACCTCAGACAGCCATGGTGCTACTGGAATCCCCAACAAATCCATTGATTAAGATCGTCGATATACCTACCATTGCGCGCGATGTGCATGAAGCAAACCCGAATGCTCTAGTGGCAGTGGACAATACTATGCTTTCGCCTCTTCTCATGAATCCTCTGGACCTAGGTGCTGATATCGTTTATGAAAGTGGAACGAAATATTTGTCAGGACACCATGATCTCATGGCAGGAGTGTTAGCCGTGAACAGTAGCGCTCTTGGAGAGAAGCTATATTTCACCATCAATGCCTCGGGCTGCGGCCTGTCGCCTTTCGACTCATGGCTACTCATGAGAGGCATTAAGACACTCAAAGTCAGGCTTGAGCAGCAACAGATCAATGCGCAGCGGATAGCGGAATTTCTGGAAAGCCATGGATTCAAAGTGCGATATCCAGGTCTCAAATCGCATCCGCAGTATACGCTTCACCACTCCATGGCGCGTGGCGCCGGAGCTGTATTGTCTTTCGAGACAGGCGATATTGGCGTCAGCGAGCGAATTGTTGAATCAGCAAAGCTTTGGGCCATTAGTGTCAGCTTTGGCTGTGTCAATAGCTTGATCAGCATGCCCTGCCGAATGAGTCATGCTAGCATTGACGCCAAAACGAGGAAAGAGAGGGCAATGCCTGAAGATATCATCAGGCTATGCGTTGGCATTGAGGATGCTGATGATCTGATTGACGATTTGAGCAGAGCTGTGAGTGAAAGCGTAGGACTCCGTGTGTGGTCGTGGCTGACACTCTACAGCTCGTCCAAGCAGGAGCGGTCAATCTGATGACAGACGGTAGCTTCAACGCGACCGGTCAAGGGCAGCCTTTAAGCAGTTCGCCTGCTAATGCTGCCACATAATTTCATCAGCATCTATGCGACGTCCTTCATGATCTCTCCTATTACTCAATTCGATGTTTTGGGGTCAATCATTCTCAATATGATGGGCTATTCTCCGTATTCCCATCACGTGCTCGATCGTCCAAAGTGAGTTAGCATGGTATCGGTCCGATATTCGGCCAACAGCGGTGACGAAATTTCGATCAACATCTGCCCTTTGTCACATCACACATCATCTATCTAAGTCTTTCTACAACGGGAGCATCGCGCGCTGTTCGTTCGCTACTTGAAAATTGCTATCACTTTCCGTATTGACTCAGGGCATGGCTGAAGGTCATGACCCGCAAAGTTGACCGCAATGGTCTCCAAGATTCACTGGGCGACAGGCCCCTCCCACAGATATCTACGAAGCCGGGTGTTATCGCGTCAGAGGTCCTGCCATGGAAGGAGCGCCAATGGAACACCAAGGACCTTCCATGGAGAGCCACTTCAGACTTGACAGCCGCTGGTTGTGCCTCTGGCTTGGTTTCACCTCTCATTACAATCATTGATAGGTACGTCACGCCTCAAGCGTTCATATCTGTTTTGACAATAGTGCGTGACCTGAATTGCCTTTCGCTGATACTTCTGCAGAGCAATTATCGAGAATGCCTCTGGCCGCCTCGCCCTCCGCGGCTCCATCCTCTCCTCCCTTGGAAACCTCCTTACCCGGCCTCACATCTTCTTCACCTCTCGCCCCTTCCTCCTGATCTACTCCCTTTACTTCGGCACCTACGCCACAGCCAACAGCATCGACACCTTATCCAACACCCTCAACAACAAAGCCCCCAGCACCACCACCGCCGGCCCCCCCAAATTCCTCGCCACAACGAGCGTAAACATGAGCCTATGCCTGTACAAAGACTCACAATTCGCGAAAATATTCGGTCCCCGCATCTCCTCCGCCCTTCCGCCGCGAGTGATACCAAAGATGAGCTACGCTCTCTTCGCCCTGCGAGACTCCATGACGGTATTCGCATCCTTCAACTTTCCGCCCTTGATCGCGCCACTCCTCCCACTATCAAAAAGCATAGAGACGCAAATCTCACGCGCTAGCGCTGCACAGTTCCTCGCGCCGGCGGCAATACAGCTACTGAGCACCCCGTTGCATCTCTGGGGGTTAGACCTCTACAATAGGCCCGGCGTGAGCTGGAGAGAAAGAGTGGGACGGGTGAGTAGGGACTGGCTGGGCAGTAGCTTTGCGCGTATGGCGAGGGTGGTCCCGGCATTTGGCGTGGGGGGGGTGGCTAATGGGGGTGTGCGGAGAAGGATGATGGGTAGATGTCAGAGCATATGAAAGTGTGGAGAGGGTTTCTGCATGGCGAAGGCGTATGGGTGGCATGATAGAAGAATAATCGCATCGGGGTATGGCGTTGAGAATACAGTGGCTATTTGCTTGACGAAGGATCCCAGTCAGAAAAGGAGTCTCCGGACGGTCTACCTAATCAACTAGAAACGAAGCTAGAGCAAGAGTAGTACAACAAAATATCAGCATCTTTAGAATTAAATTGACGAGAGACACAGATAGGCAGATAGACAGACAAAGCGACAAACCCCCTGACACCTCAATTTTAGCCCCCTCCCAGCCATCCACATCAATTCCCCATCCCCAACTCCTCTCGATCTATCCAACCCCCCACACCCAAGCTCCTACACCCTCTCCCCCCCCCCCGTTCCCTCCACATACCACACACCAAACCCCAAACACTAAACCCCTCCTTTACCAAACCCCTCCCCCTCGTCCCGCTCCTCGTCCCGCCCCTCAAACCCAGCAGCCAAAAGCCTAGCCAAGAGCAATCGTCTAGTCGGCGTTCTAGCGTCAGTCCGCGTTCTATCGTTGGAGATATAGCGAGGGCTCTTACGTGCGTTTTGGCTTGGTTGTTGAATGGTTTGAAGGTGAGTGTTTGGGGGGGAGGTGGGCGGGGAGATGGAGGGGAGGGCGGAGATGGTGTAGGAGAGAGGCTGGGAATGGGGAAGGGGATGATATTATTTGCTGGTCGGGAGTTTCTGGAGGTCGATTGAGTGGGGGGGGGAGGGAAGGAAGGGGGAAGGGGAAAGAGGTTGGTTTTGAGCAGGGGGAAGGGAGAGGGGTTGGAAAAGTAGCTGTTGCTTGTTGAGATCCGAGGTTTCTGATTTTGGAAAACGGTGGAGGGCAGGGGGTGGTGAAGCTGGGGAGGTATGGATGAGATCGAACTCGTTCGTTGGAATTAGTGACTGCCCTCAGTCCCTGGAAGGCATGCCTCATAACGAGACGCGATACGTTCGATGTTGTAAAACGCACTCAGTTTCGCTGAGCAGGGGCTTCTTCGGATAATTGGGACTTGGTGTAGACGCTTGATATTTGAGTGGGTGAGAGGAGGGAAGAAAGAATGGTGTTATGGTAAGGAAAAATTGGTGGTGGGTTTTGCTGTCCACCAAAGGGGCTCAATGATAGGTGTGGCGAAATCGGAATGGAGTATAGGGCTTTGGAATTGATGCATGAAGCTTCTTGAGGCTAAGTCTGTTGTGTTGCTCCACAAGTCTCGTGGCACGGTCAACTCGTAGATCGTGAAGTCTCCCGGCCAATTTGCAGACATCTCTTCCGGATGTCTTCCATCATAATTCGGGCCTTGAGGGGGGCCGTAAGGCAATGGTAGTACTACAAGACTGGGCACATTTCATCTGGGCTGAAGCGACTCAATACTTGCCTTTGCACAGATACGGAATCCGGTGTGCAAGCAGGCATGGCTAAGATTCGCTAGTCTGCCTGTTCCATTTTAGATCACCGCGCTCACCGCTTTCATCTAACATGAGTTCCACATTCATGGTAAAATGCAACGGAAAATGGCTTCCTGGTATTGGAAAAGGAAAGACGAGAAAAGCATTACTAGACAACTGCAGATTTCACTTGACGACCTTGGCCCCAAGGCTGAAAACTATATTTTGGCTTTGCGGGACTTATTGTTCTGCTTACGAAGAACAGTTGGCAACTTGAAACGAGATGGAGCGCCCACCATGTACGTCTGGGATTACGGTATACGAATGGAAAACTAGGGGCGGATGACTGCGCCCCGTAGCCCAAAAGGCTGAGACCGTTGAGTGTCAAGTAAGACGGTACCTGGCAGGGCAACGAATGTGCAGGAAGGCTGGTAGCAGTGCCTGATTGCCTTGTAGATACGAGCATCGCCCATGGTCGTTGGTCGCCCTGTGTTCTCACTTTACCTTCCTCGAGCAGTTCAGAGGAGGCTGTTTATCAACAAGACTCGTCCAATACCGTGTGGTATGACCAAATGTCAGATCGACAGAGCAATGCTGCCAGGCAGACCGCCCTTTTGAAAGCGGCTTTCGCGTATTCTTGTGAGCCATAATTGGATAAGGTCCGAAAGGATGAACGAGGGATCGCGATGGAAGGATCAGGGTCTCAAACTCTCAGCACTCGCAAGCGCTAAAGGCAGAGCTCACGTGATCTCGATCAACATAGTGTCGGGATCGATGTGGATGAGCGATAAAAGCCACCAGCGCGTAAGAAAAGACTTCGCTTGCACAGGCGATTGACGAAAACTTCGCACGATAACGACCGCTGCAGGACCTGATGTGATGGATCAGTCCGAGGCGCAATGTAGTACGTCTTGGAGGTAAGCCGCCATAGTTTCAGGGGATTCCATCTGTTCCGTGCCATCAAACGTAAAATACTCCGTAGAAAAAAGCAACGATTATCCTGATCGCAAGCCGCGGGACGAGTGGGTGCACCCTTCGCTAGCGCAAAAGCCAAGAGAGGGGGATCTAGACCCTTAACCCTAGACCTACCGATTCAAAGGATACCCCCTGGCTCGCCAGGAGGCCTCCCCGTATGACCCCTTGCCGGGACTTGTGGGTCGAAGTCCGCAGACGAGCGCCGATAGGGCAAGGTGCTCATGGTGGCTTTCTCCCGACATCCGCGCTAGCTGGTGATGCAGCGAATGAACGATTGCCGCATTGCTATTCCCGCGTCGCTCCATCCGCTAGTACAGGTTGGGAATCGCGTCGGAAGCCTCTTCTTCGCCATCATCTTTCTCCTCTCTCTGCCACCCGCCCCCTCCTCGTTCCTTTCGAAGGCATACCGGTTCGTCTGCATCTGCTTGCTCACCTATTCCGAATGTCTTGATGGACACTCTTTGACCATGCAACTCGAATTGATTGTCAACAAACTTACCCCCATCATCATGACTAATCTGATCTTGCAATCATCAGAATAGCCGGTACACCGCCAGACATCTTCGCTTACTCCTTCGGCCGATCTTACTGTACAAATACCTACTATTGCCAGGAGGGATATTCGTCTCCATGCTCATCCGAATCTTTCTAGACACACAAAGTAGATACTTCACCTAGAACATGCCTTCGATATCCCGTCGCCGATCGACACAAAGCGATGCCAGCTCTGACTCCGGTTACAGCGACACCTCAGACAACTCCCGCAGCACTGCTCCAACCGAGCACAGTGACCAACCGGATTTCAAGTGTACCGATATCCTACATCAGTATGGACACAGAGATGAGGCATGTGTCGCAGAGAGCTGGGATTACCCAGTTTATGAGGAGGAATTCGATGATGCAGCATCCGTGGAAACCTACGCCTCAACACATCTGTCGGAAGAAGATGTCGAAGATGACGACCTTGAATATCAAGAGACATACCGTGAACCAGAAATCACCGAGCCACGCACAACGCCTGCTACCCCGGAGGATTTTGCACACTGCTTTCCTACGAAACGACGCTTGTTTATCCGACATGATGACTCTTCCTTCGATGGTAACATGAACCTCCAAGTCTACACGGAAATCCCTCGGGAAGAACACAGAGTTGACCTGACTCTCTACCATCTACGAATGCATGATTTGAAGAATCGCGAATTCTCTCTTCGCCGCTACTGTCGTGAATCTGGCCGCGAGGTATGCCACTCAAGTCGGAAATACACCAAGCCATCTAGCAAGCGACCAGGCATACAGCGATCGATGAGCAGTGCTTTGTCGACTCTGCGAGGCAAGTCCGGCTCAAAACCAGCCACCCTGGAAAGTCTGAATCGACGAGACACGGGTTATGCATCTCATTCTGAAGAAGATCTCGAGGTAGAAAGGTTTATGCAATCGCGAAAGAGCATGAGTAGTAGTCTACCTCTGCCAACAAATACTACTCATCTCGAGTTCTCCAACTACGCCCATGTCGACGTCAAGCGACGCGGGACCGGCGAGGCAAAGCGGTACAGCTTCGAATACTGGGGAGCGGAATACGCCTGGAGACGCGTCGTAATCAAGACCCACAGTCAAAGTCAGGTTGCCTACCATCTTGTCGATACACGGACTGCGGCTCGAGTGGCCCACATTGTGCCGGACATGATGACTACTTCGGAAGCTCGTCATGAAGTCGAGAAGGGCGGCTGGGTCCCCCCATGCTCGATGTACATTAGCGATGAGAAGGTTGTACAGGACCGACTACTGGATATCGCGGAGTGAGTGACTCTGGTCCGAAAGATAAGCCCCATTACTGATTAATTAAGTGTCATCGTCGCTACCGGTTTGACTGCCCTTGTCGACGACTGCATCAAGAGTCGTTGGCACCAGAGTAAGGGTACGCAGAAGGCGCTCCCTACGCTCATGATGTCAGCATTGAAAATGAACATGCAATACGTCGGTCCCAGACGTCTTGTTGAAGAAGTCTTCAACCTCCGGGGCGTCACAGGTACCCGAGAATCTACTCCCTTACGACAGATCACCGCTTAAGCGGTAGACCGAGACCAGTCTCAGCTCTGGCAACTCGAAGTATTTTGTATATTCTGTAACATGATACCCTCTGCATATATCCATCCTTTTCCTGGATCTTACGGCAGCATTAGCTATGATTTGCGTTCACATAACGAATATTTGATGAGCGTGCATCTGGTGTCACGGAGGAGTATTGGCAGCATGGAGAACGCATATTCCTCTTCCTCACAGTGGTCAGAGAGCTATCTTCGGTGGCGAATCGCATGTGGTTGGAGGCTCTCGGGTCTGAGTTCCCATGTATATACACTACTATCTACCAATGGTCTCTGATCTTATTCCACATACTGTAGCCTTCCTTCTGGTGCCGATACTGATAGGGCGACCAAACAGGATAGGTGCATAAAGCCAAACGTCTCGGAATATCCAATGTGAGAGCGTCGCAGCCCAACCAACAGCCCGACTGCAGTAACACCATTACCGGTTGTGGTGGACGCCAACAGTCCATGTGCCACTTGTCGATCGCTGGATTTGTACACCCGGCATCGGATCTGGCATAAATGCAGAGGCAGCTGTGGCAGCGTCATTAGGGTGAAGCGTGCCTTCCCAATCTGCACGTCGGCCTTGCACTCGGCTCTTTCCAAACAACCTCTTCCCACATAAAACCGTTTTCCTTCGACCCGATGCGTCGCCTACAGAGTGTCAAACGAGCGGTAGCTCGGTTTGAAGCCTCGCCATTGACGCACTTGCCTGCTGGACATCGGTCATTTGCGGCAACTGACATGAACAACATCCAGATGCCAGGGTTCAGTGGTTCCAGCACATGCTCCAGCCTCTCCATACTCCACGATCTCACGCTCTTGACGAACTCTCCAAGCTTCAGAGACAGGTACTCACACATGGCTCAGGCTCGTCCCCAGAGTGGGTGGCTAGACCTTTTTTGGCTCCCAGAACCCTCTCTCGTTCAATGGACTCCATGCTACCGTCCTATCCCTCGAATCAACCATCTCTCCAGAGTGCGAGCACACCACCCACCAAAAGCATCAAATCGTGCCACCGCTCTTCTGCTTGCCGTTGGCACCAGCATCTCAATGACAGCACACCGCTATTATTTAGTCTGCTCGTCTCGTCTGCCCCTTTGCCGTGGACAACGCGCCACGGCCCGTTCCCTCGGGTCCATGTTCTTTGAAGAATGGCTCCAGATGCCATCGTCGCCCCGTGTGTGAGCACCCGTAGTTCGAATCAGGTGTCTCATACTTCATCATGCATGCTTCCAGGGATTCCTCTTTCTCTCGATGCGGTTGCTCGCGTATCGAGCTGCTGGATGCTTTTTCTTTCCCATTGCTGGGTCTCTCGTTCTTTATTGCTATTCACTGCCTTGATCTGGGCGACGAAGACGGATGCAGAAGTCGAGCTCTGCTAAATATCTTCTTCAATCTCCTTGATCCGTGCATTTTTCCTTCAACAGATTGCAACCTGTACAGATCGATCAAGGCGACGGTCTAATCACCTCTTACCACTCCTCGAAAAAGTCGAATAATCCACCACCAACGAAACTGTCCTCCACTACAACCATACTTTCAACAGCCCCGATTTCCAACTCAGCTTCCTCTCCCACAATGTCTTCCCCACTCTCACCTATCTCACCCAACGGTCTTCGCTCCTCGTCATGGCAGGACAAGCTACAAGGTCAGTCCTCCAACCCTTCATCCCTCCATCCCATCTACCACAAGCTCCTAGCCCCTTTCAAAAACCCACACAAAAATCAAACAACAACACCAACAGCCAAACCCCACCCAAGCATCTACACCCTACCCCAAGCCCTCCGTCCCCCAAAAACCCCACACAACATCCCCTCTCTCCAATAACAGCTAACCCCTACCTCTACCCAGACCACTGCCGCCGCTCCCAACTCCACCCCCCCGTCTTCAACATCGTCTCCGACCGCCGCGGCGGCCGCACCGCCTGGTCCTCCACCGTCACCGTCCACGGCAACCAGACGATCCACGCCCGCTACTGGTATGACGGGCAGTATGTTAATAATGCTAAGGTTAGTTTCCCGGGAGTTCCTATACCTGCTCTATATCACTACCTACATCTTTGGATGCGCACTAGGAAAGCAGATGCTCTCGAGACAAGTTTTGCAGCCCTCATGTTTCTTTTGGGAATGGAGATGCTGATGATAGTGGTGTGATATAGGAGGATGCTGCTGAAGTCGCGCTGCAGGCTCTGACGGGCGCTCCCGGCTCGCCTCAGCAGCAGCAGCAGCAGCAGCAGCAGCAGCAGCAGTGGATGGGGAGGCAGGGGGTTAGGGCTATGGGGATGTGAGGGATTGACCCGGAAAGAACAAGCCCGAAACACGCAGGACACTGGTGCTCCGACGTTGGGCTTAAGAAGAAAAATCCTCCTTTTGGGGTTGAAGAGCATCATGTGGGTCGTAAAGGCGTGCTAGGGATCCCTCGTTTGTGATGTTGGGATAGGTCTTTTGTTCTTGTTTGATAAAGCCTAGGATGTGCTGTACTTGCGGGATGATTTGGGGAGGAAGTGAGAGGGGGGCAATACAGGCATAGATGGGGTGAAAGGGGTTGTGAGTGCTGGTTGGGCCGTAGATCAGGAGGGTTGTGCCCACAGCTGGTCTTTGCTTGTATGGGGGGGGTGGGGCGCACATGCTGAGGGGGATGGTGTCTTTGCAGGAATGGGGTTTGATTGGGGTCTAGGGTAGGGATATCCACACGCTCTCTCTCTCTTTCCTTGAGGGAACACGACCAGAGATTCTTCTCACTTTAGCGGTCACTGTATGCATCCATTGCCTACTACCTTCTCTGCCTCATTCCCCTCTTGCTGCCTCTTCATCCCTTCCTTCAGCCTGTCCCTTCAGGCCTCCCTTGCTAGCGCACAACTTCACACCTCCTTTTCATTTCACACCCGCAACTCACCCCTTTGATCTCAACCCCCCCCTATGCTCCACTCTCGGGGCTCCAATCCCTCAGCTCTCCTTTATCAGCTTCCCTCCCTCTGCTCCCCTCCCCGCCACCAACATCCCTTCTCCCTCTCCTCCCTCCTCCTCCTCCCCCTCACACCCCCAACGTCACCCCAACCCCCCCCAGCGCTCTAACAGCCCACCCGGGCACCCGGTCCATATCCCCGTCGCACAACTCCGCAAAGAATTCTTCCACGAACGAGGGGTAACGGTCGGCGATGATGGCGGCTCGTGCATGGCTCATGAGTGTTTGGAGGTGGTGGATGTTGTGGAGTGTTAACCTGGGGAGGGGGGGTTTAGTGGGTGGGGTGTTAGGGGGTGGTGGTGGGGAGGGGGAAAGGGGGTAGGGTATCAAAATGGGAAAAGGGAGAAAGGAGATACAAATGCGCGCCCACGGTTTCCTTAGCAGCGACATGATAGATGTAAGCGCGAGTGATGCCAAGACCGCCAGACGAAGTGGGGAGGCAGCATGGGCACGTGCAGGTGGCGGAGATGGGGCGGAAGTCGGTGCGGTAGGTGGAGTGCCGGAGATTGAGGGTGCCGGTGGGGGTTATGGCGTTGCCGAAGCGCTGGGGGGGTGGGGAGTGTTAGTTTATTTTATAGGGTGGGATGGGAAAGAAGGATAGGAGGTTTGATTTGTGGGGAGGTGGTGAGGGGGTAGAGAGGGGCCTTACGGCTGTTCGACTTGGCCAGACACAGTCGAACATGTCGGCGCCTAAGGCGATACAGACGACTAGGTCTTCGGGGTAGCCGACACCCATCACGTACCGCGGCTTGTTGTCCGGTAGCCAGCTGCAACATGCTTGCACTCTGAGCTCGGTATCAATACATGTAGTCCCAAATACCAGATCTTCATGGACTCACACGTCACAAAAAGCGTCCTTCGCCTCGCCCCCACTCAGCCCTCCAATCGCCACCCCCGGCGTATCCCTCCGCGCCATCTCCTCACAGCACGTCTTCCGCATCTCGAGATCCAACCCTCCCTGGATGATGCAGAACAGATTCTGCGTCTGCGGGTTCCTGTGAGCGGCGATGCAGCGGTCGAGCCAGCGGATCGAGCGCTCCATGGCTTCCCGCATACGCTCCTTGTCTGGGGACGTGGTGGCAATGACATCGTCGAGCTGCATGATGATGTCGCTGCCGATGGTATTTTGCAGCGAGATTGAGTGTTCGGGCGTTAGAAGCATTGGGGAGCCATCGTGAGGGCTGAGGAAGCGAACGCCTTCTTCGGTAACTTGTGCGAGTTTGAGCAGGCTTACCATCTGAAATCTTTATCAATCGGCAAGGAGAAATATTAGTCGTTGCTAGCATAAATGATAATTCGGCAAAAGGACTCGCACCCACCGCTATCCGTAAGGATATTGCCCTTCCATCCTTGCAAGGCGTGGGCTCCGCCTACTTTCTCGAGGGTCTCCTGCCCAGGCTTGAGACCGAGGTGATAGGTGTTGTTGAGGCATAGCTTGCAGCCTGTTTGGGCTAGTTGGCTGGGAGTGAGGCCTTTGAGGGATGCTTGGGTTGCTACCGGCATAAAAATTGGCAAAGGGACGGGGCCGTGAGGCAGGATCAGATTGGAGGCGCGGGCTTTGGTGGTCTAGAAAAGAAGATCCTCCTATCAGTATTATACTTGAATGAAGTGAGCATGATGGTGGAAAAGGTATTCCTCGTCTTGATGAGATAAAAGACGGACTGACGGAGCAACGTGCGATAATCTCAAATGAAAGAGCTGGAGACTCCGTGGAAATTGACATGGTTCTACAGAAAGAGAAGGTTCTTCGAACAGCTTGCTTTGGGGTAAGACTACTAATTAGAAGCATACGAGTCTGACATATCCCCAAAGAGTCCTGGCATAGCCAGTGTCCGATATTCAGCGTTGATGGGTTAGAAGAGGCGTTGCTGAAGTACCGGACGTCTATGCTGAGAGATCAGTGCTCCAGGGAATCAGTGAAAGGAAAAATGAAAGGCACTTTCACTAATCGTCATAGCAATCTACTTTCCTTGGGGTTGATATCAATAATAATGTATGCGGTTGATTTCCCCTGATTCTACCCATGAAAGCCCTGGGATAGCCCTAGGTATTAGCGGTTTCATGAAGGTCGGCAAAGCTTGGCATTAGGGAAAGACTTAATCCCCCACCATCGACACATATATACCATAGGTCACCTCCTTGATTATCGCAATTGCACCTATTGATCTAATTAGCAAACTAAAGCTTCTAATTATATTAATTATCAAATTTAGATTGTTTTAGATCTACAATATGTCTTCTTAACGTCGCAATCAAGATCTCGTCTCTTCTTATTACTCTATATTGTCTTGTGTCTTTAATAGACAAAGACAATCTACTATTCGAGTTACTATAGTTGTCATCGTCTCTAGAGATAGAGATCGAGACGTTGTAAACAACAATTAGACTATTTTCTTATCTCTATTAAACAATAAATTTGCTATTGATAGCAACAATTGCGATTGTTACGATAATCGTACTTTCCTTGCTTGATAGAAAGATATTTCTTGCTTAATAGGATATTTCTTGGCAATCAAGCCTATATTTAGATTCGAAGAACTTTCCTTCTTTTAGCTAGCAATTCAATTCTTTTTATTACATTGTGTTCTTCTCTACAATGCGAGAATCACATTTTTTAATAGCTTCAAAGAGTTTAATAATCAATTTCTACATTAATTGCAATCAAAGAAGAATATTTTATCAAAAAAGAATTATCTTATTAAAGAGAAATTATCTTATTATTATTTTTGCTTCTTAAAAGTCTGCTTTATTACATCGTAAAGTTTACTTTTTTATTACAAAAATTGTCTATTAAGAAGAGAATATCTTATTAATATTTCGTATTGATAGAAGTTTGCTTTATAGATAAATATTACAACTTCTCTTATTAATAATTTTGACGTTATTGTCAAAACTATCAAATAAGATTATCGAGCTTGCGTAAAAGCTAAACGATTTTCTAACAAATTGTAAGATGCGAGTGCGTCTGCTACTTGTCGACGCACTAAGGCGTGAAAGACGTGAGATATGATAGACTTTCATTACTATGCCCCAACTATATGGGTAGATAGTAGTAAGACTAATCATTGAAGAACAACGAGAGACGAGCTTTCTTTTTATCTAATATTTGCCATGACGTGCGAGTCTATTTCTCGTTTTTTAATCAAAAAGAGAAGTCGTGCGATTCGAGACTTCCATAGAAAGTCGAGATCACGTGCTCTATTATATTCTAAGGCGCTAGCGCGTCGATAACGCTATAGCATTACAATTATCTTCTCTCTTAGAGCACTAATTCTTAATGATGTAAGAAGCTATATTAGTCTCACACAAGGCGAAGGCGTCTATTAAGCGCCAACGTTACAAAAGCTCGTTAAAAATCTTCTCAAATCTCCAAAAACTTGAAAAAACAAAGATAAATTAAGATAAAACTTTCATTAAAATGAAGCAATTAATCGATCTTCTTTTTAAGCGAATGTTGAAAATAAACATTTTCGTCTACTTTTCGACACATTTTTTTATTTATTTCGATGTATTGTGCAATACACTAACATGCATTTAGAATTTAAAATAAAAATAAAAATAAAAACGAGAACAAATTGTCGATAAAGATAAAGAAGACAAAGTCGAAACAAATCGCTTTCAAACTTCTCACTAATTTAGATAAAACGAATTCGAAATTTTTTTTCGCAAAATTTTACGATCTTGCGATTAAGTCTCTTCGTAATTTTGAATTGTTAACGAAATCGTTAAATAATAATGTAATAAGTTTTTATTTTACTTTTGTTCGCGCTTCGCTCACTTATATATTTTTAAAAAATGAAGAACGCGAAAATGCGTATAAGCGACGAGAACGAATTTGTGACGAAGATAAAAAAGATCGTACAAGTCAAATTTCTTGCAATGTGATTTTCTTAAAAAAACGTAAATGCTTCGAACAATTTCAAAGACTTGTCTACGAATAACTCTAAAAAGTTCAACGATCTATTTTCGAATAAATTCAAGATATTTCTTTAGTTTTCTAGAGCGAATTTAATAAATTGTTAAAGACTTGCTAAGTCGTTGCAATACATCGTCGATTAATAAAAAGTAATTAAGTAATTATGTTTACAAGTTATGTTTTAAGCATTTATATTAAGAGAGACGATTTCATCATTTTTAGTATTTTATGTGACGAAATGAAGAATTTTTTTTTCGTAAATCTAATTAAATACGATAGCGATGCGACAACAATTGCGTAATATTTCATTAAACAAGTTATTGTTAATATAGTCGTCGTTGTTGCAATACGTGTTGCGTTATCTTTTTTAACTTCGTTTGTTATGCGTTTGCTCTTCGAATTTCTTTCGCAATTTATTGATCTTATTAAGAAACTTTTTTTTTAATTATTGATTGTACTTTTTGTTTCAATTTATTTACTTAATTTTATATCATATTTGCTTCTTTAACTTAATTTTATTTAGAATTTTTTCGATTTCTTATTCGACTTCGTCATTAATAAGTTTTGAAGCTTGCAATATTTATTTCGTTTGCTCATCGCCAACGCGATGCAAATATAATTTCAAGAGTGAAACATAAAAAGTATTATAAATTCAATAGATGTTAAGTAAAATAAAACGATAAACTTGCGTTTTACTTTTATTTTTAATCCTAAACGATTCGACATACTTGTGCAACATCTTTTTGCTAAATCTCTTTTGCTTTAGATTTTTAATCGAAAGCATAATCAATTTTTTTATAGCAAAACTCTTTGATCTATGTTTTTCATTGTAGTATTTCGCCTATTGTGCGACAACGTTTTTAAGACGCTTCGCTAGAACTTTTTTTAAATTATAAAGTTGTTTTACGCGTTCTTGTGTCAATGATATTTTCTTTTCGATGAAGTTGTTCTTAACTTCATAGTGAATCTTCAAATAATAATTGTATTAGATAAAACAACAAAGTCTTAATTAAGGCGTAATGATTATTGTTATAAACAAATTTTGTCATTAGCAATAAATTAGTTTATTTCGTTTATTTCGAGTCAACGTAAATGCGAAGATAGTGCTTAAGAATTTGATTTTGTCGATCGATTAAATTATTTATCTAAGAATGAAAAATAATATTTAATTGTTTTCTAATTCGTGCATGAAAGCATACGACAAATTAGAAGACACTAGTAAAGACAAATTCTTTATCGCTTATTATGTCAATTAGCGTTTCGAAATGTAAAACAATTTTATCGAAAAACATTTTCGCTAGCTTTGCGACATCGATTCTAGTGATTACAAATATATATTTAGTTATTTTTGTATAGCGATCAACTATTACGAAGATTAAGTTATATACGACTTCACAACGTTTGTTTGACAACAAGTTCGTTACAAAGTTTATAATAATTTTCTTTTATAGCTTCTTTGCAATAAGTAAAAATCGAAACTCATTATACGACTTATAACGAGAAACTTTGATGCGTTGACAAATATCACATGTTCTAACATACGCTTTCATTTATTTCGCGCAAACGAGTCAAAAATATTTTCTTTAAAGTAGATTTAAGATTTTCTCGATTTCAAAGTGTTTCGTCAAAGAGTCGTTATAATTCTTGCGAATTAACTTTTTTTCAACGATTGCATTTATTAAGACATAAAGCAATTTATTATGTTTAACGAAACTCTCTTGATTTAGAGCTCATGTTTTTCGTTAACGACGAAACGACTTCTTGATTTCGATACGAATTTTTTTGATTTAAGTGTCTTCAATTTAAAGATTCTTAATTAAGAATTTCATTAATCTTTAAGATTTCTTATACGATTTCTTTGACATATCTTTAATCACTTTTCTTGAAATAACAACTTGTACACTAGTTAATTAAAATTAGACTAGTCGCGTTAACTCGAAAATGTCACGTGCAAATGTCAAGACTCGAGTTAAAAAAAATTCGAAGAATCGAATCGTCACGACTCGATCTTGGCGTCGAGTCGAACTAGAGAGGTGATATCATAATCTAACTCGACGATTAGTCTAATTAAAATAGAGATGCTAGTTTATTAAAAACTTTCTTTTTATTTTATGATCTCGAAATTTTCGCGTCATTAGTGAATATTTCTATTAGTTGTAATACGAGAATCAAATTATCTAATGTCTTTCATTCGCTTTGCGTTAGCGACTTTTCGTCAAACGACAACGCTAACTTATTTTGAAATATAAAGGTCAAATTAACTAATGTTTTTCGTCTACTTTGCGTCAACGAATTTTTGTTAAACGACAACGTCAATTTGTTTTGCAACGTTAATAGCAATCTTGTATTCAACGACGAAATCTCTTCATAGTTAAGATGTCTTGACAATTTATTCGCCAAATTTTTCTTATTCGAACGATGAAAGATTTCAAAGTTATAGACTAAGCGTTTAACGAACTTGTCTTAAGTTTAGCTTCTTTTAACTTATAAACTTTTTAAGATTATCGTAATTCTCTTCATAGTTAAGATGTCTTGACAATTTATTCGCCAAATTTTTCTTATTCGAACGATGAAAGATTTCAAAGTTATAGACTAAGCGTTTAACGAACTTGTCTTAAGTTTAGCTTCTTTTAACTTATAAACTTTTTAAGATTATCGTAATTCAATTATATCTTAATAAGATAAGCATTGCTCTTTAAATAGTGTTTTTACTACTTAAAAGCGACTACAATAGCTAGCAACTTCTAATTATGCGTCTCATAATTTTGCTTCGCCCAAATCATTTTTCGCGATTAAAACGTTATTGAACGCCAATTTTTGTCGTCATTTTGTTAACTTAAAATGCTCGCAATTACAAAGTTAAACGCGTCAATCTTTACTCTAATTTTCTTGCTCAAATTGTAGTGACAAAGTAGTGAAGTCAACATAAAAATGTCGCAAAATTGGCGAAATGTTTGCTCTACTTCATTCGATTAAACGAAAAAATCAAATTTCTTGTTATTCTTACTTTCTTTCAATAAATTAATAAGAGAAATAGCTTTTTTCAAATAGCGATGTATAAAGCGTCTATAAAAGTTTACGAAGTCTAGAAACATCTAAAGCTTACGATAAGTTTTTAATTTAAATTACTTCTTAATCGTTTTAATTCTTTTCAAGTTCATCTATATATCTTTTGAAAATACGATGAAGTTCAAAAATTTAATCTTTGTAGTGTTAAATTTACACTTTTTTAGATTAATGTATAGCGAATATTTGCGAAGACGTTTTAACATCTATTTAACATGACGTCAATGCTTCGTCAAATCATTGCTATACACTAGTATGTCATTCATATAAATTACGCAAGTTACTTCAATTAATTCTCGCAACGCCTTATTGATATAAATTTAAAAAATTGCGAATGCGTTTGCTAGTTCAAATAATATGATTTAATATTCGAAATGCTTATAGCGCATGCGAAACGTTATCTTTTACTTATTATTGCATTTAATGCGAATGCGATAATAGACGTTCTTCAAATTCAAGGCGATAAAGCGCTTTGCTTCACATAGATGATCTAGCGTTTTCGTAATTAAAAGCAATGAATAACAATTCTTGATAATAATCGCATTTAGATCTCTATAATCGACGCATAAACGTAATTTATCGTTCGATTTTAATATAAATAGAATAGAGACGTTTGCAAACGAAACTAAATGCTTAATCTAGTCTTTAACTAACGCATCATCGAGATATTGTCAAAGTATTGTTAACTCGTTTTGTGAAAATTTATAAAAAGATATAAAAGATAACTCTTTGTCGTTTTAAAACTTAATGACATAATTTTCTTTTCTTAATTTTAATAAAATTCTAATTAATTTATTATTATATACATCTTCTAGATTTCTTAACTTCTTAGAAATCTTAAACTTCGCTAGTTTTTTGCTTGACGCCTTCATAACGTTAGCGCAAACAATAGCATAGATTATGCTATGCTTAACGAGATCTAAAACAAACTACTTAAGATTAATTGTCTTCAATTTGTTATTTGCGATCTTGAATCGACAATTTTGCATTTTCGAATCAATCAATATGTCTTACTTGACTAGCATTGACATATCTAATATAAGATCAAAACTTATATATTTAATTAAGTAAAATAAGATAGTGCATTCTCGATGTTAACTTCACGAGTTAATTAGATAATAGATCAACTCATAGACGTCGTAGCAATAATGATTATCGTCATTAAGAAAACTTAATGTTAATAAGATAACGAATGTGAATTGCAATTTTCATTACACTACGTAGACATAATTAATGAGATTCAACTTAGCTTTCAAGTTAACTAAATTTATAACTTGACGTTCGTTATTAAAAAATCGAGTTTAATCTTTTACTAAAATTGAGTTCATTGTTTTTATTTGTCTTTTTTGCTTCGTTTGCGAGACGTCGATGAAGCTTGATCTTTTTTTGCATCGATTGTAGTAATAACGACAACGATAAACTTGTCTTATTTGTATTTATTGAAACACTTCGTTTTGTAATGTCTCTTTTTATAACATTCAAAGCATTCGATACAACTTAAATAGTTCATGTTATTAATTTCGTAAATTCGTTTATGCGACGTCAACAAATCTTTAAAGATATAGAGCTTCTTGTTTTTAATAAACTTGTCGATCTTATCTAAGCGACAATTCTAATAAAATTTATCTAAAGAGACATTAAAATTTTTTGTAATTTGCTAATTGTTAAAGCTACTTAAGCTTGCTTCGCGAATGCAATTTAATGTTTATTTTTACATAATAATTATAGTTAAAAGCTCATCGCGAATGTTTAATACGTTATCGATGTCTAGAATTTTCATTTTTAAGTTTAACTTAAGCTTGATTAAAAATATATAGATTCTATGCTTCTTTAAGAGCGACAATAAATGAGTCTTTAACTTATTTAAATATTTCTTAAAGACAATTATCTTTTGATCTAGCTTTTACTTAGCGTTCTTTCATCTTTCATAGACAAGAAGACGACAATTAGCAAAATTAATTATTAAATTTAATAAAAACTCTTTAAATTATTCAAAGATCTCGCTTTTCAATTTAGCGTCATTGCTTGTTCTTAAATATCATTGCGTAACGACATCGTTTTCTAAAAATAACATGCAATAGAGAATTCTATTCTTATTCGTAATAAAATACGTCAAAGATCGCATTATGTTAATGTTAATCTTGCGAAATCAAATGATATGTTTACTCACGCTTAAACTTTTATATAATTTTAGTTTTTCGAACTTTAGAGACTTAAACATAATTAACGACGATGCGATAGCAATTTAAGAAGCTTGAGAGTTTGTTTCTTCGATCACTATAATTTGAGTCTATTAAGCATTTCGCAAATCTCAAATCTTCGTTATTAACGTTTTAATCTATTAATGTAAAATTGAAGCTTTAATCGTATTTGAGTTATTATCTTCGTCGACGTCACGCTAGCAATAATTATCTTCGTCGACGTTTCGTAGACGATTGTTGCTTCGAAAGAAATCAAATCTCTCGAACTCTAATCTAATAATCGAATAATTGTTATAACTTGAATTGTTTTAATTTGACATAATGCTATTACGCTTTAAGTCTTTCTTTTCGAAAGATGAAGCGATTAGAATTATAAAGTGCGAATGCGTTTGCTATTTGTCAACGCATGAAAATGTAAAAGACGTGAGATATAATAGACTTTCATTACTATGTTTCAATTATATAAAGTAGATAGTAGTAAGACTAATCGTTAAAGAACAACGAGAGACGAGCTTTCTTTCTATCTAATACTCGCCATGACGTGTGAGCTTGCTTCTCGCTTTCTAACTAGAAAGAAAAATCGTACAATTCAAGACTTTCATAGACAATTAAGATGTTACGAGCCTAGCTCGGAACAGCGTGGTATATTAATTACAGCGCAACATGTAGCACGAAGTACGACTATCTACATGTTCGACGACTTGACGAACGAGCAATGTTCGACATGCTTGATAGCGAGCTAAGCGAACAATGTTCGACATATTTGACAACAAGCAAAGCGAGCAATGTTCGCGTTCGACATGTTCGACAACGAGCTAAACGAGCAATGTTCGACATGTTCGACAACGAACGTAACGAGCAAGAGAAATCTTCTTTAGTATATAGATTCCCTAAATACGACTTCTTTATAAATCGTGTTCAATTTATCTTAAGTCTTGACTTATTGTTACGACTAATTCAAGTTGCAAACTCCTTGTTATCAAGTGATTGCTTGCTTGATCTAAAGACGTCTACAAATCTTTTCAAACATAAACTCTCTCTAATATCTTCGAAGAAAGTACTAGCGTAACACTTTGAACACTTTAGGATGTCTATATTAAGTCAACGCGCTTCTATCTCGAGCATCAACTTTACAACAAAAGAAAAACAACTCGTATTAAATCTTATGAAGATCGATGATAACGACAATAGTATCGACAATAAAGAAGAAATTTTATCAAAGATTAAAATCAATGCTTTAAACAAATATTATGAAGATAGAACTAAATTGAAGAATTAAATTACGCAAGTTGAAATCTACTTTACGTTTTATCTCGTTTCAAGAAATAAAAAGACCTTGTTAACTTCTACTTTTCTTCGAGAACGAGTTCAACATTAATTGAAGTCAAATTTACGAAAGTATCTTAAGAATGAAGAAAATCTAAGAGAAATCTTCATCAACTTCGATGTCTTCAAAAAAGAACTACGACAAATATTTAAAATATTTAACGAAAAACAAATAACGAAACGAGTTATTTAGCATTTGCAACAAAAAACATTAGCAACAAACTACGTCGCCAAATTCCTAGACTAATTGTCGAGTCGAGTTTCGATATTAACATTCTAGCTCGACCTAGATACTCGATATCAATCTCTTGACTCGACTTGGAATTAATCTTGGGTCAACGATTTCTTGATTCGACTTAATCGACTCGCCAAGCAATCGAAAATGACGTCAAAATGCCAAGATTTCTATTTTTAAAAAAAATCGCATTATTCGAATTACTAAAAATAGTTTAAAAATAATAACGCACAAATAACGTATAAATGCATTATCTAAATGCATTACTATATAATATTATAAACAAATTAATTAAATTAATCAACTTAATTAAGTTAATTAATGCACTTTTTCAAAAATAATCTAAATTTTT
>JAABUQ010003831.1_pt1 | contig 26690 bp, 22 predicted proteins | sample 5560001 | NCBI WGS metagenome assembly JAABUQ01 (sample SAMN10711888, study PRJNA513371) | rock metagenome | isolation source: Antarctica rocks | place: Antarctica: Victoria Land, Finger Mt nord | collected 2015-12-18 | reverse complement strand
GTACATCTACGGCAAGCGCAACATGATCCACATCATCGACTTGAAGGAGACGGTCCGCGGGCTGCTCCGGGCGTCGAAGTACTTCAACAAGGTCGCCTCCGAGAACGGCCTGATCCTCTTCGTGGGGACGAAGCGGCAGGCGGCCGAGACGATCGTCGAGGAGTGCACCCGGGCCGGGATGCCGTACGTGACCGAGCGCTGGCTGGGCGGCACGCTCACCAACTTCCGGACGATCCGGAGCCGGCTCGAACGGCTCGAAGAGTTGGAGACGATCCTCGACGGCGAGCAGGCGCTCAGCTACGGCAAGAAGATGATCTCGACCCTGACCCGCGAGCGGAAGAAGATCGAGCGGAACCTGTCCGGCATCCGGGCCATGACCCGGCTGCCCGAGGCGCTCCTGATCGTCGACCCGCACCGCGAGCACATCGCCGTCAAGGAGGCGAGGAAGCTCGGGATCAAGGTCGTCGCGCTGCTCGACACCGACTGCGACCCCGACACGATCGACCTGCCGATCCCCGGCAACGACGACAGCATGCGGTCGATCGAGCTGGTCGTGAAGCGCCTGATCGACTCGATCATCGAAGGCAAGGCCACCGCACCCGCCGAGCCCCCCCCTCGCGAGCGTGAAGACCGCGACGACGGCCGACGCGGCGGCGGTGGCGATCGCCGGGGCGATCGGCGCGGCGGTGGCGGCGGCGATCGTGGCGGTCCCGGCCGGGGCGGCCCCAACCAGGGCCAGGGCCTCCAGCGCAGCGGCGCCCGGGCCGGCGGCCCTCCCGCCGCCCCGCAGGCTCCTGCCCCCCCGGCCCCAGCACCGGCTCCGACCCCGACCGAGCCCTCGGGCGCCGGCGAGTCGGTCGCCGAGCCTTCGCTCAACGTCCCGCCGGTGGCCGATTCCAATCCGGGCACCCACGACGAAGGGGTCACGCCCGGCCCGGTCGGGGGGGAGGCGCCCGCCTCGCCCAAATTCGACGAGTGAGCCGATCGAGCCAGGGGACCGCACGTCCCGGACGCTCCCGATGATCGAACGCGGGGGGACGAAGGCCGGTTTAGGCCCGTCCCCCCGTCCCACCATCCAGCAACCCGGCCGCGGAGCCGGAAACGGCCTCGACGGTCGAACCTCGAACCGACGTACTCCTGTCCGACTTACCTGACGACCCGACGAACGCGAAGCGAGCAAAGGGAGAATCGCCGATGGCCGAGATCACGGCTCAGGCTGTCAACGAGTTCCGCAAGTCGACCGGCTTGGGCCTGATGGAGTGCAAGGCACTCCTGAAGGAAGCCGAGGGCGACCTCAAGAAGGCCATGACCCTGGCCCAGGAGCGGGGCAAGGCCAACGCGGCCAAGCGCGCCGGGCGGGCCGCCCGGGCGGGCCGGGTCGAAGTGTACATCCACCACGACGGCAAGTCCGGGGCGCTGGTGGAGGTCAACTGCGAGACCGACTTCGTCGCCAGGAACGAGGAGTTCCGCCAGTTCGCCAAGGACCTGGCGCTGCACATCGTCGCGTCCAACCCCCTCTGCGTCCGCCGCGAGGAGATGGACCCCAAGGTCGTCGAGGAGCAGCGGCGGATCTTCCTCAAGCAGGTCGAGGACAAGCCCGAGCCGATCCGCGAGAAGATCGCCGACGGCAAGATCAACTCGTGGTACGGCGAGAGCGTCCTGCTCGACCAGATGTTCGTCAAGGATACCGCCAAGACCGTCCGCGAGATCATGACCGACCTCAACGCCCGGTGCGGCGAGAACATCTCGGTGGCCCGCTTCGCCCGGTTCATCGTCGGCGAGTCGGCCCCGGCCGAGTCCGCCGAGGCCGACGCCTGATCGAGCCGGCTTGCATCCCATGCTGACGAGGGGTCGGCGAGCGGCGACGCTCGCCGGCCCCTTCTCGAAACAAGGCCGGACCGGCCCGCGGACTTTCCTCCTCACTGATCCTGGAGCCTCGCGATGGACGCAGCCTACCCCTTCGGCGCCCCGGTGTTCGGCCGGATCTTGCTCAAGCTCTCGGGCGAGAGCTTCTGCAGGCCGGGCGAGGGGGGGATCAACGTCGAGGAGGTCAGCCGGATCGCCCGCCAGACCGCCCGGGTCGCCGCCAGGGGGGTCGAGCTGGCCATCGTCGTCGGCGGCGGCAACATCCTCCGGGGGGCGTCGCTCAAGGGGAACGACGTGATCCAGGAGGCGACCGCCCACTACATGGGGATGACCGCCACCGTCATCAACGGCCTCGCCCTCCAGGACGCGCTCGAAGGGATGGGCTGCGAGACCCGGCTGATGACCACGATCCGGATGGATGAGGTGGCCGAGCCCTTCATCCGCCGACGGGCGATGACCCACCTGGCCCGCAAGCGGGTGATCATCCTGGCCACCGGGACCGGCAGCCCCTTCGTCACCACCGACACCGCCGCCGCCCTCCGGGGCAAGGAGCTCGGCGTCGAGGTCCTGCTCAAGGCCACCCGGGTCGACGGCGTCTACTCGGCCGACCCCGAGAAGAACCCGCACGCGGTCCGCTACGAGCACCTCACGCCCGAGCAGGTCCTCCGCGACGACCTCAAGGTCATGGACATGACGGCGATCGGGATGTGCGTCGACAACTCCCTGCCGATCCTGATCTTCGACTTCAAGAAGGACGGCAACATCGAGCGGGCCGTCGCCGGCGAGCCGATCGGCTCGTGGATCTCCAGCAGCCCCAGGCCCAAGGCGGCCAACCTGGCCTGACGGGCCGGCCCCGGCGAGCATCCTCGGGCCGCTCCTGGTATCCTTGGCAAATTGCCCTCGCCTCGATCTCGATGCGACCCCCTTTGAGGTTGTCCCCATGAGCACCGAAGAGATCGCCTTCGAAGCGGAAGAGCGGATGGAGAAGAGCATCGCCCTCCTGGCCGACCAGCTCAAGGGGGTCCGGACCGGCCGGGCGAATACCGGCCTGGTCGACTCGATCCGGGTCGATTACTACGGCTCGTCGACCCCCCTAAAGCAACTCGCCAACCTCAGCACGCCCGAGCCCCAGCAGATCCTGATCCGGCCGTTCGACCAGACCGCCCTCGGCGACATCGTCAAGGCGATCCAGGCCAGCGACCTCGGCCTGACGCCCAACTCCGACAACAAGGTCGTCCGGCTCAACGTCCCCTCGCTCTCCGTCGAGCAGCGCAAGAAGCTCGTCGGCCGCGTCAAGGACCTCGCCGAAGAGGCCCGGGTCTCGATCCGGAACATCCGCCGCGACGCCAACAAGTCGGGCGACAAGGAGTTGACCGACAAGCTCATGACCGAGGACGACCTCGAGCGCTGCAAGGAAGACATCCAGTCCCTGACCAAGCGGTTCGAGTCCAAGGTCAACGAGATGGCCGAGAAGAAGTCGGCCGAGATCCTCGAGGTCTGATCGGGCCGGGTCAGCCGTCGCGAGCGGCGGGGTCCTCGAGCTTGCGGTAGATCGAGGAAAGGCCGAGCCCGAGCCGGCGGGCGGCCTCGCGCTTGTCCCCCTGGCAGGCTTCGAGGACCCGGCGGATGTGCCGCCGCTCGAAGTGGTCGAGCGCGGCCCGGAGGTCTTCGCCGGCGTCGGGCGGGGCGAGCGACCCGGTGAGGAGGTTGGAGGGGAAGTCGTTCGGGGTCAAGATGGGCCCGTCGCCGAGGATCACCGCGCGTTCGAGGGCGTTGCCCAGCTCGCGGACGTTCCCCTTCCAGGGGGCGGCGGTGAGCATCCGGATCGTCGCGTTGTCGACGCCGTCGACCCGCTTGCCCAGGCTCCGGGCGTGGCGGTCGAGCAGGACGGCGATCAGCTCGGGGACGTCCTCGCGGCGGTCGCGGAGCGGTGGCAGCTTGATCGAGACGACGGCCAGGCGATAGTACAGGTCGGCGCGGAAGCCGCCGGTGTCGATCTCGGCCTCGAGGTCCTTGTTGGTCGCGGCGATCACCCGGGCCGCGACCGCCTCGGAGCGGTTGGCCCCGATGGGCAAGACCTCCTTGGTCTCGATCGCCCGGAGCAGCTTGGCCTGCGTCGCCTGGGGGAGTTCGCCGATCTCGTCGAGGAAGACCGACCCGCGACCCGCCGCGACGAACAGGCCGGCCCGGTCGCGATCGGCGCCGGTGAACGAGCCGCGAATGTGGCCGAAGAGCTGGTTTTCCAGGAGGTCGTGGGGGATCGCGGCGCAGTTGATCGCCAGGAACGGGGCGTCGGGCTCGCCCCCTTGGGCGTGGAGGGCCCGGGCGACGAGCTCCTTGCCGGTGCCGGATTCGCCGACGATGAGGACGTTGGAGCGGGTCGGGCCGAGCTTGCGGATCAGGGTCTTGACCTCGCGCATCGGCGGGCTCTCGCCGACGAGCGTCGCGATGTCGACCGGGGCGTGGATCTGGCGGCGGAGGGCGTGGTTCTCCCGGGTCAGGCGGCGGAACCGCATCAGGCGGTCGAGCTTGACGAGCAGCTCGTCGAAGATCACCGGCTTCATCAGGTAGTCGTGGGCCCCGCGGCGGAAGGCGGCCACGGCGGTCTCGACGGTGGCATAGGCGGTGATGATCAGGACGAGCAGCTCGGGGCGGACCCGGAGCAGGCGGTCGAGGAGTTCCAGGCCGTCCATCCCGGGCAACTGGACGTCGCAGAGCGCCAGGTCGGGCTCGAACCCTTCGATCAGGGCGAGGGCCGTCGGGCCATCGTGGGCGACGGCGACCTCATACCCCTCGCCGCCGAGGAACTCCTCCAGGGTCGAGGCGATCACGTCCTCGTCGTCGACGACCAGGACCCGTCCCCGGGGTCTTGGGCCTCGCTCGACCTCGGTCGGGGCGATCGCTCGGGTGGGCGACGATCGGCTCATCCTGGAGACTCCCCGGCGAAGGCCGGCATGGAGGCGAGGGGCGGGGCGGCGACCGGCGCGGGGTCGGGTCGATCGGCGGGCAGGCGGACCTCGAACGTCGTGCCTCGCCCCGGCTCGGAGCGGAACGTCAGCTCGCCGCCGAGTTCCTCGACGATCTGGCGGCTGACGAAGAGGCCCAGGCCGGTCCCCCGCGGCTTGGTCGTGAAGTAGGGCTGGAAGAGCCGGGGTTGGTCCTCCGCCGAGATCCCCCGGCCGTCGTCCTCGACGCTCAGGAGGACCGCGTTGCCGTCCTCGCGGCCTTGGAGATGGATCCGCCCGCCTCGGTTGGTGGCGTCGATGGCGTTGAGGACCAGGTTGAGGATGACCTGAGTCAAATGGTCGCGGATCGCCCGGACGGGGGGGAGGCCGGCGGGGAGGTCGGTGGTGATCGCGCGGTCCTTGGTCCTCTGGTAGTATTTGGCGATCCCCAGGGCCTCGTCGACCACGTCGGCGGGCCGGACTCGGGACCGGGCGGTCGAGGCGGGCCGGGAGAAGTCGACGAGCTCGCGGACGGTCCGCTGGATCCGGCCGAGTTGGCTCTCGGCGAGCTGGAGCTTCTCGTTGGTGTAGGGCTCGGGGTCGCGGCGGCGGATCATCTGGATCAGCGAGGAGATCCCGGCGATCGGGTTGCCGACCTCGTGGGCGATCCCGGCGGCGAGGAGCCCGAAGGCGGCCATCTTCTCCTGCTGGATCACCCGGGCCTGCGACGCCCGGAGCGCCGAGGTCCGCTCGGCCACCCGCCCTTCAAGCTCGGCCCGGTGGCGTTCGAGGTCGGCGTTGAGCCGTTCGAGCCGGGCCCCGATCGCCCGGAGGACCGAGGCCAGGGCGGAGGCCGCCCAGGACACGCACGCGAGGATCACGACCATCTCGACGACCAAGGCGGCGGTCGATCGGTCGAAGCCGAGCGACCAGGCCAGGGCGGCGAAGCTCAGGCAGTGCAGCCCGCAGGTCGTCCAGGCGATCGACTCGCGATAGCGGATCGCGCAACAGATCACGGAAAGGATGTAGTACCAGCGGAACGGGCTCCGCAAGCGGGTGTCGTTGAAGCACAGCAGCGCGATGAAGACCGCTTCCATCAGCGAGACGAAGAGGGGCAAACGCCTGAGAAACACCCTTCCCAGCCGGTAATAGACCGTGTCCAGGGCGGTGTAACCCGCGCCCAAGGCGAGGAACATCCAGACCGCCGACGGGTTGTGCAGCCCCGAGCGGGCCTCGACGAGCGCCACGCCCATGAAGATGCCGAACCAGCGGATCTTCACCACGATCGATTCGGTGGCCAGTTCCCAGCTCAAACGTCCCGCCCCTCCTTGAACCCACGGACCCGCGAAAGGTTCCGGCCCTCGGTCTCGCGGCGTCGCGCCCGGCGGTCGGATCTTGATTATAGGCGGGAGCCGAACCGTCGGCACGTCGCTAGCGAAACCAGGATCGACGAGTCGCGCGTGCGACCCGAAGATCCCTCCCCTTTCGCCGGACCCGGACCACTCGCTTCCGGCCGAGAAAGGTACCACGATGAGCACCTCCAAGAGCCCCATCCGCCGCGGGTTTCGCTGGCTGGCCATCCTCTGCCTGGCCTTGACCGCCCTCCCGATCCTCGCCGAGACGGCCTCTGCCCAGCGCTTCGGCGGCCGGGGTTATGGACGAGGCGGCGGCTTCTACAACCGAGGTTTTCGCGGCGAGTACGGCAACCGGGACTTCTACCGCGGCTACAACGGCTCCGGGTACGGCTATCCCGGCTCCGGGTACGGCAACGGCTATTACAACAGCGGCTACAGCGGCTACGCCGCCCCCGCCTACAGCCCGTTCCACGGCGGGTTGCCGCCGAACTCGCTGGCCTCGCCGTACGTGACTCCCAACGTCATCGGCGGGTACGGCGGCTATAACTGATCGATCCCGACGCAACCGCTGGCCCTCGCCGGCCCGCCGAGCCCCAGGGGCCGGCTGGCCGGCGGTCGCTTCGAACCATCCCGCTCGACCATCGCCCCGGGCCACGCGAGCCCGTATGATGGGTTCGTGTGGGGCCGACCGACCGGTCCCCGGCCGACCTGGGCGCGATGGGACGATCGATGACACTCCTCCGAACGATGCGGGTATCCTCGCGGTTCGCGGCCCTCTCGGCGTTCGTCCTGTCGGCCGGCCCTTGGGCGGCCGGGAGCGACCTCGGCCGGGCCTTGGACACGCTGAGCGGCGAGCGGGTCTTGGATCACATCAAGGTTCTCGCGTCCGACGCCTTCGAGGGGCGAGGCCCCGGCACCCCCGGCGAGCAAAAGACCGTCGCCTACCTGGTCGACCAGTTCCGCGCCGCCGGCCTCAAGCCCGGCAACCCCGACGGGACCTATCTCCAGGACGTCCCCCTGGTGGGATTCCAGGCGACGAAGACCGCCGGCTCGATCCGGTTCGGCGACGCTCACGGCAAGGAGATCCCCCTCCGATCTTCGGCCGAGTGGGTCGGCGTCTCGCGGCGATTCCGGGCGGAGACGAAGGTGGAAGGCTCGGACGTCGTGTTCGTCGGCCACGGCGTGGTGGCGCCGGACTATGGCTGGGACGATTACAAAGGGGTCGACGTCCGGGGCAAGACCGTGGTCATGTTGATCAACGACCCGGCGGTGCCCGACCCGGCCGATCCGTCGATGCTCGACCCGGCGAAGTTTGGCGGCAAGGCGATGACGTATTACGGCCGCTGGACCTACAAATACGAGATCGCCTCCGAGAAGGGGGCCGCGGCCTGCCTGATCGTCCACGAGGCCGGGCCGGCGGGCTACCCTTGGCCCGTCGTCGTCGGCTCTTGGGGCCGCGAGAACTTCGACCTCCCCGCGCCCGACGACAATGCCGCCCGGGTGGGGGTCGAGGCGTGGATCGCCCTCGACACGGCCAAGGCGATCTGCTCGGCCGCCGGCCGGGACTTCGGAGCCCTCCAGGCCGCCGCCCGCCGGCCCGACTTCCGGCCCATCGCGCTCGGGGCCAAGGCCGACTTCGCGATCTCGAACGCCGTCCGCGAGATCGACTCCAAGAACGTCGTCGCCCGGCTCGAAGGGTCCGACCCGGCGCTCCGGGGGGAGCACGTCGTCTACACCGCCCACTGGGACCACCTCGGCCGCGATCCCGCGCTCCCCGGCGACCAGATCTTCAACGGGGCGGCCGACAACGCCTCGGGCACCGCCGCGCTCCTGGAGATCGCCCACGCCCACGGAGAATTGCCCAAGGCCCCGAGGCGGTCGATCCTCTTCCTCGCCGTCACCGCCGAGGAGAAGGGGCTGCTCGGGGCCAAGTATTACGCCGAGCACCCGCTCTATCCCCTCTCGACGACCTTGGCCGACATCAACATGGACGTGATCAACCTCTGGGGGCGGACCCGCGACATCGTCAGCGTCGGCCTCGGCAACACGACGCTCGACGACACCCTCGCCGCCGTCGCCGCGACCCAGGGGCGGACCATCGGCGGCGACCCCGAGCCCGAAAAAGGGTCGTTCTACCGCTCCGACCACTTCGAGTTCGCCAAGCAAGGCGTCCCCGCCCTCAACGCCAAGGCCGGGATCGACTACGTCGGCAAGCCCGAAGGTTACGGCCGGGCCCGCCGCGACGAGTACACCCAGAAGGACTACCACAAGCCGAGCGACGAGGTGAAGCCGGACTGGGACCTCGCCGGCGCCGTCGAGGACATGCGGCTCTTGATGAGCGTCGGCCACGACGTCGCCCAGGGGACCGGCCAGCCCGAGTGGAAGCCCGGGTCCGAATTCAAGGCCCGCCGCGAGGCGATGCTCAAAGGCCAAGGGGCCAGGCCCTGACCTGGGCCCATCAACGCCCAACACTCCGGCGGTAGCCGGAACAGGCCGAGGGTGGGCGGCCCTGGGCCTCGCCCCGCTCCTGGTCCTGGCGGCCGGGGCCTGGCTCGATCGGCCGGGTCGTCCGCGCATTCGGCGCGGTCGCCCACCTGTTCTCGTGGACCCCCTGGAAATGGACCAGTCTCCGCCCTCGCCGCCGTTCCCGGCCCGGCCGTGCCGATTGCCGGGAGGCCCGCGATGACCTCGCACCCGCGCATCTCCCCCTGGGCGATGGCCGGCCTGGGCGCGGTGCTGGTCGCGACCGTCTGGTGGCGGTGCCACACGATCGGGCCGACGATCCTCGCCCGGTTCGGATTCGCCCCGTACCCGGTCGTCGTCGGCGAGGCGGAGCCGCTCGACTGCGACGAGGCGGCGTATGCCTACATCGGCAAGGGGATCGCCCACGGCAAGGTCCTGTATCGCGACCTGTCGGAGAACAAGACGCCGCTCGGCTACTGGCTGTATGCCGTGGCGGTCAAGCTCGGCGGGGCCAACGAGCTGACGATCCGCCTGATGCCGATCCCTTACGTCCTGGCGACGGTCGCCCTGGTCTGGTGGGTCGGGCTCCGGCTGGGCGGGGGCACCGTCGCCTGCGTGGCCGCTTTCCTGTTCGGGCTGTTGAGCACCGACCCGTACCTCTACGGCAACGGCGCGAACATGGAGCACTTCCTCGACCTCTTCGCCGTCGCCTCCTTGGCCGCGATGGTCCGGGCGCTCGACCGCCGGCTCGACCGCCGCTGGCTCATGGTCGCCGGGGCGATGGTGGCCTTCGCCAGCCTGGTCAAGCAGGTCGCCGCGGCCCACGGCCCGGTGTACGCCCTGGCCTTGCTGCTGGTCGATCGAGGATCGGCCGGCTCGGGGGCCCGACCCTGGCGGGCGAAGGCCCGGGACCTGGCGGCCCTGGCGGCCGGCTTCGCGATCCCCTGGGTCGTGACGGTCGCGATCCTCCGGGTCCAGGGGGCGGGCCCCGACGCCTGGGAGGACATCGTCGGCTACGGCTCGGCCCTGGCCACCGTCAAGGTCCCCGCCCCCCACGAACCCCCCAAGCTCCTCCAGTGGTTCACCGGCAAGGCCGACCCCCAGGGGCGGTTCCCCTGGCCCTTCGGCCGGTCCGAATACCTCGCCTGGTGGGGGAACGGGACTTGGCCGCTCTGGCTCGCCGCCGCCCCCGCCCTGGCCTGGATGCTCGCCCGAGCCGGCCCTTCGAGGCGGCTCGCGGCGGCCTGGACCCTCTCGAGCTGGGTGCAGGTCGCCCTGCCCGGCCTGTTCTGGCAGCACTACTACTTGCTCCCGACGCCCGGGGTGGCCCTGGCCGTGGCGGTCGCCCTGGGCGCGGTCGCTCGATCGACCGAGACGGCGGCCCGGGGGCGTCGCTTCGGGTCCGTCTTGCTCGGCTCGATCCTCGGGCTGGCCCTGGTCGGGGCGATCGGCGCGACGGTCCGGATCCAGGCCCGCGTCTACCTGCTGGTCGCGCCCGAGGGCTTGACCGCCCGCTACAAGGGCGGAGCCCAGTGGATCTGGCTGCGGGCGTTGGGCCGCGACCTCAAGCGACGGTCGGCGATCTGGACCGACCGGGCCCCGACGTTCTACCTCTGGGGCTGGCAGAGCCCCTTGTTCATCTACGCCGATCTCGACGGCGTGACCCGGCACTTCTTCGCCGACCCGCTCCTGGAGGATTACGCCCGGGGGTATCACCGGGACCACCCCCGGGTCCGCCCGCGGGTCGATCGGATCATGAGCGACCTGGCGGCCCAACCCCCCTCGATCGTCCTGGTGGCCAATCCCCCGTTCCCCGCGCTCCGGCGGTTCCTGGAGCGCGGGTATCGCCGGGCGGCGATGGCCGGCCTGAACGCCAGGTCGCCCGACGGGATCGGCCTCTGGATCGACCGGGCGCACTTCGACGCCTTCGAGGCGGCCGGTCGCCCCGATCAGACCCCGGGCAAGGCCACGGGCTCGGCCCGGCCGGCGATCGCGAGGTAGCGGTCGCGGAGCCGGCCCATGATCGCGCCCCAGGTCTGGGTGATCGCGTAAGCTCGGGCCGCGCCGGCCATCTCGCGGCGGAGGGCGTGGTCCTCCACCAAGCTGACCAGGGCGCCCGCCAGCGCCGAGGGGGGCGAGCCTGGCTCGACCAGGACTCCATCCTCGCCCGATCGGACGATCTCCCCCACCCCGCCGGCCTTGATCGCGACGGTCGGCAGGCCGGAGGCGAGGGCTTCGAGCACCACGTTGCCGAACGTCTCGGTCACGCTGGCGAAGGCGAACAGGTCGCAGGCCGCGTAGTGGTCGGCCAGGTCCTCGCCGCTCCGATAGCCGACGAAGCGGACCTTCGGGCCCATCCGCGCCTCCAGCTCGCCCCGAGCGGGTCCGTCCCCCACGATCAGGAACTTGACCTCGGGCCGGGCCGCCCCCACCCCCCGCAGCGCTTCGGCCAGGTGCATGACGTTCTTCTCGGCCGCCAGCCGGCTGACGTGGCCGATCACCACGTCGTCGGGCCCGAAGCCGAGCCGTTCGCGGACCACCGTCCGGGCCGGCCGGTCCGGGCGGAACAAGGTCCCGTCCACGCCCCTGGGCCAGAGGACGAGCCGCCGAAACCCTCGGGCCTCCAGGTCGGCGATCGTGGGGCGCGAGGGGACGTAGGTTTCCAGGGTCCGGTTGTGGAACCAGCGGAGGTAGCGCCAGACCGGCCCCTTGGCCCAGCCCAGCCGGTAGTGGTCGCAATACTGGTCGAAATTGGTGTGGAAGCTGGAGACGACCGGGACCTTCCGCCGGAGGGCGTATCGGAGCGCGGTCCACCCCAGGGTCGCCTCGGTCGCGACGTGGATCAGGTCGGGCCCGAAGGCGTCGATCGCCCGGAACGCCGGCCCGAACGGGGGCATGGGGACGCTCACCTCGCGGTAGAACGGCAGGACCCACGAGTCGACGACATGGCCGTGCGGGCCCGAAGGGTCGTGGCCGTAGTCGGGGTGGACGACCTGGACCTCGTCGCCGGCGCGCTCCAGGTGGTTGACCAGCTGGCCCAGGGTCCGCGATACTCCGTTGACTTGCGGGGCGAAAGTCTCGGTCACCAGGGTCAGTCGCATGGCGGGACCTCCACGGCGGGGGCCGCTTGGGCCGTTCGACGATCCTTCGAAGAGTATACCGGGCGCCCCGCCGGGCCATGAAGATCCGGCCAAGCCCGCGCCGATTTCGCCCGAGGGGCCCGAGCCCGGCCGCCTCGTCACCCCAACCCGCGCCGAGCGATCCTCGTGAAGACCAACCCGATCAAGCAGGCGTTGCGCGAAGGTCGACCCCAGGTCGGGACCTGGTTGTCGCTCGGCAGCGTCGTGGCGGCCCGGTTCCTGGCCCGATCCGGCCTCCCCTGGCTGACGGTCGACATGGAGCACACCCAGACCGACATCCAGGCCGCCGCCCTGATGTTCGGCGCCATCGCCGACGCCGGCTGTGTCCCCCTGGCCCGGGTCGTCGAGGGGCGTCACGACCTGATCAAGCAGGTCCTCGACTGCGGGGCGATGGGGATCGTGGCGCCGATGGTCATGGACCCGGCCCAGGCCCGCGCGATCGTCGGGGCGACCCGCTATCCCCCCAAGGGGAATCGCTCGGTCGGCGGCGGCCTGCACGCCCTGAACTACGGGGCCTCGGCCGAGGACTATTACGCCCGGGCCGACGACGAGATCCTCGTCGTGATCCAGACCGAGCACATCGCCGCCGTCGATCGCGCGGACGAGACCTACGCCGTGCCCGGGGTCGACGCCGTCTTCGTCGGCCCCAACGACCTGGCCGCGTCGCTCCGGGGGCCGGACGGCGCCCCGCCCTCGAAACAACGGCTCGAAGCGACCCTCGCCCGGATCCGCGAGGCGTGCCAACGCCAGAAGGTCGCGGCGGGCCTCCACGTCTTCTCGATCGAGGACGCCCGGCGGCGGATCGACGAGGGGTGGACGTTCATCGCGGTCAATTCCGAGTTGAAGTTCATGCTCCAGGGGGCCGTCGAGGTCGCTCGGGCCACCCGCCAGGGCGAGCCCGAGACCGGCGACGTGGCCAAGTACTGAAGCGCGCAGGGGATGCCCCGATGGCGGTCGTCCTGGTCGGAACCCTCGACACCAAAGGCCACGAGCTGGCGTTCGTCCGCGACCTGCTCCGGGCCCAAGGGCTGGAGACGATCGTGATCGACGCCGGCTCGGGGTTCGAGCCGGCGATCGAGGCCCAGATCGGCCGCGACGAGGTGTTCCGCCGGGCGGGCACGACGGCCCGAGCCGTGGCCGATCGGGGCGACCGAGGCGAGGCCGTGGCCCTCGCCGCCGAGGGCGCCGTCGGGGTCGTGGCCGACCTGGCGGCGCGAGGGCGGGTCGATGGCGCCTTCGGCCTGGGCGGCTCGGCGGGGACGGTGATCGCTTCGGCGGTGATGCGGAGCCTGCCCTTCGGCCTGCCCAAGGTGCTGGTCAGCACCCTGGCCAGCGGCCAGACCCGGCCCTTCGTGGGCGATTCGGACATCGCGATGTTCCACCCCGTCGCCGACCTCGCCGGCCTCAACCGCCTGACCCGGCGGGCCCTGGCGAACGCGGCGGCGGCGCTGGCGGGCATGGTCCGGGACTTCGATCGGGGCGAAACCGCGGGCGAAGGGCGGCCGGTGGTGGCGGCGACGATGTTCGGGGTGACGACGCCTTGCGTCGATCGGGCCCGGCTCCGGCTGGAGGCGAGCGGCTTCGAGGTGTTGGTCTTCCACGCGACGGGCATCGGCGGCCAGGCGATGGAGCGGCTGATCCGCGACGGCCAGATCGACGCCGTGCTCGACCTGACCACGACCGAGCTGGCCGACGAGCTCGTCGGCGGGATCCTCTCCGCCGGCCCCGACCGCCTGACCGCGGCGGTCGCTCGCGGGATCCCCCAGGTCGTCGGCGTCGGCGCGCTCGACATGGTGAACTTCGGCCCTCGCGACACCGTCCCCGCCCGATTCGCGGGGCGGACCTTCCATGCCCACAACCCGTCCGTCACCCTGATGAGGACCACGGCCGAGGAGAATGCCGAGCTCGGCCGCCGGATTGCTTCGACCCTAGCGCGGGCCAAATCGGCGAGCGCGGTCCTCCTGCCGCTCGGCGGGGTCTCCGCGCTCGACGTCCCGGGCGGCCCCTTCCACGACCCCGGAGCCGACGCCGCCCTCTTCGACGCGATCCGATCCGGCCTGGCGGATGCTCCTCAGGTCCGGTTGATCGAGCGGCCCGAGCCCATCAACGACCCCGGCTTCGCCGACGCGGCGGCCGATATCCTCGCCGAACTCCTCCGATCCCACCCGAACCGGCAGGCACCCTCCCCATGAACACCAAGACCCGATCCGAGATCCTCGCGGCCTTCCGAGCCAAGATCGCCGAAGGGCGACCGATCATCGGCGGCGGCGCCGGCACGGGCCTGAGCGCCAAGCTGGCCGAGGCGGGCGGGATCGACCTGATCATCATCTACAACTCCGGCCGGTTCCGGATGGCCGGCCGGGGGAGCCTGGCCGGCCTGATGCCCTACGGCGACGCCAACGCGATCGTCATGGAGATGGCCCGCGAGGTCCTCCCCGTCGTCGAACACACGCCCGTGCTCGCCGGGGTCTGCGCCACCGACCCGTTCCGGATCATGGCCCACTTCCTTCGGGACGTTCGGGACGCCGGGTTCGCGGGCGTCCAGAACTTCCCGACCGTCGGCCTGGTCGACGGCCAGTTCCGCCAGGGGCTCGAGGAGACGGGGATGGGCTACGGCAAGGAGGTCGAGATGATCGCCCTGGCCCGCTCGATGGAGCTGTTGACCTGCCCTTACGTCCACGACGAGAAGGAAGCCCGGCTGATGGCCGGAGCTGGGGCCGACATCCTCGTCCCCCACATCGGCCTGACCACCAAGGGGCTCATCGGCGCCCGCTCGGCGCCCGACCTGGCCTCGGCGGCGAAGCGGGTCCAGGCGATGGCCGACGCCGCGTTCCAGGTCCGCGACGACGTGATCGTCCTCTGCCACGGCGGGCCGATCGCCGAGCCGGCCGACGTCGCCGAGGTGTTTCGGACCACCCGGGGCATCGCCGGCTTCTTCGGGGCCAGCAGCATCGAGCGGCTCCCCACCGAGCCCGCCATCATCGCCCAGGTCCGGGCCTTCGGCGAACTCAAACCCTCCCAAGCTCGGGGGTGAACCGGGTCAAGAGCGGTCACGGACCTCCTCGTCGAACTCGTCCCACCACTCGATATCGTTCCGGTCGCCTTCGGGGTCCGGCGGGAAGTTTTCCCCCTCCGCCAACTCGCCGGAGAGGACCGTCACCGTGACCGTCACCAGGGCCCGGCCTTCGGGCAGGTAGTCGGGGAGTTGGAGGCAGACGTAGCGGTCGCCCGGGACGTAGATTTCGGTCTGATAGCGCATCGTGGGGCCTTGCTCGGGGGCGGGGACCGGGCGGACTCGGGTCAGGGGTTTACGCCCTCGGCGGCCTTCGAGGCGGCCTCATCGGGGGCACTCTTGCCCCGGACGAGGGTCCGGGTCAGGCCCTCCTGGACCGTGACCCCGTGCTGGTTGACCAGCCTGCGCCGCCAGCGGACCTCGGCCCGGCGGCCCCTCGCCTTCACCGCGACCGCCTCGACGCGGGTCATCACCCGGATCGTGTCGCCGAAGGCGATCGGCTTGAGGAAGGACCACTCCTCGATCGCGAGGAAGGCCAGCGTCGCCACCCGGGGGGCCTGCGAAGAAAGCCCGCTGGCGACGGCCAGGCCGAGCAGGCCGTGGGCCACGGGGTGCCCGAACGCCCCGGCCCGGGCCGACTCGTGGTCGACGTGGATCGGGTTGAAGTCGCCGGAAAGCCCGGCGAAGGCCACCACGTCGGCCTCGGTGATGGTCCGGGCCGGGCTCTCCCACTCGTCGCCGGGGGCCAGTTCTTCGAAGGTGAGCGAGGGTAGTAAGTGCATGACCATCGTGGACGATCCCCGACCGGAAATTCCGACCCGGCGACGCTTGAGAAGTTTGATCGAATCGCGAACAATTTGGGAATGAATTGTGCTTGGTCGGGTCCTGGGCCGTCAAGCGAGGCTTGGGCGGTCATCACGCCCTCTTCCGGATGAGCGATCAGGTTGGCCTGGCGGCCCTCGATCCCCCGGGTTCAGGAGATGTTCGCATGGATCGGCCTTTCAAGATCCTCGTCGCCGACGACGAGAAGCCGGTGGCCGCCGGCCTCCAAGGTCAGCTCGAAGCCTTGGGCTACGACGTCGTGGCCGTGGTCCACGACGGCCATCACGCCATCGAGGTCTGCCGGAGGTCGCTGCCCGACCTCATCCTGATGGATATCGAGATGCCCGGCCTGGACGGCCTCTCCGCCGCCCGCCAGATCGCCCGCGATCCCGGCACTCCCGTCATCATCCTCACGGCGCACGGCCACCCCAACCTGATCGACCAGGCCGTCGAAGGCGGCGTCGTCCACTACCTGCTCAAGCCCGTGACCAGCCCGAGCCTCCACGCGGCCATCCAGGTCGCCGTCGCCCGGTCGCGCGAGGTCAAGTCGCTCCGCGAGAACGTCAACACTCTGGAGCTGACCCTCCGCGAGCGCAAGATCATCGAGCGGGCCAAGGGCATCCTCATGACCCGCCGCAACATGTCCGAGCCCGAAGCGTTCCGCTTCCTCCAGCGCCAGAGCCAGGACCGCCGCATGCCGATGGCCAAGCTGGCCGAGTCGATCGTCCAGGCCGACGAATTGCTGGACACCCCCTCCACCCCCTGACTCGACCTTCGGCCCCCGGTCTCCCGATCGCCGTGAATCTCTCGGTTCCGCCCCCGGGGTATTGACCGTCCGGGGTCGTGGCGGCTAATGTCGAAAAATTGTCCGACAACCCGTCAAGTCCGATCGGAATTCGGGCGAAGCTCGCCCTGTGGCAATGGTGTCCCCCACGGAGACTGACATGACCACGCATGAGGCAAGGTCGGGTATCCAGGTTTTGGAAGGCATCGGGCCGGGCGTCCTCCTGGCCGAACGGATCGAAGGCCACATCGAGCGTCGGGCTTGCGGCCGGATCCGCGACCTCCACGTCGTCTGCTCCGAGGACCGGGTCATCCTCATGGGCCGGTCGCGGACCTACCACGCCAAGCAGCTCGCCCAAGAGGCGGCGATGGACTGCACGGAGGGCGACTTCGCCCTCGCGAACCAGATCATCGTCGCTTGAATCCATCGGCCCGTCGCCACCGCGTCTGGACCCGCCATCGATGACCGAGCCTCCCGACCACCCCGCCCTGGCGGCGATCCTGGCCAACGTCGGGGCCGAGATCCGCGGGCCGCTCGGCGGGCTCCGCGATGCGCTGGGGCGGATCGTCGAGGAGCCCGAGGCGAAGGTCCCCTCGAGGCGGCGCGCCCACGCCTTGACCATGATCGCGCTCTGCGAGGAACTCGATCGACTGACGCGCGACACGCTCGATCGCGACGGGTCGCCCGGCCCATCGGCCTGACCTCGGGCCGGGGCCGACACGAAGCCCCTCGTCAATGCGTGACGGGGTCGACGCAGAGCCGGAGCATGGTCCCCTCGCCGGGCGCGGTCCGGAGCGAAAGGGTCCCGCGGTGCCGGCGCCAGATCCCGTTGGCGATGCTCAGGCCCACCCCGATGTGCCCGGACTTGGTCGTGAAGAAGGGCTCCACGGCCCGCTCCTTGACCTCGGGCGTCATCCCCCGGCCATCGTCGGCGATCTCCAGCGTGACCCACCCGCGCGAGTCCAGCGAGGTTGTGACCTTGATCGCCAGGGTCTCGCCCGCGCGGGCCTCGTAGGCGTTGGTGAAGAGGAGTTTGAGCATCGACCGGAGGTGGTCCGCCTGCCCGAGGATGGGCGGGACGGGGGCGAAGTCCGTCGTCCAGGTCACGCCGGGCGGCCCGGCGGACCGCTCGGCCTCGATGGAATCCTCGACGAGTCGATCGAGGGCCAAGGTTTCCTCGCCGATCGTCGTGATCGGCCGGGTGTAATCGATCAGGCGACGGGCCACGGACGAGGCTTCCAAGGCCGTGTTGATGATCATCTCGGCCAGGGCCGCGGGATCGATCGGGGTCGGCGTCGCCACCTTGAGCCGGAGGATCTCGCAATTGCTCACGACCGCGCTGAAGGCGTTGATGACGTGATGACCGACGCCCGAGGCGAGGTGGGACAGGTCGTTCAACGCCTTCCGGGCCGGGTCCGGATCGTGCTCGTGCTCTTGCATGACCTTCCTTCGAGGCGCGTGGGAGCGGGACGTCGGCGGGGGGGTCGGCTCGCTCGGATCAGCGGATGATCCGGGCCTCGACCCAGTCGCCCGCGTCCTGGACCTCGCCACGTTCGCCGAACTCGGTGATCAGGATCAAGACCTTCGCGCCCGAAAGCTCCACGTCGACCGCCCGAGGGACCTCCCCCGACCCCATCGGGGGTGACTCGTAGCGGCCCTTGCCGTCGACCAGGACCTTGAACACGACGTTGCCGAGCGGCCCCGCCTGATCGTCGAGGCCGACGAGCGCCTGGAATCGTCGGGCCCCCGGTTCGAGCCGATAAGCGAGCAGGGTCCGGCTCTGCGTCCCGATCCCTCGGTCGTAGGCCCGCCCGCCGAGTTGGAGCGACCGGCCGGCGACGCTGGCATTGCGGCGATAAGGCCGGGTCGGCCCGACGTAGGCGACGTACTGGCTCCCGCTCGCCTCCCGGTCCGAAAGGTAGCCGACCGGCCCGTTCAGCGCCCGGACCAAGGCGAGGTCGCCCACCGAGAATCGGACCGGGGCCTGGAATCGGGTGGTGCCGATGACCTGGCCGTGCTCGACGTGGACGTCGGTCAGCCCGAGCCGGGTGCCGTCGATCAAGGTGAGCTCGAGGTAGGGCCCGGCCGGGGCCTTGTAAACGACCTGGGCCGGGGCGAACCCCAGGGCCACGACCCCCTGCCGGTCGATCTCGACCCGCCCCGCCGGGGGCTGGAACGCGACCTTCTTGTCGTCGAGCCCGGCCAAGAGCCCGGGAAGCTTGTCGCCGTTGGCGAGCCAGAGCAGCTCCGCGGCCCGGGGGGCGGAGCGGACCTCCGATTCGAGCGAGTCGAGGGCGTCGGGCTCCGAGGGTGGCCTGAAGATCAGCCCGAGGATCGCATCGAGCGGGACCGGCAGCTTGCCGAGGGCGACGGGCTGGACGTCGAGGTCGGCGGCCCCGGCCGATGCGATCACGCAGTGCGCCAGCCGGTCGCCGTCGGGGAAGAGGACCACCTCCCCCTCGTTGGTCCAAGGGGGCGGGACGGTGCCCTCGCGGGTCAGCTTGACCAGGCGATCGAAGGGGATCGCCCGCTCGGCCCCTTCGCCCGAGGCCAGCGTCACGCCGCCGCTCGCCCCCAACTCGCGGATCAGGCCCGAGGCCGTCGTCCCGTCGGTCAGCAGGGCGTGGAACGTCGGGTCCGACGGGACCGAGGCCGACGCCTGGGCCGGCTCGGCGGCCTGGCCGGCCCTCGCGGGCGTCGCGGGCCCCAGGCCGGCGCAGCCCAGCGCGAGGAGGAGGGTACGGGTCGCGGACATCGGCGGTCCCCCGATCGGATCAGCGTTGGAAGATCGGCAGGTAATTGTTCGTCATCTGGAGCACGATCAGGGCCATCGCGCTGCCGTATTCGTTGCAGATGGTGTCTTGCCAGTACCCGGCGGGCATCTGGCGACGGACCAGCTCGTCGCGGATGGCCGGGAACCAGGTCTTCCAATCGTCCCCGCCCCGGATCCACATCGCCTGGGCCGCGTAGTAGTGGCCGTAGAAGTAGTGGCTGTAGCGCTGGCCGAACTTGATCTCGGGCATGAATTGCTTCATGTACTCGACGCCGCGATCGATCTCCTTGGCGTCGTAGACCGCCGCGCTGTAGAGGGCGACGAGGCCGGCGGCGGACCGGGGGAAGGCGCTGGCCCCCCCCTGGATCATGTAGCGGAAGCCGCCGTCGGCGTTCTGCGACTGCTTGACGTAGCGGATGCAGGCGTCGACCGTCTCCTTGGGCACGAACAGGCCGGCGTTCCGGGCGGCCCGGAGGGCGTTGATCTGGCAGATCGTCACCGAGAGGTCGGCATCGCGCCGGACGGGCTGATACCTCCAACCCCCTTCGACGTTCTGGGTGTCGATGATCAGGCGGACGGCGTTGGTCAGCTTCTCGCGGAGCTCGCCGTTCCGGGTCATCCCGTAGGCTTCGGCCAGGAAGAGGGTGCCGAAGCCGTGCGAGTACATCGGCCCGTGGGTTCCGGCGTTGGGCACGGTGATGAAGCCGGAAGGCGCGGTGTTATCCATGACGTACTTCAGGGCCTTCTCGACCTGGGCACCATAGGGCCCCCGGCCGGGGCTCGACCCGTTCGCCATGAAGGCGAGGCCGGCGAGGCTGGTGACCGCGATATTGCCGCGATACGCCCCCGACCCGTACGAGCCATCCGAGTTCTGCTGCTTGCCGAGCCAGGCCAGGCCCGACTCGATCGCCCGGTCGGTCTCCGGCGTGACGAGGTCCGCCGCCCCGTCGGGCACGTCGCCGCGGCGGGGCTCGCCGAATCCGCCCTTGTCCCGGGCCGGCTCCGGCTTCGGGGCGGAGGTCGCGGTCGGCTTCGGCGCCTCCTGGGCCTCGGCCCTCGAAGTGGCGACGAGGCCGACGAGGCACGACAGGAAAACGGGGACCGACCGGTACGAGCCCTCATGAGTCATGGCCGTCACTCCCCCCTCGATGAGTTTTTCTTGCCGAGCGACAGGAAGTAGAGCCGGATCAGGTCGGTCTTGGTCGGCAGCGGGTTCTCGTTGAGGACGTTGGCCATGTCGTCCCGAAACTGGGAGGGCAACTGGCCCCAGAGATCCTTGGCGGCGTCGGTCAGGACCGGCGGGGTCTTCGGCTTCTCCGGTTTCGACATGCTGGTGCCGCTGGCCGTGGCGCCGGGCTGGTTGCCGGGCTGGCCCTGCTGGGGCGGGCCCGGCTTCTTGCCGGCTTCGCGGATCATCTTCATGCCTTGAGACCGACTCGGAGAGTTCTTCATCTGCTCGATCAGCGAGTCGAGGTTCTTGACGATCTCGGTCTGCTTCTTCCGGGTCTCGGCCCCGGTGTCGGGCTTGCCGAGGCGTTGCTCAACCTCGCGCATCTCCTTGATGATGTCGCCGAGGGGGCCGGAGCCTTCGCCATCCTGGGAGTCGCCGCCGTCCTTCTTCTTGGGCTTGCGGCCGGTGAGCTCTTCGAGCCGCTTGTCCAGGTTCTTCTCGGCGCCGCCGAGGGGGTCGGGCTTGGCCTGATCGGGCTTCGGCTTGTCGTCGGGTTCGCCGCCTTGGCCGCCGGGCTTCTTGTCGTCGGGCGCGGGTTCGTCCTTGGCCTGGCCGAGCCCTTCGAGGAGCTTGTCGAGCCCTTCATCCTTGGGAGCGAGCTTTTCGGCCGGCTTCGACGGATCGCCTTCCGGCTTGGCTTTGGGGTCACGCTTGTCGGGCCCTTCCCCCTTCGACTCGCCCGGCGGCTTGGGCTGATCGCCCTTCGCCTTATCCGGGTCGGGCGCGGGCTTGGCCTTCTCGTCGAGCTTTTCGAGGAGCTTGTCGAGCCCTTCATCTTTGGATCCGGCCGGATCCTGGGCCCGGCTCGGGCCCGACCAGGCGAGGGCCAGGCAGGCGAGGGTCAGCGAGGCGGCGAGTCGGGATCGCGTCGAGGTCATGGTCAGTTCTCCCCGTCGTCCTTCTTGGGCCGGGTGAGGTCGCGGACGAGGTCGGCGAGGACCCCTTGATCCTCGTGGAGCTTGTCGAGCTCGGCGGTCTGCTCGGGGTTGAGCTCTTTCTGGCGGCGGAGCAGCTCGTCGAACGAGTCGGTCCGCTCGTTCAGCTCTTGCTGGAGCGACTTGAGCATCTTGATCTGGGCGGCGGCCGGGATCCCGTCCCCGCCGCTCGGGGAGGACCCGCCGCCGTTGCCCTGCTGCTGGTCCTGCTGCCCGCCATTCTTGGGCCGGTCGGGCTTGAGCGAGTCGTTGAGCTGCTTGAGGCGGCCGGAGGCGAGCTTCTGGACCCGGGTGGTCTCGGCGTCGGTCTGGAGGCTTTGGAGCCGGCGGGCCGAGTCCTCCATCGACTGGCCGACTTTCTTGAGGCCGAGGGTGAAGACGGGGGCCCCCTCGCCGAGCCGTTCGGTCAGCTCGGTGGCCTCGTCCTTGAGCCCGGCCTGGACCCGGCCGAGCTCGCGGATCCCGCTCCGCTGGGCGAGCGAGAGCTTGCCGCCCGCGTCGGCCTTGGCCTTCTCGTAGCGGTCGGTCTCCTCGGCCATCTTGTCCTGCCGCTCGCCGATCGACTTGAGGGCGTCGCCCATCTTGGCGATCTGCTCCATCGCGAGCTGTTCCTCGGCCTCCTTGCGGACCGCGGCCACCTCTTGCTCGGCCTGCTTGAGATCCTTGAGGGCCTCTTCCTCTTCCTTCTCGGCCTCCTCGCCGCCGTCGCCTTGCTCCTGCTCCATGTTGGCCTGGGCCTTGGCCATCGACTCGGCCGCCTTCTGGCCGGCCTTGGCCCCGGCCTCGGCGTTGAGCTTGGACAGCTTGGCAATCTGCTTCTTGAGGTCGTCCTGGATCTGCTGTTGTTCCTTGGCGAGCTTCTTCAAGTCCTCGGCGCGCTTCTGGGCGTCGGGGTTGGCCTGGGCTTGCCGGGTCTTCTTGAGGTTGGCGGCCTGGCGGTCGCGGCTCTTTCTCAGTTCGGCCTCGGCGTTCTTGAGCTCGGCCACGAGCCGGGACAGCTCGCGCTCGCGGCGGTTCTGGATGGCGTCGACGAGATCCTTGAGGTCGCGGCGGGCCTGGGCCTGGCCGGCCTGGGCCTGGCCCATCTGGTTCTTGTCGAGCTGATCGGCGGCCTCGCCCATCTTGGCGGCGGTGGCCTTCTCGCGGCTCTTCTGGGCGGCCTCGCGGAGCGCGGAGGCGGCCAAGGGGTCGTTCGCGTCGAGCTTCTTGGCCACCTCGTCCATCTTGGTTTCGAGGGCCTGCAAGTCGCGCGAAATCTCGTTCTGGCGGTTGGCCTGGTTCCCCAGTTCGGCCTTCTGCTCGGGGCTCAAGGCATCGGGGGCCTTGCCGGCGAGGTCGGGCTTGGCGGCGGCCTCGGCGGCCTGCTTCATGGCCTGCTCCTGCTTCTGGAGCAGGGCCTTGGCCTCCTTGCCGGCCGTCTGGATCGTGTCGAACTGGCTCAGACCGTCTCGCATCTTCTCCAGTTCGTCGACGATCGCCTTCTGGTTCCGCTCGGCCTCGGCCAGCGACTGCTTCGGGGCCGACGCGGGCTTGTCCGCGGGCGACTTGCCGCCACCGTCCGGCTTCGACCCTTTGGCGTCGGCCTTCGGGACACCCTTCGACGGGTCGTCGGGCTGGGACTTGGGCTGGCCTTTGGCCCGCGCCTTGGCGTCGGCGGGGTTGGGCTCGCCCTTCGGGTCGTTCGCCGGACCTTTCGCCGCATCCGGGTTCGGCCGGTCGGCGTCGGGCCGGTCGAGTTGCTTGGTGGCGCGGGTTAGCGCCTGCTCGGCGGGGCCGAGGTTGCGGTCCTTGATCCGCTGGACGGCGTCGCGGAGCTCGTCCATCTGGCGGTTGGCGTCGGCGTTATCGGCCTTGAAGTCGCGGGCGTCCTGCTGGAACTGGCGGATCTTCTGGTCGAGGCCGTCGGCCTTGTTGGTGACCCGGTTGTTGACCTGGCGCTGGATGATCTCGGCGTTCTTGACCTGGTCGCGGGCGGGGTCGGGGAGCTTGTCCGCTTTCTCCAGGAAGTTGATCGCGGCGTCGACCGGGGCTTTGGCCTGCTTCTGGATCTCCAGGATTCGGTCGACCTCCTCGCGGATGGCCCGCTGCTGGTCTTCGAGCTGGCGGTCGACATCCTGGCGGGAGATGATCCGCAGCCGCATCTCGCGGCTCTTGCCGATGTTCGGCCCCTTGAGGTTGTCGAAGTCGCGCCCTTCGGCGTAGAAGCTGATGACGGTGCCGGGGGGGAGGTCGCCCAGGGGGGCGAGGTCCCAGCGATGGCGGACCTCCTGCTTGCGGACCGGCCCGGCGGCGGCCAAAGGCTCGGGGCTGGCCCAGAGCGGGACGACGACCTCGCGGGTCGGCTCGGAGCCGCCGGCGGCCACCTTGTAGATCAGGCGGACGAGCTGGAGCCCGTAATCGTCCTCGGCGGTGATGGCCAGGGGGATGGTCGCGCCGGAGGGGACGTCGCGGTCGTGGGACGGGTCGTCGATGGTGACCCGGGGGGCCTCGTCGCGGATCGCCCGGATGTCGAACCGGGCGACGTCCTGGCCGGAGAACCCCTCGGTGTCCTTCAACTCGACCCAGAAGGGTTGCGACTCCTTGACCGAGAAGCGGGTGGTCAAAACCTTCCGCGAGGCGTCGATCGCGACCGGCTCCTTGGCTGAAACCTCGCCCCGGCGGAGCACGGCGGAGGCGATCGGCTTGTTGGCCTCGCCGGCGAATTCGATCCGGGTTCCCTCGACGGCCCGGATCTGAATGTTGCCGGCGGCGAGTTCGAGGGCGGGCAGGCGCGTGTAGGCGGGCGGGACCTGGCGGACCGTGGTCTTGTCGAAGGACGGGGGCGGGACGACGGCGACCTCGATGGGGTCGGTCACGTCGTCGCCGGCGGCGACCCGGAACGAGAAGGGCCGGGGGACGGTCTCGACTCGCCCCCGGAACGTCCCGTCGTCGGCGGGCCGAAGGGGTTCGGTGGCGGTCTCGCCGTCGGGATAGGTGTAGGTCACCCGCGCCGTCGCGGGCATCCGTTCGCCTTGGCCCACCGCGACCGCGAGGGCGAAGGGCATCCCCCGGGCGATCTTGCGGGGGGTCTCGTCGAGCACGGTCAGGTGCGTCATCTTCGGCCAGCGGTCGGGACCGTAGGGGCGGACCAACCGGCGGAGGGCGAGCGAACTCAACTCGGGCTCGACGGCGACCACCGCGCCGACCAGGGCCAGCATCGCCACGGCCCAGCCCGCCGCCCGGCGGGTCGCGCGGGGGTCGACGGCCTGGCGGAAGTCGATCGTCTCGACGTGGGCGAGGGTCTGCTCGACGGTGGCGTCCCGCATGGCCCGGGAGCCGGCCCCATCGTCGGGCTCGACGCCTTGGCGGAGGAACTGGACGGTGCTGGCCAGCCGGTCGTTGAGGCCCGGCCAGCGCTCCTCGATCCGCAGCGCGATGTCGAGGTCGGCGAACTTGACGACCAGCGGCATCATCACCCGGCGGGCGAAGAGGACCACCCCCAGGGCGATCACCCCCAGGAGCAGGACCAGGCGGACCTCCGGCACGAGGTCGAGCAGCCAGTCGGCCAACCCGGCGGCGAGCAACGCGGCGAGCAGGCCGAAGGCGAGCCGGCTGAGCCCGTGGATCGCCAGGAGGCGGCGGACCTGCCCGCGGAGGGCGGCGATCCGGGTTTCGATCGGACCACGCATCGGGGGCGACCTCCCGCCTGATTGGCCAGGCTCAAGCGATCAAAGGGGGCTCCGCACGGCCCGTCGGGCCTGATCGGATCATACCATCCGCGCCCGTTTCCTGAGAACCCATTCGGCGACCAGCAAGGTCAGGAACAGCACCAGGACCGGCCAGGTGTTCCAGAGCGGGATCGGCGGGTCCGTATCGAGCGGCACCTGCCGCGGGACCGGCAAGTCGGACAGCAAGGTCTCGACCGTCGAGGGGACGTAGAACTTGCCGTTCGTCGCCGTCGCCGCGCGGACCAACTCCGGCTCGTTCATCTGGACGTTCTCGCGCTCGCCGGCGGGCGGGTCGACCCCGAAGGTCGTCGAGGGCAACCCCCCTTCCAGGACCGGCGGCGGGAGCAGCCGGACCTCGTATTCCCCCTCCACCGCCTGGGGGATCACCCCCTCGAAGAGGTTCCTCGAGCCGGCCGCGAGCTTGAGCGCGAGCCTCCGCGAGCCGTGACCCTTCCGGTCGACCTCGACCGTGACCTCACCGCCGGGCGGGGCGTCGCCGGGGTTGGGGAAGCGGACCTTGATGTCGACCGGCTGGCTCCGGAGGTAGCGACGGCGCTCGGTCTGGATCTCGGCCTTCTTCTGGCCGAGGATCTTCGAGCGGGCGAGGAAGCGGATCGTCTGGGTCCAGAACCGGCCGAAGTAGCGGTCGCCGATCCGGAACCGCCACCGCCAGGTGTCGTCGACCGCGTGGAACATCGACCGGCCCGACCCGATGATCTGGTAGGCGATCAGGGGCAAGGGGCCGTTGGATCCGACCGCCGTGGGATGCTCGGCCAGGACCACGGCGGCCGGTTTCTTGCGGGGGGCCTCGAAGTACCAGAAGAGCTCGGGCAGGGAGGCCCAGATCTGGGCGCTGGCGATGGCGTCGTCGCCGAACCGGAAGATCGGGTTCGACCGCCCTTCGACGGTGAGCCGCGGCCGGAAGCTCTGGATCATCCCGGCCACGGCCACGGGGTCGCGGGCCTCGGCCAGCTCGATCGGCAGGAGCGTTTCCAGCGGCGTCCCCTTGAAGGCGAGGGGGTCGTGATCGTCCCCGGCCACGAACAGGACCCCGCCCCCCTTTTCGGTGACGAACTCGGTCAGGTGGGCCATCTGCGAGTTGCTGAGGAAGCTGGGATCGACATCCCCGAGGATCACCACGTCGTAGGCGAAGAGGTCGTCCTTGGACGACGGGAAGGTGGGCAAGGCCGCGCGGTCCTGGGTGCTGTATTGGGGGTCGGACGACTGGAGCACGACGTTGAGGTCGATGGTCCGCTCGCGGTCCAGGAAGGTCTTGAGGTAGCGGAACTCGTAGCGCGGCAGGCTGTCGACATAGAGGACTTTGAGCTTCTCGTCGCGGACGTTGATCGTCTTCTCGATCCGATTATTGGTGGCCGAAAGCTCCCGGGCCTTCGGTTCGACCTCGACGATGTAGGTCACCTGGCCCGTCTCCTTGGGCCGATGGCCGATCTCGACCCGGGTCGGCTGGCCGTCGGGCGGGCCTTGGACCTTGATCGTCTCCAAGTCCCTGGTGGCATTGGGGTCGGCCGATGTCGGGACCTTTTGCTTGAGCCGGATCGTCAATTCCTGCTTGGCGTAGCCCCGGGCGGCGAGCTTGGGCTGGAACCGGACGAGGTCGTCGACGAAGACGACGTCGTCGACCAGCAGTTCGGAAAG
>JAABUQ010003829.1_pt1 | contig 26695 bp, 28 predicted proteins | sample 5560001 | NCBI WGS metagenome assembly JAABUQ01 (sample SAMN10711888, study PRJNA513371) | rock metagenome | isolation source: Antarctica rocks | place: Antarctica: Victoria Land, Finger Mt nord | collected 2015-12-18 | reverse complement strand
AGGGATTGGGTACCATAAACGGAGAGACCTCCTTTTGGAAAATTGACACATGGTCTTCCTAATTAGAGGTCTCTCTGTTCTTCTTTTGCTAGTTGCTTTCTAGTATCTCGTTGCGCATCCCGTGGGACGCACCGTACTTATGATCTCTCATCGTCTCAGCACGCTTGGCAACGTCGATGAGATTGTGGTGCTCAAAGATGGTCGCATTGTCGAGCAAGGCTCCTATAAAGATTTGAAGCGTCGTGGTGGTGTCTTTGCACAACTGCTTGAAGAGCAAAACCGCTACAATCTCGAACGCGCTGGTGACAAGTCTATTCTGGTTTCGGCCTTTGTAAAAATTCCACCTGTGCAGAATCCGTCTCCAGTGCTGCCAGTAGTACCGCAAAACAAGTCACGCGTTTCGGGTTGGCAATCACCAGTACCAGTTGCAGCAGACGGACGGTTCAACGGAAGCAAGGCAGCAGAACCACACGAGGGACAACGGATAGCGTCCTCACCCGATGCGTATATATTTGTAGAGTTGGATGGGAAGATCGTCGAGAGATGCCAACTCAATAAACCGATTCTCAGCATTGGGCGGCTTCCAGGTAACGACATTCAGGTTGACAATAAGCGCGTCTCGCGTTATCATGCAAAGCTTCGCCAGGAGAACGGAACATGGATGATTGAGGACGTAGATAGCGTGAATGGCCTCATCTACCAAGGTCATCGAGTCGAGCAACATGTCCTCGCAAATGGGGATAGTATCTCCATCGCGCCAGCGGCGGTGTTACATTACAAGGTTTTATCGTAGATTTAGAGATCGCCTACACACCATTGGTATTATATTTCGCGATACGAAGAGTAGGCCGCCCCCCTACATCAGGCATGGGCAGATAGATGAGTTGCGTCTTCTCGTCTACAGCAAGCGTGTGAGTATTTTTACCGAGAACGTAGTCGCCCAGTTTGCGTATATGTCCACTACTCTCGTCGAAGACTGAAATACCAGCGACACAGCCAACGAAAAGAAGGTGTAGAGGCTGATCTAGAATAACAACATCTGGTTTGCTTGCTAACAAGAGCAAGGGGTCGGAGATGACCTTCATGGATTGCACGTTAACTCTTATAAGATTTTGCACGAGGTGATTATCGGGGTCAACTTGTGTGCAGGCAATGAAAGCAGTATGCTGCTGTAAGTCTATGTTCATGCCATGAGGCGTACCACACGTCTTTGGTAATTGTAGACGCCCAACGACGGTTTGAGCAATAGGATCAATCGAGACAAGTTCGCCTGTTCCTGGGGGAGGATTTAGCACATTTCCGACCTTCTGATCTGTCAATTGCTGTGTTGTGACAAAGATGAGATGGAGCAGAGGATCGTAGTGCAGATGTCCAATATCATAGCCAAATTTGGTAAGAGCAGCACTTTCGCCAGGAAGTTTTGGCAGATGTCCTATGTTGATCTTCGTCACATTGTTTGTGTTTGTATCAATCACAGCAATATTCTGGTTTTTTGGATTAATAGTATCTGGCGTCGGTAGACCCACATCCGAGACAAAGACCTTTTGGTCTATTGCATCATATGCTATGGCATCTGGTCCTTCATTGTCACCTAAGACAATTGGCGTAGCCTTCAATGTATGCACATTAATCGCATAAACAATGCCATCTTTGCCATCGGCTGCATACACTCGCCCTAGATCAGGAGCAGCTACAATACCAGTAATTTGTGGAATATCAACACGGCCAACAAGTTTGTTTAGATGTGTGTTGAAGACAAGGACGTGACCATCGACCTGACTATCTTTATCAGCATGAAAGGCTGGATTGATACCTTCAAATTTGTCGGGCGCTGGCCCTGTATGAGCGATGAAGAGCAAGCCAGTTTTTGGGTCGAGTGCCTGAAAGTCAAAGTGATCAAAGCGTACCGATACGCCTGGGTCCAATGGATTTACTTTTGCAGGAACGTTTTTCACAAAGGGGAGAAATTTTGTGGGTAAAACACTTGGAAGCGGAACATCCTGCACAAATACGAGACGATGGGCTGGAGGTGGTATGACGATCTGAAGCGCAGTTTCTGCAAGCAGGTACGCCAGTATTCCAAAGCATACTATGCCGCCGATGAGCCATGAGAAGAGTCTACTTTCCTGTATTTGCCGTGATGGATGTATAACTTGCTCTGCCATACGTTTTTCCTTTTTCACCCTTTTGTATTTATAGTCCTTCTCTTTAGTATTCAGCAAAAGCGAGAACATTTCTACGGTATATATCATAAAAATTGTGTATACTTTTACCATCCGGGAACAAAAGCATGAGTTTTTTGGATGAGCCTATTGTAGCAGACTTTTTCTTGCTCTCCAAGTTTCAGTTTGATGATATAGGACAGTTCACATTGAAAAAGTGAGTCAAGCACTTGTTTTTTTAATGGTTGATAGATATATTGAGCGCAGCAAAGAAAAAAGCCAAAAGAGGTAGATGTACATGCGTTTCTGCTTTATTATTGAAGAGCGATATCGAAATCAACCTATGCCGATAGTTATTGCCGATCAACTGCGACAATGGGGGCATGATGTCGATCTTTTGGAGCCACGAGAAAGCGTTACCTATTTATCCGAACTTCCACAGCAGAGATATGATGCCTACGTGCTAAAAACATCAACCGATGGGCCTGGTCTGAGCATTTTAGACGCAGTGGAGGCTGTAGGAATACCAACCATTAACAGTTCGCGTTCAATTCGTTTGGTTAGAGATAAGGCTGTCGCCGCTGCTTTTGCTCATGAACATGGTTTGCCCGTACCGCGTACATATTTTGTTGCTCATCCGAAACTTCTCTCGCAAGTGCCAGCAGAGGAATATCCTCTTGTTGTAAAGCCAAGCAACGGAAGTTATTGCCGTGATATCTATCGGCTGAATAGTCCTGCTGATCTAGCAATGTTGGAGGTGCCTGGCTCTGATGAGTATTTCTTTTTGGCTCAGCATTATGTGGAGAATACGGGCTTTGATATTAAGCTTTATGTGACAGGTCAAGAGGTTCGTGCTGTTGTGAAAAAATCTCCACTTCATTCGTCGGTAAAAGAAGGTCTTATTCCTGTAACTCCAGCACTCAAAAAATTAGCATTACGCGTTGGTAAGCTTTTCGGGTTAGATATCTTTGGATTGGATGTGGTTGAAACGCCTAATGGTCTCGTTCTCCTGGATATCAACGACTTTCCCAGTTTTGGGATGATCCCTCGTGCAGTAGCAACCGTCTCAGAATACGTGTTACATGCAGCCAAACGTGCAGAGATGGCACATGCCGACAAGATAGAGCGGAGACAACGCCGTTTAGCCGCGAAAGAGAAAATAGTGTAACAAGGAGTCATGGCGCGTATGAATGTTTGCCTTATTATGGATAATCCAGAAACCCCACATCATCCTGTAATCGCAGTAGCATTACAACAGCTTCGTGCTACACACACCATACGTATGCTCGATGTACGCACGCTTACACGAGGTGAGGCTATCGCGCAAGAGAGCATGTATACGCGGGCCGACCTCTATCTACTGAAATCTCATGCCCCTCAAGCATTAGATGTTGCACACTTCTTAGAGCAGCAGGGAGCGTTGGTGGTAAACAGTTGGGCATCATCACTAGCGTGTCAGGATCGCGTCCTCATGACAGAACGCATGCTCGATGCTCATCTTCCCTGGCCTCAGACACACCATTTTGACACGCTAGAGAATATGTTGGCACAACCACAGGTACTTGCACGTTTAGCGTATCCCCTTATTATAAAAAGCAGGTATAGTCATAGAGGAGACCTGGTGGATAAAGTACGTAGCAGCGAACAATTACAGGCGCTTGCAGCACAATGGGACCAGGAACCAGTCATCCTGCAAGAGTTAGTTGCTAGCGATGGTTGGGATAGCAAGGTCTGGGTTATCGACGAACACATCTTCGCAGCACGTCGTCGCACACCGCTGGGTGCAAATGCATCGAAGGAAGACTTTCCAATTGCAACAAGTGAAATGTCAGAGCAGTTTCTGCACGTTATCTCAGAGATTGGACGCGTTTTTGATCTGCGGCTTTATGGCGTCGATTTTCTTATGACTGAGCGAGGACCTATTGTAGTAGATATCAATTCATTTCCCGGTTTTCGGGGTGTGCCTGACGCTGATCGCGCATTAGTAACTCTGGTAGAACGTTTACTGCGCCAAGCAAAAACTCTCTAGCTTTTGGGGAAACAAATAAGTGTACGTAGATATAACGATGGGTAAGGTGAATATACTAAGAAGAGAGGAGAGGAAACACGAAGAAGTGTCTCCAGGAGCCACGTATGACTCTCTAAGTACTCTATATACTCTATATTCTATTTTGTTATTGTTTACAGTGAGGTAAGCGGAAGAAGAGGTGTGTAAGGTCATGAAAATAGCAATCACAGGTGGAGCAGGATTTATTGGAAGCCATATCGCCAGGGCGTATCTTGACGCAGGTCATGATGTTATTGTTATAGACAATCTTTTTCACGGGTCACGAGCAGCTGTTGATGCACGCGCTCGCTTTTATCAATTAGATATTCGCGATGAGAAGCTACGTACTGTGTTACAGCAGGAGCGACCAGATATCGTTAGCCATCATGCAGTGCAATTTTATACAATGAATACTCCTATAAATGAGCACTCACTAGCAGATGCGGATGTGCATGTGCGCGGATTAATCAACGTGTTAGAAGCTTGTCTTGCGGCACAGGTTCACAAGTTTATATTTGCTTCCGGCGGCAATTCGTTGTACGGACGCATTGATATTGAGCAGTTGCCTTTAACAGAGGCAGCACCGTTATGCCCACAACGCCCACAGGATATTAGCAAGGTTGCGGGCGAATGGTATGTGCGCTATTATTCTCAGACATATAACATGCAGCACACCATTCTGCGCTATGCTGATGTCTATGGTGAAACTAACATGGGATACGCGCATCATCCACTCAGTCATTTTGTACAAATGATTTCCGATGGTCGGCATCCGGTATTACGTGGGGCATGCCATGTACTCCGTGACCACGTTTTTATTGACGATGTGGTACGGGCGAATCTCTGTGCCCTGACACGTGGAGCTAATGAAACAGTGCATATCAGCGCGGGTCATGGTTGCACGTTACATCAGCTATATCGTGTGGCCGCAATTCTGTTAGAGAGTAAGGTAGAACCCGCATATCTTCCATCAGGTACATTAGTGGAGCCTACCTCAATTGTGCTGGACAATACACGCGCTCAACAAGTGTTGGGATGGAGTCCAGAGATCAATATGGTACAGGGTGTCCAGCGAGCGGTTGCAATGCTTCAAGAGGTGTTGCATGAGCCAGCAGTAACTGAGACATGGGAAACAGTTCTAGTTGGGACCAAAGCATAAAAACAACGCATCATAACAAAACATTCCCTGTATTGCACACGTGCAATACAGGGAATGTTTTGTTATGATGCGTTGTCTAAACACTACTGTTGTAGGCCACTGACCACACGAGCGTATTTCTCGGCGAGCGCTTGAGCTTGCTCGTTCGAGATAGACTCGGCAACGACGTGGAACAGCGGGCTATCAGCATCGGGTAGGACGAGGACCCACTCTTTGCCGAGGTCAATTTTGATGCCGTCAATCGGCTTGGCACGATGCTCACGATATTGCTCACTCAGGATGCGCATGACTTTTCCCTTGGACTCCCACGGACATGTTACACGCGTGGTGCTCATGTAATAGGTGGGAAGGTCGTCTACCACATCGGAGAGTTTCACCTGGAACGTAGCAAGGAGTTCGAGCAATTTGACAATGGCAAGCATACCATCAAAGGCTGGCTGCAATGTAGGGAATACAAAACCACCTCTGCCATCGCCACCAAGAATCACGCCCTCACGTCCAGCAGCAGTCATTAGAGCATGCGGGAGCACTTTGGTGTGCTGAATGTAACCATCGTACCGCTTGGCAAGATGCTGAAGTGCGCTCGGTGCTGTTACAGGAGCTGCAACGGTGCCGCCTCGCTGCTGACGTAGAATGAGGCTCGTTAGAACTGCAAGCATCTTCATACCGTCCAGGACGCGCCCACGATCATCGACAACGTTGATGCGTTCCGCACCGGGATCGATGCGAATGCCTATGTCAGTGTTCAAAGCTAAACTGATGGTTGCCATACGCTGCATGTCCTTGTTCACCGCATCCACAGTGCTAGAGGAAGGTGCCTCATCAGAATTTGTGTTTAAGACGATTACCTCACAACCTAGTTTTGTGAAGATGTCTGGCAACAGTTGCATTGCACTACTGTGAGCATAGTCAACGACAAGCTGAAATTTGCGCTGACGGATAATTTCGCTATTGATGACCTTATTGAAGCCTTCGAGATAGCGCCCGCTTACATCTGAATTTTCGAGGACCTCGATTGCACCTATCTCATCAATATAGACACGACGATAGTCTTCGCGGAAGAAGAGGTTTTCAATTTTGCGTTCGACAGTCTTGTTGATATCCAGACCATATTGGTCGAAGATTTTGATATCGATGACGCGCTGATCATAGGGCGAGACACGCACATGGACACCACCTGCTGACTCAGTGTTACGGATGTAGTAGCGAGCCACAGGAATCGGCACCTGGTTGATATCATGAACGTTGATACCTGCGGATGGCAGGCCAGCATTAATGCCACGCTTAATCATACGTGAGGTGCGATAGGTGTCACGGTTCAGACTTATCACTGCACCCCTTGGCAGAATGGCACCATAGGTCGCTCCAAGTTTCGTAGCAAATTCTGGCGTGATATCGACATTGACAAGCCCACTCACACCATAGCGGCTGAACAAGCCACGTCGTCCTTGCGATCCCCAAATGATGCTGGTGTTGATGACCGCGCCAGCCTCAATTTCTTTGTCAGGCCAGATTTTGATGTTGGGCTGGATAATCGCGCCTTCCTGAATGATTGAGTTATCGCCTATGACGGAGCCTTCAAACATGACAGCTTTGCTCTTAATGCTGCTTGAAGAGCCAACGATGGCCCCACGCAATTCTGAGCGTTCACCGATGTATGAGCTATTCCAGACAACGCTGCGGTCAACCTGAGAGCGTTCGTCAACGATGGTGTAGTGACCTATAGAGCTTGGACCGTGAATGATTGCGCCGGGACGGACTTTACAGTCATGTCCGAGGTAGACAGGCCCATAAAGCTGAGCACCTTCTGAGATCTCGACACCCTCTTCGCACCAGATGTTGTTGCCGATGTTTTTAGCCGGAATTTCGACTTCAACATGACCAAGCAAGGCATCAGCATTGGCACGCATGTACTCGCTCAAGTTGCCAACATCGCACCAGTAGCCGCTTTGCGCGACGTAGCCAAAGAGAGGATCTCCCTTGCGTAACATCATGGGGAAGAGTTCCTGGCTAAAGTCGAACGGCTTATTTTTCTCAAGATAAGAGAAGATTTGTGGATCAAGGACATAGATGCCAGTATTGATAGTATCACTAAACACTTCACCCCAGCTTGGCTTCTCTAGGAATTGCGAGATGTGACCATCTTCGTTTGTGATAATAACACCATATTCCAGAGGATTGTGTACATGTGCCAGGAGAAGTGTTGCAAGTGATTTTTTTTCGTTATGGTAGTTGATGAGTTCGGTAAGGTTATAATCTGTTAACGCATCACCACTTATGACGATAAACGGCTCTGTCAGTTGCTCCTCTGCATTCTTAACACTGCCGGCTGTTCCCAGTGGCACGTCCTCACGTGAGTAGGTAATACGCATACCTAACTGAGAACCATTCCCAAAGTAATCTTCTATATTGCTTGCTAAATATTGGACGGTGACAACGACTTCCGTGATATCGTGGCGTTTTAGTAGGTTCAGGATGTGCTCCATCACTGGTTTGCCGGCGATGGGTACCATTGGCTTCGGACGTCGAATAGTCAATGGTCGAAGCCTCGATCCTTCCCCGCCTGCCATAACAACCGCTTTCATTGTGAGGCCCTGCCTTTCTGGGGAACAACCTTCATGGTTGCTCGCTACTGAGTGAAAAACATAGAAACGGCGTAGCAATGCCACGCCGTCCCATCTGCTCCGCTACAATACATTGTACAACAGGACAAAAGCGTATCGCAAGCGGTTGAGGTGTCAGTTCGTGCAGGAATATTTACCAGTCACTAAGTCGCCCGTGTTCGACAAGCCACCGCACAAAGCGGTGATAGTTTGTCTCTTCTGTCGCTAGTCGCTCATCATACTCCTCCTGGAGTTTGATGAGGCGATGCGCCTCTTCTACGGTAAAACCCTCGTCCAGGAGGGCGTCGATGAGCAAATCCATGAACTGCTGCTGCTGCTGCTGCTGCATATGCAAGGTCCTCCTTCTCTTTGTGAAATGTTTGTATACAGTTTATTGGTAGGCAACGTTATGGGGCGTCCCATGTAATCCGCCATTGGATGAAACGTGTGATCTCTTCGCAAACACACTACACACAATGCAGAGGCACAACAAAGCGCATCTCTACGGTACATGTGGCTTACAGTATGATTTACGAACAGAGATGATAACCGGGGCTTGTAGCGATTGTTTCCTTCCACTTATAACACGAATCCACTGCTACAACAGATGCTACTAAAAAAAGTATAGCACAAAGTCAAGTAACTTTTCCAGTGTTACAAACCATTTATGTACGAACTACGCATAAAAAAAAGGATTGTAATACGTATATCGGATATTTGAGATGTCTGTACAACGCAGATGAGAGGAATATACATAAACAGTGATTGTATAACACAGCTTCATCTATTGAGCAGTAAGAGAGGCAAAAAGCTCTTCCCATGGATATGGGCCAGGACAGAAGCTGCGCTGCACAGGGTCCATTGAATAGTGACCAGTGATACCACCTTGTGCATCAGCCCAACGACGCGGAATATCATAGCGTTCGCAGAGATGCCGAATCAGCAAAAAGCTAGCCTTCTTCTGAATGTCGCTGATCTCGTCAGAATTATCTCGACTTGGTTTGACATGTTCAATCGAGAGAGTGACAAGATTGGGGTTGAGCGCTTTTGACCACCATGCATCGTGGCCTTCGGTTACTCCACCGTTTCCCCAGGCACCATGTTTCTCGCTCACATGCTGAGCTATTACAGCATCACGACCTATCGTGTAGTGCGTTGCCACGTCTGCTTGCTGAAAGTAATAGCCAACCTCTTGTGCACTGGTAAAACCGGCGGTGCCATGAATAATAATCCAGCGCGGCGTGTGTCCAGAGCGTTGCGGAAAGTAGTTGTTTGAAGGTATCCACAACACTCCTGGTTCATCGGGTCCGTCTATCATGTATGCCCCTCCTCACTATGCAAGCTTTGTGACAAAGTCACGTCTCAAAAAGCCTTTCTTAACTATTCTTGCTCTTCAAGAAATGCTAACACTACTCCACTCATAAGGGCAGGGTGTGCAAGCATTGGGCGATGTCCGCTATTAGGAATGGAAACGAATAGAGCGTGTGGCAATGCATCGCGAAGTTCGTAGCCGAGAGAGATTGGAACAAGGATATCTTGCTCACCCCAGATAATGAGTACAGGCAGAGTGAGTGTAGCAATTTCAGCACGAAAGTCGCAGTCTACCATCTGTACTGCCCCTTGCCAAAAGAGACGTAACCGTGGCCGCAAAACGTCGCGAATCAACGCCAAAGGATACCTTCCATTTCCGGGTTGCACAAATGAATGAGCCGAGCGCGCTACAATCGCGGGAAATGTTGAGCTAAATGGTACACCTGCCGCATCAACAAGCGTCAGACTTTTTACTAATGTAGGAAAGTGGGCGGCAAGGTGAATAGCAATTGCGCCACCCATTGAGTGACCAACGAGATGAACCGATGAAAGATGTATGTGTTGTAACCATGCAGCAAGCAGTGGAGCCATTTCGTGTAGTCGCCAGGAAGTACGTGTTTCTCTATACGTACTACGGCCATAGCCAGGAAGGTCAACCACGAACACTCGATGCTGTTGTGCAAGATAGGGTAGTACGCGTTGCCATACATGTCCAGAAACACCAAAGCCATGAACGAGCACCAGTGGGCTTCCCCTGCCAACAACTTTGTAGTGAAGTTGATAGCCATGCAAAGAAACGCTATATGTCTCAATGTGCATAGTCTCTCTACGGATAGAATTTTTTGCTTGCATAAAGAAGATTGTATCACAGCATACACATGTGTTTGATAGTCCTTTACACTTTCTTTCGGGCTTCTTATTGACATCATGAGGCATTGAAGCTATGCTATTTATAGCAAACCACCTGTAGGGACTGATGCTGCGATGTAACAAAATAATCAGGACGTAGGGGCCATACCCGCCATATTTGTTACATCACATTATCATGTCTTCGTCGAACTCGATAGGCCAAGAGGACGTGATACATCATTTCCTAATATGCATTCTATTCGTCTGCATATATGCAGCTAAGAAAAAGAGAGACTGTAATGATAGATATACGACGCTCCTGGGGACAAATAGCACTCCTGGTGCTGGCACTGGTGGGGGTAGGCATCTCTATTTACTTAACCTCGGTTCATTATGATAACGCACCTCTTGTTTGCTCAGCCAGCGGTGTTGTCGATTGTGCACGTGTCCTTGCTAGCCCATACTCTGTTGTACCAGGAACAACCATACCTATAAGCGTGCCAGGACTGCTTTGGTGTATCGTTATGGGTGCGTTAGCGTTTACAGCGTGGCGCATCTTACCAGAAAGACGTAGTGTACTAATTGCGGAACTTGTATGGGCTCTGTCAGGTATCGTGACAGTGCTCTACCTTGTCTTTGTAGAACTTGTACGCTTGCATACCATTTGTGCATGGTGTACAGGCCTTCATGCCATCATTCTTGCTATGCTACTGATTACGGTTGTACAAGTACAGCGGACAAGTGCCGTAATGGAAGAGGTTGACGAAGAGGAAGAGAAACCTGCTATTGTTCCAAGACGTGGATAACAGAAAGTACTTGCCAGTTTCTTCACGTTGTCCTTGTAACGCGGATATAAAGACTGGTGCGAGTTGTGCTTGTCCCGCTTTTTTTGACTTCGTGAGGAGGCAACAGATGAAACGGTGGCTTCTTTCTCTCTTGATTTTTGGCATTGTGGTAGCGAGTGGTTTTGTGTTCTGGCAACCTATACAGCATGCTTTGTTTCCAACACCACCACATTCTGGACTCTTCCGTACACCAAATAGCGCATATAGATATGAACTATGTACAGAAGCGTTTGCCTTTGCGCATGCAACGCCAAGCAATCCTTACAAAACGGCGTACAGTTTTGCCGACCCATTCCGGCGCTCAAACGATACAATCACTCCGCATTTGATGGACTTTGACACCTCTACTAGAACAGTGGATTTCACCGTTGATGTTATTGTCAATCAAGTTGCAACCTTCCACGAGTCTATTAGCCATGTTCATGAACTTGACGGAATCTCAATTCTTCTGCCAGACAAGGAGAATCATTCTCAACGTTCTAATGTTCCACAGTTCATCATCAGTTCGCTCGGTACGGGAAGAGTTGCGGTACTCGATTTCACCTGCCCTAATCAATGGGTCTGGAAACAGTAGACGTCTAGTCTTTAGAGGCATAAAAAGTCGAGCGTTGTCGCGCCCAACTTCTGATTTTAACGGAGAAAGCGTTCCCGACAGGAATCAAACCTGGTTTTTTGGGCACCCTTGTCTTCTACTTGACTTTTGTAGTATGATTACTTCGAGCTGGCGTAGCTCAGTGGATAGAGCGCATGCCTCCGAAGCATGAGGTCAGGGGTTCAAGTCCCCTCGCCAGTACTATATCTCATAATCTTCTGCCCACACGCAATCTTGTATATCTGTTGAATACTCAACGCTTTTGCTTCCCCACCTATTTCCCCGCTTGCGCCCCGCAGATTTTAGGTGGAGGGCATTTTCACCTAAAACGCATTCCTCAACAGGTACAAGGTAGACATTCCTGAGTTCCTCACAGTATACTCCGAAGTATTCGGCATCTCCTACGTAGCTCCTCTTCTTTCCTCTACCTCCACTCATATTGAAGGCATTAATAGGTGTGCAGATAATCCTCTTCGTGCTCTATCATTCCCTTTTCCGAACATCCTTGTTTTTCTCCCTCTTGAAGATGCGAAATGTTCCTATTGTGCCTCAGCTTCAACGAGGTTCCTGCAACAGAACTCATTGAGGATGTACCAGAGAATACAGAAAAAGAGGCCGACAAGTAATGAACGCTTGTTGGCCTCATCCATCAGTTGTTTACAACTGTACGCGATGGTCCCGATCATCGTAGAAACGATATTCCTCAACTACGCCTTCTTTAAGATGAGATTTTCAAGAAAATCAATTTGCTCTCCGCTAGGATGGTCCGCTATTTCAACACCTCTGCTTGCATCTGCGCTAATACATCTTTACTAACATGAATAAATGTGGATATAAACCTAAATCTCAAGTATTAGGGCTAATTTTTCCAACATACGCTGATCGCAACCGAGAACCTTCACGCCAGTAGGCATATAAGTACGGGCCATGCTTCCGCCCAGTACGACAAGTACATTTTGCTTTCCCACACGTGCGATATTGCTCCTGGTAGGTGATATGGCAATCATTTGGTAGCCGTGTCACGTTGCTTGTATCCATCAAGAAATTACCATTTTTTGTGCTTATACATTTCATTTGCATCATAATTCCTGCTTTCGCACTCTTCGTATGACTCCAATTCTGTGAAGATCGCTCAAAACCTCTTCAACATTTTTTTGTGTCAGTTTCAACATTGCTGCTATTTTCTCAACACTTCTTTTTCCATCCACTAATGCGAAGATGAGCCTGTGATTGCGAGGCCAAGAACGCATTATGTTTTTTTCCACAGATACGAGCCGTTGTGGAACACCATCGTTGTTAGCAGCCATTACCTCGTTGAGGCGTTGGGCAGAAGCTGCACGTTGTGGCGATGGAAGAAGCCCTTGTGGAGATGAAGATTGTTGGGCAAAGAGGATAGCGCGTGACTGCTCTGATGTAAGAGCCTTCCAAGCAAATTCGCGCTTTTCCCATCTTGCCAGCCAATGCATCGCCTCTTCGTTCCCAAGCAACACACGTCCATCTTTCTTGCTGTAGATGCGGCAAGCAACAGCCCTTCCCTCAACAAGATACAGATACGCTTGCCACGGTTCACCTGTTGATGTCCCCTTGACATCTCGCAATTCAAGAAGTACGATACCGCTTTGTCGAGACGTCTTCAAAATCCACAGCAGGCTTGTTAAGTCGTTGACGTTCACTTAGCTTTTTAGTGTTGCAACTAGGCCCATTTGCAACATTGGTGCTACCAAGGGCAAGGTAGCAATATTGCTGGTGGATTTTATTCTTAATTGCATGTTTTCCCTCTGTCCTATTTTTGTACGTATCTTGATCTTAAGTCGTTTTCACCTCACGGCGGCTCGCATGCCAGTTGAGAGCATCAGCTCCTCTCTAGAGAGGGTTGCACCCTTGGTTCATCACCCGCAATAAGCTAGCTCCATGCCATCTGACCTTTCACGTCTCCTCAATCGGATCTGGGGGCACGCCAGTAGCGGCGGATGGTGAAGGTATCTCCTGGCCTGCTCGCCGTGGTACTCACCAAACCTGCATGTTGCAGATGCTGCAACGCTTCTACCAGCAGGTAAAGTCGCTTCTGCACCCGCCGTTGCAACTCTGCCAAGGTGATGCCCTCACGTTCGGGTAAGGCTGCCCACACCAGATCGGCCATCTGGCGTTGCATCTGTTTCTGCTTCTGCTGCTGAAGCGTTTCCGTGGTGGTCTGTGTCATGGGCGAGGAGGAGACAAAGCGCAGCTCAAAACGGCACTCGGGGTCCCTACGCTTCAGACACGTGCGTTCCTCAATGTGCACATGCTCCCCATAGCGCTCTGCTGCCCCCTCAATGGCTCCCCACAGCAACGGACAGAGTTGGCGGGGGCTGTCATAAATGAGGGTCAGGGTATCAGGTGCCCGCGTTTCGTAGCGAAAGAGCGGCGGCGTCAAGCCATCGGGAGTCCGTCCCATCTGCGCATGGGCATCACGCATCACCAGCAAGAGCTCGCGGGCATGCTGCACCTGGTTGAGCAAATACGCGCAGCGGTGCCGGGTCAACCCATTGAGAATGAAATAGCGCCCGTATTCGCGTAGCAGCACCTCGACAGGTTGCTTGGTCAGCTTACAGGCGGCTCCCACTCCGGCCAACAGTGTGGCATCGTCGTAGACCCGGCTCGCTAAGGGTGCTGTCGTCGCAGTCTCTCCAATCGTCGCACGGTATGTGGAGAGCAAGGTGTTCCCAAAGCGTTCCGCTAAATAGTGTTCCCAGGTCACAAAGATCAAACCATGCATGAGAAAAAATCCTCCTCAACTTGTCAACAACAAATCTAATGATGTCTCCTGAAGCGCAACCAGGGAGCATCTTGGACGAAAAAGTTCGGGGTCATCTCGTAGTTGTCATAGGGCTGATGAAAGACGGGCGTGGTCGATGCCGAGAGGGGAGGCACGATCCAGCCCCAATCGGCGTAGACACAGCGTCCTGCCTGTTTCTCTCGCTGCTGGTGCAGCACGAACTGCCGCGACGCCATATGATGGTCCACCATCGTCACCCCCTGCTTGGCGAACGAGGTGAGGACCGCGATGTTCAGTTCCACTAGGGCACGGTCTTTCCAGAGCGAGCGATCAGAATGCAGCTTGAGACCCATACGCTGGGCAATCGTGGGCAGCAAGTGGTAGCGGGCTTCATCCCCCAGGTTGCGTGCCCCGATCTCAGTTCCCATGTACCACCCATTGAAGGGGGCTGCCGGATAGGAGATGCCTCCGATCTCCAGGCGCATGTTGGAGATCACGGGGAGAGCGTGCCATTTGAGTCCCAACTCAGCAAACCAGGAGTAGTCTGGGTGACTCAGGGGCACTTCCAGCACTACCTCACGTGGCAGTTCAAACCACTGTGGTGGCGCATTGGGCATCTGGATCACCAGCGGGAGGATATCAAAGGGCGTCTGCCGCTCTGCTCGCCATCCAAGCTGCTGGATGGCCTCGGTCAGTTCAACATGCGCCGGGTCTCCCACGATGGACCCATCTGGGTGCCGGTAGCCTGCGTAGCGGATCAACTGCGGATTCCAGATGCGAATGCCAGGCTCTCCCGGCATCTGGGGTGCGAAGATGCTGATGAGCGAACGGATCTTGCCGCCGTTGGTGGCGAGCACAAGATGTTGGACGAGTGCCTCGAAGATCTCGTGAGCGTGTGTGAGATGCCGCAGGTCGCGCACCATGAGTGACGGCCAATGCAGTCGTCCGATGCAGCGAGTACTATTGCGCCACGCCACCTGCGCACCATACGTCAGTTCTTCCGAGCTCTGCCAATAGATGCCAGCACGAGCAATCTCGGTTTGGAGTTGGGTAAGGCGCTTGAAGGACATCCTTGCTGGGCCACCTTCCGCGGCCATCTGGTGCAGAAAGCTGACCGCCTCGCTCAAAAGATCGTGCACTTCCTCCATGGATGGGTCAAGCGAGTCGTGTGCGTTTAAGGGCGCAACTAGGCTCTTCCCTGCGTCATGGTCCTCATAGGAGCGCCTGCGTTGATCGAGCATAATAGGTTTCCTTCTCCCTTGATTCAAGTCGTTATATTTTTACGCGGTGCAATCATAGCTATGAAGCAGCTTAGAAATGCGCTCCACATTATGGCGTCTGTCAGCAAGCCAGAAAACTTGCCTGTAGAGTCTTGCCCAAGATGTTGCAAATGTTGCATACATGGTCCTCAATGGCTCTACATGCCCTGTTCGATTAGGGCTGATTGACCATTTACGCATTGTTCCCCCTTTGTGAAAGAGTAGTATGACTATGATTTGGAAATAGAATTTAATAATTTATCCGATTATAATATTATCTTATAATTTAGTAAAGCAGGATAGTACTTTCTGCAAATTTTATACTTATACTATGTCTTTACGTTGTATATCTCTATATGTCTGATTAACAGGTCACTGTGTCATAAATTGTGGGCATATTTCATACATCTATTGCACTCCTATTTCAAGTACGTTATATTAGGTGTACGTTAACGGCAACTAGACAAAAATAAGTATGAAAGAAGGGATGGGCGTTGGAAAGGTTGACACATGTACGAACTTATAGTCCTTACACTCTTAATGCAAAGTCCAGCGCATGGATATAGGATTATCAAAGTGATGAATGACATCATAGGACCATACGCAAAAGTTAGTCACGGACGACTTTATCCACTATTAGCAAAATTGGAAGCAGAAGGATTCATCTCCGCTTTTGATGAGGGGCAACATGAGCAAGCAGGAGGTCGTCATCTTCGTAGTTATCAGATTACAAAAAGGGGACGCGAACGCTTTCATGAGTTAATGATGAATACCATCTCAACGACAAGTGACTATCAAAAATGTTCTCATATAAAGTGCAAGGCATGGAATTTCTACAATCATCTGAGCGGATTTTCCTACTTGACCATTATCTCAATTTTTGTCAGGCCCATATATTGTATCTAACGGCAAGAGCAGATGAGATAGAACGCATGACAGCACAGGGAACACTTCGGATGAGTGCTACACGCGCGAAAACGACGCTCAACCTCATACATCACGTCTCTAATCAGTGGAGGTTAGAACTAGATTGGGCAAACCAGATGCGTGAGCAAGAGATAGAACAAAATGAGTAACTTTCTACAAATTATGCAATAATTAGGAGCAATACATGCAGAACGGCCCACATTCTTTTGATGAACAGTTGCAATGTTTAACAAAACGGATTTTGTCGAATGAACCACTTGGATATATATATAACGATGAAATATATCTTCTCAACACTATTAAGGTAAGCGATACTAATGTAACTATCGTTATGTTTAATGGGGAAGGACAGATATTACAAACGATACGAAAAGACAACGAGGCAGAAATACAGGATTTTGTTGCTCTGGTGAAACTACTTAACGATGTGTAGTGTACAAGGGATACTATGAAATCAAGACTTACATTACATAAGTCTTGATTTCATAGTATCCCTCTATGTCTACATGGCATGAACGAAACGGTTATATGCGAGCAGGAACAGCAAGAGCATAATGAAAAGGAGTGTGCTCCACCAAACTGCCTCGGTGAGACTTTTGGCATAGTGAACTGTTCCATCACTGCTAGCCTCCTGTGCTACAGGTTCTTCTCATAAAGAGGAACGTTGCGCTTTCCCTGCATGATAAATACAATCCTATCGCAAATCTTGGTGCAATGATCTGCCATCCGTTCCAGTTTATGCGCCATCCAAAGCAAATAGGTAACACGCTGAATGATGAACGCATCTTGCTGTAAAGCGGGTAAAGCGTGTGAACCTTCAAAGAAGTTCAACATATCATGACGTAGTATATGATAGCACGTATCTATCACGTCGTCTTCATGCCAAAGGGTACAAGCTACTTTCATGTTTTGTTCTGCAAATGCACGCATTGTTCTCACCAACATGCTTAATGGCCTTTGACCAAAAGCAACAAGTTCCTCTATCAGCGAGGCTTCAATACCGGCAGAAGCAGAGAAGATAGCCTCTTTCCTCGTTTTTTTCTGCTTAAATGGTGTACGTCCTTTGTGGGTTGGATGCACCACTTGTCTTTGCAGAGACTCCATACGTATAAAAAGCTGAGCAATACCTTTGGTTCCAGCTCCTACACGTTCCAAGTCGCCAGCGATAGCTATACATGATAGAAGGAAGCGCAAATCGCGGCTTCCAAGTGGTTGTTGAAGAGCTAGAAGTCGGAAGGCATACTGCTCAACACGAATACGCTGCTTGTCAATGTCTGTCTCCAGGGTGAGAACTAGTCCACACGTAGTCAAATCGCGCCTCTCGACCGCATCCAAAGTGTATTCAAGAGAAATACTCACCAGTGAACCGAGATTGATAACCTGCTGATGGAGTTCGTTGAGTTCGGTATCGAGGATGGTTCGTGCCATGATCTCTCTTTCTCTCTGTTCGCGCAAATAGGCTTCTTGCTCAAGAAAAAGTACCTTGTTGCTGTGGTGGAAAAGTACAATTGTTCACTACATGCAGTGTGGCATCCATGCCATGAAAATGCGTCTTACACCTTTATGCTAAACGTACTGTCAATTAGTCACTCGTGTATGTCACCATGACCTTTTTCTCATTGGAAGCACAAAGGCGAGCCAGAACTTCCACAGTTCTGGCCCGCCTTGTGTTCCGACAGGATAGCTATTCTGAAACGACATCTCCTAGCTCGGGAATTTCGCCTTCATTCTGTACATCGAACAGTTTGGCAAAGTCGGGTGGAAGTTGCGCACGCACATCATCCATCTCTCCAACGGATACAGCTTCGCTCAACAACGCACAGACGACACGGGCATGAAACATTGATTCTGCAGGCTCGACTTCTTCACGCTCGCTAATACGACGGAAGAATTCGTCAAGACTATAGCTATCACCAATACCGGCATATGCTGGCTGCAAATAGAGCGCTATCTCCTGTGGAAGTTGTGCTGCGAGTTGGGATGCTTCGTTCCCTTGCAAACGCCCTGCTAGCGTCTCAAGAGTCGCCTGTGTTGCCTTCTCTGCTTCTTCACTTGTAGCGAGGCGAGCGCGACGACGGACTTGTCCAATAAATTCTTCATATTTCATGGCAATTTTACTCCGCTTTATACTGTGGTAGGAACAGTATTCCATCTAATGGCACGACTGAGCAGCAACAAAAGTTTCCTTCCATTGGTATTGACAATTTTCGATTGAGTTGTTATATTATTGCTTGAAAAGTATATGTAGGAAGGGAGCAATACAATAGCATGATGCAGCAACAACCGCCAGCTCAGAGCGATCAGCAAATTGAAATGCGTCGTCAATATATTGCACAGCAGCAGACAATTCCACAACCAGCGACTCTTCCTCCACTGCAAGGGCCTGTATTTTCTAATAACGGTGTAGCAAATACACAACTCCCTGCCCCTGTTGTACCACTTGCCGAATCTACACCACCTCCTAAGTCAAAGAAGAGGAACATAGCGCGTATGACCGCGGTTCTCCTCGTCGTGGGATTGGCAGGTGCGATCTATTTCATCTGGCATACGGCGCCTACAACGACAACAAGCTCTAGTTCAAGTGTTAACCAGCAAAATTTTGCTGTTGCCAGTACTTCCGCGCCGACAACCGATGGAATAAGGGTATATGTTGTGGGTGCAGTCAAGAATCCTGGAATTTATACACTAGCATCCGGTGCACGTGTCTATGATCTATTACAAGCGGCTGGTGGGACACTTCCACAAGCCAACCTTGTGGCAATCAATTTGGCAGCGAAACTAAGCGATGGACAAGAAGTGTATATAACGCAGGTCGGTGAAAGACCACCAACTTACACAGGTGGTGTTTCGGGCACAGGAGGCGGAACATCAGGAACAGGTGGGAACACAAACAATCAACTCGTCAACATCAATACAGCAAGTGCCGATGAACTCAACCAAGGTCTTCATATGAGCAAAAAATCGGCACAAGCTATCGTGGACTACCGAACGCAACACGGAGACTTTTCTAGCGTAGACCAATTAGCACTGGTGGTGAGTCGCAGTGTGTACAACAAAATAAAAGCGCAATGTACGGTATAATATATGTTGTAAAGTATTATACTTGTTGCATTTTCTCTTCTATAGTAAAACGGCGGTGTTACATGACAAATAGTTTTGTTTTGTTGCTTAGTGGTGTTGTCTGGATTGTGTGTATCATCTTTGGTATAGCCATAGGCACGTTGGCAGGCAGACCGGTGGGAACCTTGCTAGGCTGGATGGTAGCAAACTCTTTGGATGAGAGCCTTATGAAGGGGGGACGCCTTGGTCGGCGGCTGGGAAGATTCGTTGGTGTAGCACTTGGTGTTGCCGTGGGTGCCTACGGTGCGGTCCATATCACAGCGTATATTACGCAAACAGTACATCCTTAATCTTTTATTGTTTTTTTATAGCGTCCTTCTGTAGAGCGTTATTGTGCAACAACAACAAAAAATCTCTCTTGATCTGCATGGACTAGTCCTTGTCTTAGTGGCTAGCGCATGGATTGCAGGTATACTGCTTGATGCCATTGTACCGTTACCAGCATTTGCACTACTCATTGGGGCAGGTGCAGCACTACTTTTTCTCTTTCCACTTTGGCATAATGCTCAAAGTTGTCTGATTATGCTGCTCATCGCATGCCTTTTCTTTGGTGCCTACCGTTATACGCTCTCCTCACCCACAATGGACTCTAAAGCCATCACGCGATATATCGGCGAGACAATAAAAATTCGTGGCACCGTCTCAGATGAACCAAAGCTACAAGGACGTAGCCGAACACTCGTTGTTACAGTCACACAGGTTCTTAAAACAGGGAACGCTAACTGGCAAGATGCTGATGGACAGCTATCCGTGCAGACGCTAGGTACATTCATCGAGGACCCTTATGGAGCAAACTACGGTGACGTTGTTCAGATACAAGGAAAACTACAAGCGTCGCAACCTCCCAGTCCTCCCAGCATCTTTGCGAGTATGGCGTTTCCTCGTATCACCGTTTCCTCAAACGAGGGCAACCCGATTGTCGCTTTTTTCTACTCCTTGCGTGTTACGCTTGCAACTCTTATAACGCAATCACTGCCACAACCAGAAGCAGCTTTACTCATAGCTATTCTTTTAAGCCTGCGTACTCCATCGCTTAAACCGCTTATGCCGACTTTTAACGCCACTGGATGTGCTCACCTTGTTGCTCCCTCCGGCTTCAAGGTTACTATTATGGCTGGCCTCGTTGTTGGTAGCGTTAGAAGACTATACGAAACACCAAAGCCTGTTCAAAAGTTACTTCCTGCACAACAACGTGGTAATTGGAGACGAGGGCTAGCAACACTACTTGTATTGCTGAGTATAGCAGTATACACATTACTGAGTGGCATTGGACCTGCCGCGATTCGCGCTGGCATCATGGGCGATTTACTTGTCATAGCTCCACGCATTGGGCGAGTTTATAATATCTATACCGCACTTGCGCTATCAGCTCTGTTGATGAGTGCATTGAATCCATTTGTTCTTTGGGATACAGGCTTTTTGCTTTCATTTATTGGAACACTTGGTATTGTTCTGCTCACACCTTTTTTTCAGCACAGCCTCCACGTCCTAGAGCGTCTTCCTCTTGGAACGCACCTAGCCGAAATACTTGCTGTGACCTTAGCAGCACAAACAGCAACATTACCACTCTTTGCAGTGACCTTTCATGAGGTGTCGTTTATTGCCCCTCTTACAAATATTCTCACTGTTCCACTGCTAGGAATTGTGCTGTCGCTAGGAGTTTTTCTATGCGTTGCAGGATTACTCTTTCTTCCACTTGCGACACTCCTAGGCTATGTTGCACGGCCTTTCCTCTTGTACATGCATACTATTGTTACCTGGTGTTTCAACGTGCCATGGTCATACATGAGTATTGGTGCTATTGATACAAGTCTTGCGTGGGTTTATTATGCATTTCTTGCAGTAGCAATCTACTTCATACAACAGAGACAAAGTACCGCTACACATGTGACGACCCCTGGACACAAGCCACTTTTACGGTGGTCACAGCGTACTCGACTTCTCGCGCAAGCAACCATAGCACTGCTTATCGTGATGGCAACTTGCACAACGGCCTTTGCAACGCAACCAGATGGACGCCTGACGATTACATTTCTTGATGTTGGTCCCACTCAACAGCAACCACAGGGCGAAGCTATCCTCATACATACGCCAGACGCAAAAACCATTCTGATTGACCATCATCCTTATCACTTGTATTTGATTTATACACGGCAACTTCGTTTCTCCATTGTAGCGTATCTGCGTCATTGTTGTTCTCGTTTACTACCCATTCGTCAACGTGGTAGTAGTCCTCCTCTGACAGAGGTAACAAAGTTTCGCCATCCGCCCAATATACTTTTCCCCGTTCTACTTTATCAATCTTGAGGTCGTAACGCTCCATAAAGTCAAGGTCATTGGCTGATAAAATCCGTGCTTTAGGGTTGCTTACACTTTTTTTCTCAGACCGCACGCACCGCTTAATTTTGTGTCTAGTAGCATATGCTATAATCGCATGCCAAGCACGATTAGGAAGTTTCTCTAGTATTGCATCCGCATCACTGTATGGATACATCTCCCGCAAAATTTTGTCTTCCTCTGGTTGCCAATACGTGTTGGCTGCGCTCAGAAGAAACAAGTATCCTATATCTGCTGTTGGAAATTCAATACCTTTCCAGATAATTTCAACTTTTACCCACATTGAGGACGCCCGCGAAATAATCACGCAATCAACAACTAGTTGAATAACTCGCCGCTTCTGGTTTAAGCTAAACTGATTCCACCTTTCTAGTACATCTTCTAGTAATTGCTGGCTTTCTGCCTTTTCCGCTTCTCCTTTTTCTATTGCTTGCCTTCTTGCCTCTAACTCCTTTTGTAGCTTGCGTAAACCTGCCAACTCTTTTCCGTAGTTGGTAAGCGTATCATCGTCAAGTCCAAAGCCTCCTTTTACAAGACGGTCGAAGTGTGCGATTTTTGGTTGTATCTGTTCTATTTGCTCATCTATGACTCTTGTGCCTTGTCTCTCTTTCACCTCTTCCTCTTGTAGGTGTTTGTAAATCGTGCTACCTACGTTTCCTGTTTCCTCTTCCATTTTCCATGCCGTTATGTGTTCAAACATTTTTGCTACAAATGCAACGTCGAGCATGGACGCATCCACATGAGTGCTATAACGTCTATCGAACTGTGACTTTGCATGAGGTATTGCTATAACATAGTTTTCCTTGTACTTTCCATCGTTAAACACCTTTACGCAATATACAGGCGCATCTATACCTGTGATAATGCCGCCCATTTTCAGTAGTGCTACTGATGGAACCTTCTCTAGTTGGTCATAGCGTACTACGTTCTCGCGTTGCTCGTTGGCCTCTCCTTCTACAGTAACAGGGCTAAGACGATTAAAGGCATACCAAAAATCGGACTCTTCCACAATAGGAGGATGGTTAATGATTGGTTTTCCTTCCTCATCCCTAAGTACCTGATTTTTGTATCTCCAGTATCCGATATATGTAACGTTTGTGAGCATATAGATTAAGGCTGCTCGCCCCCCTATACTGTATCCTCCGTTTTTTATCTGCAATTTAGTGCTAGGTCCCTTTATTCCTGTTTCATAGGGTGGGAAAAGATAGAACATTTCTTGTAATTCTCTTCCCAACTGCCCGATGTTTCCACCTAATTCTCTATATCGTTTGAATATAAAGCGTATCACTTGTGCGTATGGTTTGTAGGGAATAAAACGGTTATAATTTGGGTTAGGTATTCCATTCTCCAGGTGCTTACGCTTGTCTAGTATGTATCCAATTGCAACAGAACCTGCGTAAAATTGCCCACGACGTGCTACACGATCCCGCATATGTAGCATCATACCTACATGGTCCTTGATAAAACGCGCTGCAATTTGACATTGCATTCTGAATTGGTCCATATCGTAGGGGTTACGCCTAAAATCATAGCGATACGTCCACGTAACCACTTGTACATCATGGTCATAACAAGCTTTGATAAAAGTATCAGGTCCTATCATAAACTCATCACGGAATAACCGCGATTCACTCCAAGTAAAGATTGTTTTGAAGGTGTCATTATACACACCTTCTAACAACGTACTTAATCCTGGTCGCTCATCAATACGTAGCCTTCCCGATACTCCTCGCTTTCCGTCGCCTTCAATAAAGATGGTAATTTTATTATCCATCCATCCAAGTTGATGCACCTTGTCAAGTTGGTCCTTAGTCTGCGCCTCTGAGCTTTCACGGTTCTCTATTGTTTGCTTAGTAGTGCTTTGACGTGCTTGAATTGCACAAGGTTGCTCTATACGCCATTGGCGATGTTGTTCCCATGAAGGATGTTCGTTTTGAATTGCTTCTTGTTCGCTAATTACTGGTTGAAATTTGAATCTGTTACGCATGACTTATTCTCCTTTGTTGCTGTCAATGATTTGTAGCATAATTCGGATAATATGGCAATTGTAGCTTTTACTATCCTATACATAATCAATATGCATTGCCTTGTAGCTTCTAAGGCTGTACGATAGCCATGATGCACATTAATTATGTAAAGACTACATATTGCCTTGTGCTTAATTTCTCCTCTCAAAATTGGCCTTACTTGGGAAACTCTGCCACAAGGTCCGTTCGTAGACCAGTTGTACCACCTCTTTCCATTCTCGGCGTAGGAGTTTGATCTGGTAATAAGTTGCTTGGGCATACCACTTCGATACTATGAGTTCAGGCTCGGCACGGTTCAGGCCGTCTAGTACAGCTAGCACATCTTTGAAGGGGACAAACGGGTCAATGCTTACACCCATACGGCGTAACTGGCTGCGTACTGCGCCTAGTGCGATATGTCTCTGCTTTGCCTTCTCCATCCTCTGTACTCCTTTCTGGCACTGCTGCCGCGCTACGGGTGGCCCTGGGTAATCCCCCGCTCGCCATTTTTTTGCCTCAAATTTTCGGCACAAGAGCCTATCATATGCGGCGGGTCCGAAATATTTGTAGAGCAAAAAAACTCTTCATCGTCGGCCTTGTCGTTCCTTCTTCAATACCTATGAGTGGCGAAAGAGGATAAGGAAGAGTTTGAGAGGGAGAGAGATTTGTACCTTTCTTCCTCTCTCCTCCTCCCTCTCAACATCAACCCGTTACACCTGTAGAAACAGCACATGAATATGTACCGTGTTGGTTGGGATCGTCGTGCCGTTCTTGGTCGTGATCGACACGCTTTGTACTCCTGTCATGTGGAGGAGCATTGTTGTTGCCTTATCCTTGCTGGTTCCTGCTATCATCGCTTTGATACTCTGCTCTTGCTCTGGTCCATATTGGTATGCCCATATGCTGACGCTGTATACCTGTAGGTCTCTCGTGCCGTGTGCCTTTGTACGTGCCTGGGTGATGCTGGTCTGTATTCCTGTGGTCGTGTAGCCTGTTCCTAGTCGCTTTTCGGCGTCCTGGATGGCGATACGTGTGGTTACGCTGGTCAATGCCTGGGTGGTGTACACGGTGCCTGTACATGTCTCGTCAATTGTAATACTCACCTGTGCGGCTTCTTCTCCTGGCTGGTGGTCTGGCGTAACCTTCTGCGTACAATCGAGCGGGGTAATCAATGACTCGCTTGGTTGTACCTGTGTTTGGAACGCTGCTTGTACGCTCTGCTCTAGGCTTGTTTTAACGCTGGTGACGACTCCGTTGATGTCCTGCGGCGTCACGGTCTGGTAGGACCTTTCGTTCTGGCCTCCGTGAAAAGGTCCGTTGACTGCTGAGACATTCACGCGACAACAAGAGCCGTACACGTCCCCTGCTCGGACGTTTCCCCCTGGTCCTGTGGTTGCAGCATGAGCCGCTACGCTTGCCTGACCGAACGTCGGGAACATGGCGGCGGGGATCGTCGTGTCTGCATCGGTTACAAGCTGCGTTGCGTCTGCTCCTGTTACTACGGTTCCTGCTGGTACGGTCTGCGTGTAGGTGGCTGCGTTATAAAAGGTGATGATACCGTGTCCTGGTGTAGCGTCTTGGCGGGCGGTGCCTGTGGTTGGGATGGTTTTTTGCTGGCTCATGGTAATAGCTGCTAGCTCTCGCCCTGGGACTTGCTGTTTGGTCGGGTCGGCGGCTCCGTTGGTCACAACATGTATGGTGCTGGTGGCCGTCTGCTGTGATGCTGACGTGACAATGGTGATAGTTGCTGATGGCGCGAACATGGGCAAGACGACACCATACCCTACTCCGATAAGCAGACCGATCACCGCAACGAGTAAGAGGACAAGCACAACTGGGCGTGTTCGGCGCGTTGGTTGTACTGGGAGCGGGTTGCTCTGCTGCTCGGTAGAGATGAGCATGTCTATCTCATCGGGTGTCATGGGGGCGTCTTGCCTATCAAGCGTACTTTCAACGGTTAGGGGTACATCCTTCTCTTCTACGTCAATGTAGATATTTACTATTCTTCGTGGCTGGCTCTCGTCCTGTAGCTCGGTGTCGGCGTGGTCGGCTCTGTAAATGAGGTCTATCAGGTCGCTTATCTCTTGCTGTCTCTGCTCGTTCACGGTTCCCTCTCGTTTGCTCTCATGTGAGAATGGGGAAGTGGCTCCCACTTCCCCTCGACAATGTTACAAGGTGGCGGATGTCGGCTTCTGTCGTGACAGGTCATAGACCACGTAATCTATGATGCCTGGGTCTGCCTTGAGTTGCATGCGTTGGAAGCCTTCCGTTATGGGTTTGGTCCAGTGCATCAGGAGAAACCCGTCCTGCAGTTTATTGGTGTAGCCGTACAAGACAATCTCGGCTTCGCCCTCTTGCTTCCAATCACCAAGTGCATCCAGCAAGTGGTCGAGGTCTCGACGCTGGCACGTAATCAACACTGCTTGCATTACCGTCCCTTTCTACAGTGTGATATGTTCATCGGCGTGCAACGGTCTAAAGGCTCCGTTGTCGTTGATGTAGGCATACTTGGCGTTGTCTACACTCACAATCATGTCGGGCTTTCCGTCCCCGTTCACGTCCCTGAAACTGACGGTTACAATGTCAAGGTCGCTTTCTTGCCCAATGAGGGTTGGACCAAGATACACCTTCTCCTTTGTTGCATCTCCCCCTGGAAACTCAATCACTTCGACGCGCCGATTCAGGTTCAAGGCGAGAAAATGACTCGGCGTTTGGGCGTCATG
>JAABUQ010003828.1_pt1 | contig 26706 bp, 24 predicted proteins | sample 5560001 | NCBI WGS metagenome assembly JAABUQ01 (sample SAMN10711888, study PRJNA513371) | rock metagenome | isolation source: Antarctica rocks | place: Antarctica: Victoria Land, Finger Mt nord | collected 2015-12-18 | reverse complement strand
TCACCGATGACCAGACTGACGCCGGCTGCGCTCATGGGCAGCCACTCCACGTCGGCACCGATCGCCGCCACATCCTTCAGCATCCGCTGGAGGGTTGAGGCCACGGTGAACTCGCGCAACGGTGCGCCGAGGGCACCCCCGGTGATGCGCAGGCCCTCGGCGCCGGTGGAGAAGTCGCCCGACACCGGGTTCACGCCGGAGTGCAGACCCGACACCGACGACACGAGCACGCCGTCGCCCACGTCGGCCAGCAGCTCGGGCTGGTGCTTGTGACCAGGCGCCAGGGCCAGGGCCATGCACCCCACCCCAGGCGTGGACTTGAAGCCGCCCCGCACCGCCGACCCTGTAGACGCCGTGCCCGAGCGGCGCGCCGTGTAGCTGTTCTGCACGAACCGTTGGAGCACGCCGTCGGCGATGAGCGGGTTGCGGCGGGTGGCCAGGCCCTCGCCGTCGGTCTCGGTGGCGGTGTAGGCCAGCGGGTTGGTGGGATCGTCGACCAGGGTGACCAACGGGGTGGCCACCTCGTCGCCCAAGCGGTCAGCGAAAAGCGACCTGCCCTTCAACACCGCTTCACCCGACATGGTCGAACCGATGATGGCCAGGAACTGGGCGGTGACGTAGGGATCGAGGACCACGGTGAACCGGCCCGACGGCGGCTTAGTGGCCCCGAGCAGGCGGGTGGCCCTGCGAGACGCGTCGGCGGCGGCCACCTCCACGTCGAGGTCAGCGGGCTCGCGGCCCACCGAGAACCCGAAGCCCGTCTGGGTGTCGTCGCCTTCGGTGGCGATGCAGGAAGTGGCCAGATAGCAGCCCGTCTCCCGGCCGCTGGCGCGGATGCCAGTGTTGGTGACGACGGCGCCCTCGGCCATGGCGTCGACGTACTCCGCCGCCTCCACCCCGGTGATGCGGGCGTCGGAACCGCGAACCGCACGCTCGAGCGATGCGGCCAGGTCGATCTTGGCGTCGGTGGTGAGGTCGGCCAGGTGGTCGCGGAACAGGTCGAGGTCGGCGACGGGCACGCCGTCGGGTTCGGCCAAGCCGAGAAACTCGTCGGGGGTGGCGAACCCGGCGTTGTCTCGCGCCTCGGCCAGGGTCTCGCCCAGCACCTCATCGTCGAGCGTGCCCGCGTAGGCGAAGCCCTGCCGGTGGTCGACCACCACCCGCACACCGACGCCGGCTGACTCGGCCGACGACAGCGACTCCACGTCGCCCTCGTACACCCGCACCTCGGTGTGGCGCCCGCGTCCCACCACCGCCTCCACCTGCTCGCCGTCGCGCGCCATGGCCACCACGCGGTCGCCGATGTCCAACAGGTCGGTCACAGTGGGCTCCTTCAGGGCAAGCAGCTCGTTCTGGCGTTGCTGGGTGCGCTATTGCGCACTGAGCAACGCCATTTCGTTAGGTCTAGGCGGCGGTGCCGCCGACGGTGAGCGACGTGACCCGCAGGGTGGGGACGCCGTCGCCGACGGGCACACCTTGGCCGTCCTTGCCACACATCCCTGGCGGTCCCATCTGGAAGTCGTCGGCCACCGCATCGATGCGTTGCAGCACCTCGGGGCCGTTGCCGATGAGATTGCCCTCCCGCAACGGCTCGGTGATCTCACCGTTCTCGATGAGGTAGGACTCGGTCATGCCGAACACGAAGTCGCCGGTGGCCGTGTTCACCTGTCCGCCCCCGAGGTGGGCGATGTACACCCCGTGGTCGGTGCCGGCGACGATGTCGTCCGCCTTGTCCGCGCCGTTGAGCAGGTACGTGTTGGTCATGCGGACCATGGGCAGGTGCTGGTAGCTCTGACGGCGCCCGTTGCCCGACAGGCCCCGCTGCTCCTTGCGGGCCCGCAGGAAGTCCCACATGTAGTCGGTGAGCACGCCGTCCTGGATGAGCACGTTGCGCTGCGCGGGCGTGCCCTCGTCATCAACCGCGTAGGCGCCCCACTCTGCGCCCATGGTGCCGTCGTCGACCAGGGTGACGAGCGGGCTGGCCACCTGTTGGCCCATGCGCCCGGCGAACACCGACACGTGCTTTTGGATGTGGTCGGCTTCGAGGCCGTGACCGCACGCCTCGTGGAACATGACGCCCCCGCCGCCCTGGCCGATGACCACCGGCATGGCCCCGCTGGGCGCCGGACGGGCGTTGAGCTTGGTGATGGCCCGGCCGGCAGCCTTGCGGGCCAGCTCCTCCACGTCGTAGCGATCGAACAGCTCGAACCCGACGGTGTGGCCGACGCTCTCGCGGCCGGTCTGCATGCCGGTATCGCCCGCCGCCACCACGCCGACGGAGAACAAGGTGCGGACCTGGTCATCGTCGGTGAGCAGCCCGTCGGAGTTGGCGATCAGGATGCGTCGACGGCTGTCGCCGTAGCGCGCGGTGACCTGACGGATCGACGCCCCGTGGCTGCGGGCCACCTCGTCGGCCCGGTGCAGCAGCTCCACCTTGCTGGCCTTGGCCACGTCTCCCGGCTGCACCTCGATCTGGTTGGGCCGGGCTGCCGAGCGGTGGGTGAGGTCGACCACCTTGGTGCCGCCGCCCCCGCCTCGGGCCGCGGCCGCCGCCGCTTCTGCTGCCGCCGTGAGACCGGTCTCGGATAGGTCGGCGGTGTGGGCGAACCCGGTGGTCTCGCCCACCACCACGCGGATGCCGGCGCCGCGGTCGCGGCCGGAGCTGAGCTCTTCGATCTTCTGGTCGTCGAGCACGGCTGACGACGAGCGCTTGTCCTCCGCGAACACCTCCGCGAACTCGCCGCCGGTGCGCAGGGCAGTCCCGAGGACGCGGGAGACGACGGCTTCTTCGATCACGATGGACCCTTCATGGCAATGCGGAGGCGGACGGCGAGCGGTTTATGGTACCCGGATGGCCCTCAAACCCGGGTTGTCGGGCCGCGCCGAGGTCACCGTGGCCGACGCCGATACGGCGGCGTCGCTGCGATCCGGTGACGTGCCCGTGCTCGGCACCCCCCGAGTGGTGGCGCTGTGCGAAGAGGCGACCGTGCGAGCGGTCGCTTCCCGGCTGCAGCCAGGCGAGACCAGCGTTGGGCGCCGTGTGCAGCTCGACCACCTCGCCCCCAGCCACATCGGCGAGACGGTCACCGCCGAAGCCACCCTCGACCAGGTGGTGGGCCGCAAGCTGCTGTTCGCGGTCTCGGTCTCGGACACGCGCGGCTTGGTGGCCGCCGGGCGGCTCACCCGGGTGGTGGTGAACCGGGCTCGCTTCCTCGAGCAGTCACCGCCCTGAGGAGACCCAAAGTCAGCCGAGGTCGGACGAGCGCGGGTAGGCGTCGGTGGGATCGGTGAGCACGTTCACCAGGTACGGCACGTTGGCCGCCAACGCTCGGTCAAGGGCGGGGCCCACGTCGGCCGCTCGCTCCACCATCTCGCCGGCGCCGCCGAGGGCGCGCACCACGTCGTCGTAGCGCAGGCCCGCTTGCAGGTCGGCGGCCACGTCGTAGCCGTACAGCATCTGCATGGGATGCTTCTCCAATCCCCAGATGCCGTTGTTGCCACAGACGATCACCACCGGCAGCCGGTGTCGGACCAGCGTGTCGACGTCCAGCAGACTGAACCCGGCGGCGCCGTCGCCCAGCATGAGCACCACTTGCCGGTCGGGGTGAGCCAGCCGGGCCGCCGCGCTGTAGCCGAGACCGGTGCCGAGACAGCCGTACGGCCCGGGATCGAGCCAGCACCCCGGTTGGAAGCTCTCCACGTACTTGCCCGCATAGGACACGAAGTCACCGCCGTCGCACACGACGATGGCGTCACGATCAAGCCGCCGGTTCAGCTCCCCGTACACCCGGGTGGGCTTGATCGGGTCGGTGGCGGCCTCGAGCAGTGGTCGATCAGCGTGGCGGGCCGCTGACTCCGCGTCGCGCAGCTTTGCGATCCACGGCTCATGGTCAGCGCGGGCTGACGGGCCCGAACCGGACCAGTGAGCCAAGCCCTCAAACATCGTGGCCAGGTTGCCGGCGGGCGAGACGGCCGGCGTGATGTGGTTGGCGCGCTGTTCGGGGCTGTCCACCAGGTGCACCACTTGAGCCGAGCCGAACGAGCCGAACGAGATGCGGAAGTCGAGCGGGGTGCCCGCCACCACCACCACGTCGGCCTCCGTCTTGAGGAGGCTGCGCACCCGCGAGAACGCCAACTCGTGGTCGGCGGGCAGGCAGCCGCGGCCCAGGCCGTTCACGAAGGTGGGCAAGCGCAGCGTCTCCACCGCCGCTCGCATCTCGGGCCAGGCCCCATCCCAGTACACGTCGGTGCCGACAATGAGCGCGGGCCGCTCGGCGCCGGCGATCAGGGCGGCCGCCCGAGCCACCTCGCCTGGGTCCGGGTCGGCGCCCTCCGGCCGATCGGCCACCACCGGCTCAGACGTGCCGTGGGAGAAGATCACATCGAGCGGGAAGTCGAGGAACACCGGGCCGCGATGGGGCGTGAGCGCCGCGCCAAGGGCGGCCTCCACCTCGGCGCTGATGGCGTCAGGCGACGAGACGGTGCCAGCCCGCTTGGTGATGGACGACACCAACGGGACGTGATCGAGCTCCTGCAAGGATCCAGCGCCCCAACGGCGTTGCGGCGCCCGACCGGCCAGGACCACCAGCGGCGAGCCGTTGAAGCGGGCCGTGGTGATGGCGCTGATGCCGTTGGTGACGCCGGGGCCGGCCGTGAGCACCGCCACCCCCGGCTGGCGGGTGAGCTTGGCCGTGCCTTCCGCGGCGAACGTGGCCGTTTGCTCATGGCGGACGTCGACGATGCGCAGCGGCGGCTCAGCCCTCACCGCCCCGTCGTAGAACGGGAAGATGTGGCCGCCAGACAACGTGAACAGCGTGTCGACCCCCCAGGCCCGCAACGCCCCGACCGCCAACTGACCGCCGTGCTGGCGTGGCTCCGCCTGCGGCGGAGGGGCTCCGCCCTGCTGGCTTGGCTCCGCCGTACTGTTTGGCTCCGCCTGCGACGGAGCCGCTGGGCCATCGGCGCCCGTCACCCGAGCTGCTCCGCCTGGCGGCTGTGCAGTCTGGCCCCGCTGGTGGGCCCAGGCCCGCTGCTGAACCCGGCCTTGGAGGCCGAGGCGTGAGGGCTCAAGAAGCCCGTCACGGCGTCCCACCACGCTTCGGGGGCTTCGAATTGGGGGCTGTGACCGGCATCGTCGATGACGGCAAGGGCGGCGGCGGGGATGGCTTCGGCCATACGGTGCGACGCCGGCAGGAACGGCTCGTCCTGGTCGCCCACCACCACCAATACCGGCACGGTCACCTGGGCCAGCCGGTCGAGCCGGTCGGCCTGCTCGAACATCTCGATGGCCATCGCCGCGTACATGTGGGGTGACGACGCCCGCATCTTGCGGTCACCGAACTCGGCGTACCCGGGTCGCTCGGCTCGCAGGCGCTGGTCGGCCGGCGTTCCGAGCGGGCTCTGCACCGCCGCCAACAGATCGGCCAGCCGGTCGATCCCGTCCGTGCGAGCCACGCCGATGGCCACCTCGGCGAGCTCGCGGTCGATGCCCTCCACCGGTCCGTGATGGGTGTCCATCAAGACCAGCCGCTCGACGCGCCCCGGTGCCAGCAAGGTGACGACCTGAGCGATCATCCCGCCCATCGAGTGGCCAAGCAGGGCGAAGCGATCCCATTGCAACGCATCGGCCAGCCCGAGCACGTCACCGGCCAGGATGTCGAGCGAGTAGGCGGCCTCGTCGGCGGGGTGCGCGCTGGCGCCGTGGCCGCGATGGTCGGGGGCGACGGCGTGGAAGCCCCGCCGGGCGAAGTCATCGATCCAATCGGTGAAGTCCTCCTTGGCGCCGGTGAAGCCGTGCAACAACAGCAACGGCTCGCCGCCGACGCCGGCCTCGGCCACCGACAGCTCGGTGTTGCCGACGTCGACCGTGCGTTCCTTCATGTCCGTCCCTCCATCCGCCCTGCCGGGGCAGTCGTCGCGCCGGAGCGTACCGGTGCCGGTTGGGGCCCAAGGGCTCACGAGTACAGTCGACCGCCGTGGGTGAGACCGGTGTAGCGCCCGACCCGGCCGCCGGACCCGCCGAGCTCGAAGTAACCGACGAGCTCGCCGCACCGGGCCGGTCCCCCGGTCGCAGGCGACTCATCTTCGCCGGACGGGTGGCCGTCAGCGTCGCCATGTTGGCCTTCCTCGTCAACAAGTTGGAAGGCGAGGACCTGGCCACCCTGATACCCGAGTGGACCACAGCCTCCTCGCTGTGGCTGGCCGGGGCCATCGGCCTCACGTTGGCCGGCATCGTGCTGTCGGCGCTGCGCTGGCAGGCCGTGCTCCACGCCCTCGGCCAACATCCCCAGATCCGCCGTCTGCTCTCGCTCTACCTCGCCGGCCAGTTCGTGGCCAACGTGTTGCCCACCAGCATCGGTGGTGACGTGCTGCGCATCACCCGGCTCTCGCGAGATTCCGGCGAGGCGCACACCAGCTTCGCTTCGGTGGTGCTCGAACGGCTCACCGGGTGGATCGTGCTGCCCGTCATCACCTTTGTGGGTTTGGCCGTAAATCCCGGGTTGCGCCACCTGGGCAAGGCGACCGCGGTGGCCGCGGGACTGGCCCTCTCGACCCTCCTGCTGCTCGCCGTGGTCCTCACCTCAGTGGCGCGCCACGACTATGAGCTGCGGCTCGACGAGCCGAGCGGGTGGCACCGGTTCCTGGCCGCCATCAGCTTCGGCGTGAACCGCTTGCGTCAACGACCGGCGGAGGTGGCCAACGTGGTGGGCGTCGGCTTCGCCTACCAGCTGGTGCTGGTGTTGGCCGCGTTGATGGGCGCCCGAGCGCTCGATCTTCCCGCCGACGTGAGCCTGACCGCGCTGCTGGCCTTCCTGCCTGCCGTGCTCATCGCCCAAGTGCTTCCCATCAGCATCTCCGGCTTGGGTGTGCGGGAGGGCCTGCTCGTCCTCCTGCTCGGCCCCCTCGGCGTACCCCAGGAGAAGGCCATCGCCCTCGGCCTCATGCTCTACTTCTTGAACCTGGTGGTGAGCCTGCTGGGAGCGCCGTCCTTCGCCGTCGGCCACCGAGCCCACCCTCAACCCGCCCACCCCCCTCCTGCATGACCGCGGCGGTCTCCCCCGCTTCTGCGGCACCGTCCCGGCCTGCCGGCCACGGGCTGCGCTGGTGGCGTGAGCTCATCTACATCGTGGGCTTCTACGTCATCTACTCGATGGTGCGCAACACGTTCGGCTCAGCGGGGGCGAGTGGCCTGGCCACCCGGCACGCCTTTGGCCACGCCCTCGACGTCATCCACGTCGAAGAACGGCTCCGCCTGTTCGTGGAGCCCACGTGGCAACGGTGGTACCTCGACCTTCCCGGCCACGGTCTCATCCGGTTGTGGAACGTGTACTACGGCACCGCCCACTTCGTGGTCACGATCGCCGCCCTCGTGGTGCTGTTCCGACGCGATCCCGACCGCTACCCCACATGGCGCAACACCCTCGCCTTCATGACGCTGTGCGCGCTGGTGGGCTTCGCCTCGTTCACGCTGATGCCCCCACGCCTGCTGGGTGACACCGGCCAGTACGGCGCGTGCCACCACCGCCAAGCCAACTGCCACGGGTACCGCTTCGTGGACACGCTCGAGGTGCACGGCGGGTTGTGGTCGTTCGACTCGGGGGGCATGGCCAAAGTGTCGAACCAGTACGCGGCCATGCCCAGCCTGCACACCGGTTGGTCGGCGTGGTGCGCGTTCGTGCTGTGGCCCATGCTGCGGCGCCGCAAGACCAAGGCGCTGATCCTGATCTATCCCGTGCTCACCGTGTTCTGCATCCTCATCACCGCCAACCACTACTGGCTCGACGCCGTCGGGGGTCTCGTCGTGTTCGCTGTGGGCTACCTGGGCGGCGCCCAGATGGCCCGCTGGAGCAAGGCGCGGCGCCAGCGGCGGGACCGGCGGTCCTCACCGACCGATCCAGCGCACGGGCGGCCCGTGGAACGTGGAGGTGGCGAGCAACAGCTCGTGGCCGCCCGGCCAGATGGTGAGGCGCAGTTCGGCCTGCTCAGCACCCGGCTCCATCCGTAGCCACACCACCGGCGCGTTCGACTCGGCCCGCCGGCCGGCCTCTTCCATGGTGGTGACGAGGCGGTGGCGAGCCGACGGGTCGAGATACTGCAACAGGATGGAGTGAGCCACCACGGTCACGAGCCCGGGCTCCGGCTCGGCGACCTGGTCGGCCAACCAGCTCGGCGCGTCAGCCCGATCCACTTCGGCCGACACTCCCCGGGCCACCTCGATTGCGGCGAGGAGACGGTCCAACCGGTCAACCTGGTCAGGCCACACGAAGCACCGCAACGTCAGCGCCCCTTCAGCCGTGGTGGCGTCGATGGGGGTGCGGTCACAGCCCCGCCGCTCGATCACCTCGCACTGCCGGGGCAGGGAAGCGGTAGGTGAGGTTCCCGGCCAGGGACGCACGAACCGCACGGGCGACCGCGGGTCGCCGAACGTCCACCCGTCGTCCTCGTAGTGGAAGTGGTCCCAACGCAGGTTCAACCCGGCGCTGGCTCCCAACTCCAGGACCCGCAGCGGCAACGGCAACCGGGCGGCGGTGAGGTAGCCGCCCACCAGCACGGCCGAGCGCCCCACCTCGTTGGTCTGCACGGGGTCGCCGATGCGCGCCGCCAGCTCGGCGGTGTGGGCGGCCACGGTGGCCACGAACACCGCTCCCACCTCCCCGTCGGGCGTGCCGCCCGCCGAGGGGTACTGCGCCGCCAAGTCGGGCGCCTTGCCTTCCAGCACCAGACGGTGCACGGCGCCGAGGAAGCGAAGCACGAGGGCTGAGCCGAAGGGCTCGTCCGCGTGCGGGGCCAGCAGGTCACGGCACGGACCGGCCGCTTCTACGTCGTCGATGACCGCAGCCAAGACGTCGCCGTACAACGGTGATGCGGCCAGGAGAGCTTGGCTGCGCTGAAGGCGCAGCAGATCACCAAGCTCAGCCAAGCGAAGCGGCCGCCGGTTGGAGCCGCGAGATGGTCACCACTTCCGGGACACCCTTGAGCTTGGCGCGGCGGCGGCGGCCGTACCTGATACCGGGGAGCTCCCCGGTGGCTTCGCGCACCTCGTCGGTGACGACCACTTGGCCGCCCTTGGCTTCCTCGGTGACGCGGGCAGCCACGTTGACCACGTGGCCGAGCAGATCGTCGTGGGTGACAACGGCATCACCCATGTGCACGCCGGCCCGCAGCCGCAGCGGTTGGGGAGCGGTGCCCACGAGCTCACAGGCGGCCAAGACGGCGGCTTCCGGTGCCGGGAACGAGATCATCAGCCCGTCGCCCAACCGTTTCACCACGCGCCCACCCCGGCTGCGCACCACCGGGCCCACGGTGCGGTGGTGGTCGTGGAGCAGCGTGATGGCGGCGTCATCGCCGAGCTCGGCGGTATAGCGGGTGAAGCCCTCGAGGTCGGTGAACACCACGGTCAGCGAGACCGGCAGGCCCTCGCCGCCGGCATCGGCTCTGTCCATGGACAGCAGTTGCAAGGCGGTGAGCCCGAGCGAGGACAGGGCCGAGGGCCGTTGCTCCACCGAGCGCTCCATCACCCGCTGCAGCATCTCGACCGTCGAGGCGCTGCGCACGGGACGGTCACCCGGCTCTTCCAGCCACTGGCGATCGACCAGGCCCACCTCCACGGCGTTGGCGGCGACGGCCGGATCGCGCCTGATCAGGTCGGCCACCTTGGCCTCGAACGAGCGCCGCAGCGACGCCACGGCGCTGGCTCCGGTCGAGCGGGCGTCGTCACGGGTCGCCACGGTCGCCACTGTAGGGGCGGCCGGGCGCACCGACCGCCCGACGGACCGCTGGGGCACGGCCCGCCGGTTCCTTGACCGCCTGCTGATCGGCGGGGGTGACCGGATACCGTGCACGCCGATGCTGTTGGAGAAGATCCACTCCCCGGCCGACCTGCGCCCGCTCGACTACCCCCAGCTCGACGAGCTGGCCCAGGAGATGCGGGACTACATCGTGCAAGCGGTCTCGCTCACCGGCGGCCACCTGGGCTCCAACCTCGGCGTGGTCGAGCTCACCCTGGCCCTGCACCGCGTGTTCTCCTCACCTGATGACATCCTGTTGTGGGACACGGGCCACCTGGCATACCCGCACAAGCTCGTCACCGGTCGGCGCGACGGCTTCGCCACCCTGCGCCAAGGGGGCGGCATGTCTGGGTACCCCTCGCGGGCCGAGTCAGAGCACGACTGGGTGGAGAACAGCCACGCGTCCACCATCATCAGTTACGCCTTTGGCTTGGCCACCGCCGAGCAGGCCGAAGGGGGCGATCATCGCAAGGTGGTGGCGGTGATCGGCGACGGATCCATGACCGGCGGCATGGCCTACGAAGCGCTCAACAACCTCGGCCACTCGGGCAAGCGCGCCATCATCATCCTGAACGACAACGGCCGGTCCTACGCACCCACCGTGTCGCGCCTCACCGAGAGCGTGGGCCGCTTGCGGCTCGACCCCCGGTACCTCAGGCAGCGGGCCCGGCTCGATCAGGCCGTGCGCAAGCTGCCCCTGGGTGATCACTTGGCCTGGGGCATGGCCGGGGCGATCGCCGGGATCCGCGAGATGCTCGAGCCGCCGGTGTTCTTCGAGACCCTCGGCGTGCGCTACACCGGTCCCTTCGACGGTCACGACATCGAAGGGCTGGAACGGGCGTTGGCCCACGCCACCGAGTACGACGGCCCCATCGTGGTCCACGTGCTCACCAAGAAAGGCAAGGGCTACCCGCCGGCGGAGGAAGACGAGGAGCAGTGCTGGCACGACGCTCCCATGTTCGACGTGGCCACCGGTCCGGCCAAGCCGGCCGGCCGCAAGCCCTCCTACACCAGCGCGTTCACCGAGTCGCTCATCAAGGAGGCCGAGGCCCGGCCGGAGGTGGTGGCCATCACCGCCGCCATGCCCGGGTCCACGGGTCTGTTGCCCTTCCAGGAACGCTTCCCTGGGCGCATGATCGACGTCGGCATCGCCGAGCAGCACGCCGTCACCGCCGCCGCCGGGATGGCCATGGGCGGCCTGCGACCGGTGGTGGCCATCTACTCCACGTTCCTCAGCCGGGCCTTTGACCAGTGCAACCTCGACGTGGGCTTGCACCACGAGCCCGTCGTGTTCTGCATCGACCGATCTGGCATCACCGGCGACAACGGGGCGTCGCACCACGGCGTGCTCGACTTGGTGCTGCTGTCCAAGGTGCCGGGGATCACCATGTTTGCCCCGTCGTCGTACCAGGAGCTGCAGATCATGCTCCACGACGCCCTGGAGATCACCAGTGGTCCGGTGTCGATCCGCTGGCCCAACAGCCCTGCCCCCATGGTGACCGAGGCCGAGGTGGGCCACGGGTTGCAGGCCCGGCAGGTGCAAGAGGGCAGCGATGTGTGCTTGATCGGGGTGGGGAAGATGTTGGCCGCCTGCCAGGAGGCGGCTCACATCCTGGCCGCCGACCGTGGCCTGTCGGTGAGCGTGTGGGACCCCCGTGTGGTCCGGCCGCTCGACCGGGCCATGCTCGACCACGCCGCCGGCCACGGGCTGGTCGTCACCGCCGAGGATGGCCTGCGCGAGGGCGGCATCGGTTCCACCATCGCCGACGAGTTGGCCCAGCGCGCCACCGGCCTGGCCGGTCAGGATCGGCCGGTGGTGCGCGTGCTCGGCATCCCGGTCACCTACGTGCCCCACGGCAAGTCCGACGCCATCCTGGCCGACCTCGGCCTCGACGCCGCCGGCATCGTCAGCGAGGTCCGCGGCCTGCACGATCATCAGCGCTGAGCCTCTCTCAGCGCCGATGATCGTGCATCGGCGAGCACGCTTGGAGACGTCGAGATGGCCGCTTCATGGACGGCACCGGCCTTGACCGGACTAAGTGGACTAGCGTGGCGCAGATGGCGCAAGTAAACATCCACGAGGCCAAGACCCACTTCTCCCGCCTCGTCGAACGGGCCGAGCAAGGTGAGGAGATCACGATCGCTCGCGCCGGAAAGCCCGTAGCCATGCTGGGCCCAACTCCGACGGCGACCAAGCCGCCGCGCCAATTCGGACGACTCAAAGGCAGTATATGGATCGCCGACGACTTCGATGAGACACCTGAATGGCTGGTGGATGCCTTTGAGGGCAAGAGCGACGATGAGGTCGACACCTGAGGTATCTGCTCGACACACACGTTGTGGTGTGGGCACTCGCAGGGTCGAAGCGATTGCACCGGTCCACACGGCGCGTTCTCGGCGATCCGAGCAATGATGCGCTGATCAGCGCGGCCGCGGTCTGGGAGATCGCCATCAAGCGAGCAATCGGCAAATTGCACACGGGGAACGACGTACGTGAACAGATCCGAGCAAGTGGCTTCGGCGAGCTCGACATCACGTTCGCCCACGCCGAGGCCGCCGGTGCCTTACCCCTTCACCACCGTGATCCATTTGACCGGCTGCTCATTGCCCAGGCTCGAATCGAGGGGCTGGTCGTCGCTACCCATGACCCGGCCTTTGACCTCTACGACGTGGAAACGCTGAAGGTCTGAGTCACAGGCCGCCACTTCACCAGCCGTGGTGGCCGGTGGGGTGGTGGGGGCCGATGACGGCGTACTCGAACAGGCCGCGACCCACGGCGCCGGCCACCCCTGATCGGCCGCCCTCCACCGTGGCGCGGGCCACGGTGTCGACCACACCGAAGAACCGGGCCTGCACGCTCGGGTCGGCCAGGTCGAAGGTGACGCCTTCCACCAACAGCGGCCCTTGGTACATGCCGTGACGCCAGTCGGCCTCGAGGCCGTAGCCACCACCCAGGCCGATCACCACCGCCAGGGAGGACACAACGTGCACGGCCAGTGGCGAGCCGTCGGTCTCGCGCAGGTGCAGCGTGGCCCGTTCCACGCTGCGGGTGCCGGGCAAGAAGGTGAGCTCGTACTCCGGCCGGCTGAGCTGCTCGAGAGGCCGGCCGGTGTGCTCGGGCCACACGCGCACCGCTTCCTCCAGCACCCGAGTGCCGTCGGTCTCCTCTTGCACGATGGTGAGGATGGAGAAGCCCTCGAACGACATCGGGCAGTAGATCCAGAAGAACCCGGCCGGCTCCTCCGCCGCCGCTCGACCCGGGGGCTCGGGCTCGCCCACCGGCCGGATCCCCCACGAGCGGTCCCGTGAGCCGCGCCAGCGATCGGGCGTGACGTCGAAGCGCTGACCGGCGGCGTTGATGTGACCCGTCCACCGGCCGGTCAGGGCCAGCCGGGCGGCGTCGAGCACCACCCGTCCGTGCTGGCGCCACAGGTGGTGCGGCTCCTCGACGGCGGGGATCTCACCTTCCCACCGGAGGTCGCAGTCGAGGCCCCACTCGTTGGGCTCACACACCAACCGCAGCCGGCGCAACGGTTCCAGCACCTCCACCCGGATCGGTCCGACGGTCGTGTCGCGGCGGTCAGCGCCCAGCTCCTTCGACGCCCGCACCGCCTGCTGGGTGTCGCCGTGGCGCACCAGCACAAAGGCGTCGGCCACACCCAGGTTGGGATACTGGCCCATCCCGGCGATGAGCATCAGCCGGTCGTCGGACCCGTGGCAGTTGAAGTAGTAGCGGTCATAGAAGTTGCGGTCGCTGGTGGCCGGATGGGCCATGGGCACCGCCGCTTGGTGCACCGGGTAGTCGTCGAGGGGCGAGAGCATCAGCCCGCTCCCCCGACTTGGGAGAGCAGGATGTCGAGGAACTGGGTGGCGATGTTGTTGCGCTCGTAGTCGCTGTCGATGTCGAGGATGTCAAACCCGATCATGATCTGGGCCAGGCGCAGCATGATCACGCCGAAGCGGACGCCGGCGAAAACGGTGTAGTAGTCGAGGTGGTGGGCGGTGCGGCCGGTGAGCGCCTCCCAGCGGGCCACGGTGTCGTCGTAGCTGGGGAAGCCGGTTAGCCGCGGCTGGCCGAGCGCCTCGGTGTGGTGCCGGTCGAAGTAGACGAACCAGGCCAGGTCCTGCTGCCCGGGTCACCGAGGCAGACCCTCTCCCAGTCGAGCACAGCCGCCGCCTGGTAGCGGTCGAACAAGATGTTGCCGAGGCGAGCGTCGCCCCAGCACAGCTCAGTGGTGACCTCGGCCGGCTGGTGGGCCCGCAGCCACGCCATGCCCGCCTCCACCGTGGGCTGAGGCCGTCCTTGAGCCGTCTCGGTGAGGTAGCGCTCGTAGTAGTCGAGTTGCTCGTCGAGACCGACGAGGTAACGAGCGCCCGCGCTCGTGAAGTCAACATCCAGGGTGTGCCAGTCGACCCGGTGCACCGCCGCCATAGCCTCCAGGCCCGTCCACCACACCGACGCCTGCGCCGCCGGCGCCGCGTCGCGCAACCAGCCTTCGATCGGGTACGGCGGGTTGTCGGCGGGGGCGTCGCCGTCGACCCGGCTCATCACCAGGAACGGTGCCCCGAGCACCGCTGGGTCGGGCTCGAACCACCGCGGCGGCGGCACCAGCTCTTCGAAGGGAAGTCACGAGCCAGCCCGGCGTAGTAGTCGAGCACCATGGTGGCCGACAGCACCTGGCCCATGAGCGACCACGACGACGGCGAGCCGTTCTCGGCGGTGATGAGGTCGGCCAGCTGCTGCATGCGGCCGTGGATGTTGGCGGACAGTGCAGCCAACACGTCGGCCCGCTCCTTGGCCTCGAGGCGGGGCCAGGGACCGTGGTCAAAGGCGCGGCGCGCTGCCGCCACGGCACGGTCCATGTCGGCCTCGATGGCCACGGGCACCGAGCCCTCGGGCTCCTCGGTGGCCGGCGAGACGATGGGCAAGGTGCCCGTCCCGGCCGGCTCCACCCAGTCGCCGCCGATGAAGAAACGGTCATAGGTGCGCATGAACCGACCCTAACTGAAACCTGTTCTAGTTCGAGAAGCGGGAAAGAATTGTCCGTGACGCACTATCGGGCGGACCCAACGCCCTCGTCTCCAAGTGCCGAAGCGACGAGTGTGGGCTGAGTCGCTCTCTCGGGGACTAGTTGCACGGTTACCTGACGTTCGGCGGAACTGCCGGCCCGGCAGTGGACGGACCGGGTAGACACCGGCGGTCATGTCGGCCTTTCTCGCACTGTGTTCGAGCGTGCTCTGGGGCACCGGCGACTTCTTCGGAGGCACGCTCAGCCGCCGTGCCCACCCGCTCCGGATCATCGGCCTCTCCCAGGCCATGTCCTTGGTCGGGCTGCTCGTCATCGCCGTGGCCAGCGGTGACCTCGGCGCCCCGCTCGGCTACCTCGGTTGGGGAACCGCGGCGGGGTTGGCCGTGCTGGTGGGCCTCGGGTGTTTCTACGCCGCCCTGGCGGCGGGGACGATGGGCGTGGTGGCGCCCGTGGCGGCCACCGGGGCGGCGGTGCCGCTGGTCGTCGGGTTGATCAGAGGCGAGGCGCCGACCGTGCTGCAGGTCGGCGGTGCAGTGCTGGCTGTGGCCGGTGTGGTGCTGGCCAGTGGCCCCGAACGCCACCGCCGCACCCACCCCGCGCGCCCCGCCGCGCCCAGCACGGCCCGCCCGCTCGTGCTGGCCGGTGTGGCTGCCCTCGCCTTCGGCACCGTCGCGGTGCTGGTGGCCGACGGCAGCCACATCAGCATCGTGATGACCCTCGTCACCATGCGGGTCGTGACCGCGGTGACCGCGACAGTGGTGCTCGCCCTCGTGGTGAAGGGCTCCGTCGGACCAGCCCGCTCGGACCTGCCGGCTGTCGCCGTCATCGCCGTCACCGATACCAGCGCCATCGGCCTCTACGCCGTCGCCACCCACAGCGGCCTGGTGAGCCTCACGGCCGTCCTGGCCTCGCTCTATCCGGCGACGACGGCGGTGCTGGCGTGGCGCGTGCATGGCGAACACCTGTCGCGCGTGCAAGCGGTGGGCGTGACCGTGATCCTGGCCGGTGTGGTCCTCATCGCCGCGGGCGGACCCGCGTGATGGTCAGCGGGCTGACGGTCAGTAGAAGGGGTTCTCGCCGGCGGCGTGGTCGGTGGCGTCGACCACCTCGGTGACCTCCGGGACGTTCTCCTTGATGGCCCGCTCGATGCCGTCGCGCAGCGTCATGGCGCTCACCGCGCAGCCCTGGCAGCCGCCGCCCATCAGGACGAACACGCGGCTGCCCTCCACGCCCCGCAGCTCCGCGAAGCCCCCATGGGAGGCGAGCGCCGGGTTGACCTGCTGCTCCAATAGTTGGGTGACCTTCTCGGCGATGTCACCGGTGAGGTCGAGCTTGACGCCCGCCAGTGGGTCTGGCTTGTTGGGGTTGCGCAACACCAGGCCGCCCTGGCCGGGGGTGGTGGGCAGGTCAAGGGTTGCGCCCTGCAAGGCGTCGACGCTGTCGGCGGGGATCATCACGGTGAGCTCCCCGTTGGGTCCCTGGGGGTAGACCGAGTCGTCCTCATCAGCTTCGGCGACCGTCTCGAAGGCCAAGTCATAGGTGTAGTCCCCGGCCGAGGAACCGGTGACCGCCACCCGCAGCCCGAGGGTGGCGGGCTCCTCTTCGGCCCCTCGAAGCTCGACGATCTTGTCGAGAGCGGTGTCGGTGACCGAGAGCACGGCCCGGGTGTCCACTGAGGTGTCCATACCGCAACCAGGCTACGGGCTCCGCCCGCGAACTCGGCAGACTTGTTCATCTGGCCGGTGATTCAGTCTGCCGAGGTCCGGGTTCCACGCCGTAAGGTCAGCCACCGTGACGCTTACTGATCCACCCGTGGCCCCGAGTGGCGCCGGCGACCGCCTGCCCGAGGACTCCGTCGACCCCCGCCGCTGGATCGTGCTCGCCGTGTTGTGCGTGAACCTCGTGCTCATCGTGGCCGCCGTGTCATCGGTCAACGTCGCCCTCCCCAAGATCCATGACGCACTCCACGCCTCACAAACCGATCTGCAGTGGATCGTCGCCGCCTACGCGTTGGTCTTCGCCGGTCTCCTCCTCCCGGCTGGGGCCATCGGCGACCGTTTCGGCCGCAAGGGATCGCTGCAGGCGGGCCTGGCCATCTTCATCGGGTGCTCGCTGTGGGCGGGCCAGTCAGGCAGCGTCGGCACCTTGGTGGCAGCGCGGGCCAGCATGGGCGTCGGAGCGGCATTGGTGATGCCGACCACACTGTCCATCCTCACCAACGTGTTCCCACCGGGTGAGCGGGCCAGGGCCATCGCCATCTGGGCCGGTTTCGCAGGCGCGGGCGGTGCCATCGGGCCGTTGATGGGAGGCTGGATCCTCGACCACTTCTTCTGGGGTTCGGTCTTCTTCATCAATGTGGCGATCGGTGGCGTGGCCCTGGTGGCCGGTGCCTTCCTCGTGCCCAGCTCCCGCGACCCGCAGTCGGCCCGGCTCGATCCGACCGGCGCTTTGTTGTCCATCGTCGGCTTCGGTGCGTTCCTCTTCGCCGTCATCGAAGGCCCCGACCAAGGGTGGTCATCAACCATCGTCCTCGTCAGCTTCGCCATCGCAGCCATTGGTATCGGTGCGTTCGTGGCCTACGAAAAGCACCGGGCCAACCCGATGCTCGACGTAGGACTCTTCGCCAACCGCCGCTTCACCACTGGCGTCATCACCATCGCCATGGCGTTCTTCTCGCTGTTCGGCATGTTCTTCACCATCACGCAGTACTTCCAGTTCGTCCGCGGCTGGAGCCCGCTGGTGGCCGGAGCAGCCCAGGTCCCCAACGCCGTCGCCATGATCCTGGTGGCACCCCGCAGCGGCATCTTCATCCGGCGCTTCGGGCAGCGGGCCACGGTGGTGGGCGGCCTCTGTCTGCACGGGCTGGGCTTCACCTTGTTGTCGCTGAGCGGTCGCCATTCGAGCTATCTGGTGACCGGCCTGGGCCTGATCCTCATCGGCGTCGGGTCCGGTGTGGTGTTCGCGCCGACCACGGCCATGGTCATGGCTGCCGTACCTCAACGACGGGCCGGCATGGGTTCGGCAGTGAACGACACCGCCCGGGAGGTGGGCGGCGCCCTGGGTATCGCGGCGCTCGGAAGCGTGCTCGTGACGGCCTACCGGAGTGGCTTGTCCTCGGTCCTGAGAGGTGCACCGAGACAGGTGGCCGAAAGCGCTCGCCGATCAGTGGGCGATGCGGTGCGCATCGCCAAGGGGATCGGCGGTCCGAGGGGAACGGCGCTGGCCGAGTCGGCCCGCGACTCCTTCGTGCACGGGATGGCCAGCGCTCTGCGCTTCGGCGCCGCCACCGCCCTGCTGTGTGCCGTCGTGGTCGCCGTCCTGTTGCCCCGGGACACCCACGACCACGACATCCCCGCCGACCGGTAGTTCTCGTCGCCCCCAACAAGCGACACGTCGCTGAGCGCCAGCCGGGAGTGGTTTGGAGGGGGCGTTCCGACAGCCCCTTCAACGTGGTTCGATCCGCCTTGGCCGGTCGAATCTCCGCTTCCGACGGCGAAACTCACTCGTAGTATTCGGCGCCGAGGTGGGTGATGAGGTCGTCGCCTTTGAGGTGGCGAAGCGTGTTCTTTAGCTTCATGAGCTGGATGAACAAGTCGTGCTCGGGATACAGACCCTCGTGGGCCTCGGGGAGCTGGGGGCTCTTCCAGTAGAAGCTCAGCCACTCCTGCACCCCGGAGAGCCCGGCCCGTTTGGCCAGGTCGAGGAAGAGGGCCAAGTCGAGGACCAGCGGAGCGGCCAGGATGGAGTCGCGGCACATGAAGTCGACCTTGATCTGCATCGGGTAGCCGAGCCAGCCGAAGATGTCGATGGCGTCCCACCCCTCCTTGTTGTCACCCCGGGGCGGGTAGTAGTTGATCCGGACCACGTGGCTGATGTCTCCGTACAGCTCGGGGTAGAGCTCAGGCTGCAAGATGGCGTCGATCACGCCGAGCTTGGACACCTCCTTGCTCCTGAACGACTCGGGATCGTCAAGGATCTCACCGTCGCGGTTGCCGAGGATGTTGGTGGAGTACCAGCCCCGCAGGCCGAGCATCCGGGCCTTGAAGCCGGGGGCGAGGATGGTCTTCATGAGGGTCTGGCCGGTCTTGAAGTCTTTCCCGGTGAGCGGCACGCCGTTGGCCCGGGCCAGCTCCAGGAGGGCGGGGATGTCGGTGGTGAGGTTGGGGGCGCCGTTGGCGTGGGGAATGCCCTGCTTGAGGGCGGCGTAGGCGTAGATCTGGGACGGGGCGATGTCGGGTGAGGAGTCGCGCAGGCCCTGCTCGAAGGCCGCAAGGCTGGCGTGGACGGCGGTGGGCTGGCGGTACACCTCGGTGGACCCGCACCACACCATGATCAGGCGGTCGCAACCGTTCTCCTCGCTGAAGTGGAGGATGTCATCCACGATCTGGTCGGCCAGGTCCATCTTGGAGGCGCCCGCCTTGAGGTGGTCGCCGTGGAGGTTCTTCACGTAGTCCTGCTCGAACACGGCGGGCATGGGCTGGATGGCTCGCAGCTCCTCACCGAGTTGTTCGAGGAGGTGCCCGTCGAGCACCCCGGCCCGGCTGGCGGCCACGTAAGCGTCATCTTCGAACACGTCCCACCCGCCGAAGACCAGGTCGTCGAGGCCGGCGAGGGGGACGTAGTCGCGGATGAGTGCTGCCCGGCCCTCAGTGCGGGGGCCGAGGCGGATGGTGCCCATCTGGGTGAGCGAGCCGATGGGCGGCGCCACACCCTTGCGGATGGCCAGCACGCCGGCGATGAAGGTGGTACCCACCGCACCCATGCCGGGCAACAGGATGCCGAGCTTGCCTTGCGCCGGCTCGATCTCGACGTTGTCGTCTAGCGCCACTGCGGGCCTCCCGAGTGTGATGGGGAAGGGTCACGGTTGCCGACTGGGACCGAGCGGCGCAACTGAACGGGTCAGTCCGTCCCGCGTGTCACTTCCCAGCGTTGATGCGAGCCCGGAAGGCGGCCAGGCACAGCGAGAAGCTGACCAGGCCGACCACGGCGATGGCGGCGACGCCCTTGAGCAGGGCGGTGCCGTCCCAGCCGGTCATGATCAGCGACCGCAGCGCGTCGAGCAGGTAGGTGACCGGGTTGTAGGTGGCGATGGAGGACAGCCAGCTGGTGAGGGCCTGCTTGGGCAGGAAAGCAGTGGTGAGGAACGCGAACGGGAAGAACAGGATGAAGCTCGAGTTGACCGCCGCCGGGTTGCCGGTCTTGAGGGCGATGGCATACGGGAAGCCGGTGAACACGATGCCCCAGAACCCAGCCAGCAACAGAAAGACCACCACGCCGAGCGGGCCGGTCTCGAACCGCACGCCCAGGGCGAAGCCCAAGATGAGCACCGGGATCGACAGGCTCATCACGAGCACGAAGTCGGCCACCATGAGACCGAGCAGCAGCGCCGGCCGCCGGATGGGCGTGAGGCTGAGCCGGTCGAAGTAGCCATCCTGGATGTCGGTGACCAGGGTGGACGCACGGCTGACGCCGGTGACGGCGAAGATGATGGCGACCGGCAACTGGAAGGCCTTGAAGTCGAAGTTGGGGCCGAACGACGGGTTCTTGGTGATGTCCTGCAGCGAGCCGACGTTCACCACGAAAAAGAAGAGGGGCACGACCAGCGCCGGGATGACGCCTTCGGGCTCACGAGGGATGGACCGCACAGCCCGACCGGCCACCGAGATGACGTCGGCCACGAACCCCGCTTTGCGGATGGTGGACGGCTTGGGGACGGCCACATCGGAGACGAGGGCGTCGACGACCTGGCTCACGCCACCGCCTCCTGGGCGTGATCAGCGTCGGTGCCGTCAGCGCCGACTTGAATGCGGTTGCCGGTGAGCTCGAGGAACACGTCATCGAGGGTGGGAGTGCGCAACGTGAGGTCTCGCACCTTCACGCTGCACCCGTTGAGGGCCACCGCCACCGGGCTGATGGTGGCGGCCCCGTCCTCGACGCTCACGGTCACCTCGTGGCCGTGCACGTCGATGTGGTCGACGCCGGCCACCCCTTCGATGGCCCGCCGGGCCTCGCCGACGTCACCTTCCACGGTGACCACCACCACGTCGGATCCGATTCGCCGCTTGAGCTCCTCGGGCGTGTCGAGAGCGACGATCTCCCCCTTGGCGATGATGCCCACCCGGTGGGCCAGCAAGTCGGCCTCTTCCAGGTACTGGGTGGTGAGGAAGATGGTCATGCCGAGATCGTCGTTCAACCGGCGGACCTCCTCCCACACCCGCGTGCGGCTCACCGGGTCGAGCCCGGTGGTGGGCTCGTCGAGGAAGAGCACGTCGGGGTTGTGCATCAGGGCCGCCGCCAGATCGAGCCGGCGCTTCATGCCACCCGAATAGGTGCCGATGCGATCCGAGAGGGCGTCACCGATGTCGACCATCGCGGTGATCTCGCCGAGGCGCTGGTTGGCCTCGACCTTGGACAACCCGTAGAGGCGGCCCTGGAGGCGCAGGAGCTCGATGCCGGTCTGCTTGGGGTCGAGGGCGGCATCCTGCAGAGCCACGCCGATGCGCAAGCGGACCTCGTCGGGCTGGTTCACCACATCGAAACCGGCCACCGATCCTCGGCCGCTGGTTGGGGCCAGCAGGGTGCACAGCATGCGGACCACGGTGGACTTGCCGGCGCCGTTCGGTCCGAGGAACCCGAATATCTCCCCGGGCTCGACCTCGGTCGAGGGCCCGGACCGCCTCATTGGTGCCGAACGTGCGCCGCAGCTGGGTGGCCACGATGGCCTGGTCGGTCATGACCGCACCGTAGCGAGGACCGTCATGAGGGAAGCCTCTCGTTCTCGCGCCGGTCGACACTTGGACGAACGGGAGGCGGTCCCTGGTCGACGCCGGCGCTGGCCGCTGCCCGGCGCAGGGCACGCAACAACACCGCGGGATCACCCAATCGGTGACGCAGCTGCAACTCCAGCCCAGCGATGGGGAACAAATTTTGGGGGGCGCGGGCGTCCTTGTGGGCCACCGACGCGAAGCGCGGCAGCGAGCGGGCTGTGCGATCGGCGATGCCGGCAGCGGCGCTGGCGCACAGGTCGAGCGACGCCTCGCAGCGCACCACCCCGGCCCATCCGTGTGTCCGCTCCCCCGGCAGCCGCAGATACCAGGACCAGCGGCTGAAGCGGCCCCCGATCTGGAACAGCGGCGTTCGTTCCCCGGCGCCCAGCGCGGCCACGGTGTGGGCCACCGGCGCGGGTAGGTAGGAGCGCTGGTGAGTCTTGACGAAGCCCACCGCGCCGGACAGGTGCAAGCGCTGGCGGAGGGGTCCGTCGACCACCAACAGCTCGGCCGGCGACGCAGCCACGGCCTGCGGTGTGGCCGGCGCCTGGCTGACCGCCTGTTCGAGGTCGGTCATGGCTTGTTGCAACGCCAAGGAGAGCCCATCGGGGTCACCGGTGGCGACCGGGCAGTGGGGGTACCGGCCGTGGATGGTCTCGATGGGCCCGGCTCCCTGGGAGGGACAGAACAGCGAGCGGCGGATCTCGGCCCGCTGCACGACGGCGGCCCCGTCGCAGCGAACAAGACCGGCGCCATAACTGGCGCAGATCCCCTGGTGGACGGTGCCGTCCTCATCGGTGACCCACACCCGGGCATCGATCCGGCGCACCCCGTCGAGGAAGGACACGGCGGGCTCGGGGGCCAGACCAGCCGGCGGTGGACATGGTGCCCACTGCTCGATGGGTACCTCCACGCCGGCGTCGACCACCTCGTCGCTGGCCTCGAGGGCGCCTGTTTCCGTGGGGCTGCCGTAGTCGGGGGCCCACGTCTCCACTGCGAAGCGCATCACGCCACCACCTTGGTGACGGTGGAGCCGGACGGATCGCGTCGCACCTCGAAGCGCACGGGGACGCGCTCGGCCAAGTCGGCGACGTGGCTGACCAGGCCCACCATCCGCCCTCGCGCCCCGAGCTCCTCGATGGCGGAGACCACGGTGTCGAGCGTGTCGGGATCGAGCGTGCCGAACCCCTCATCGAGGAAGATCGACTCGAGGCGGGCCGTACCGTGGGCGGCCAGGGAGCCCAGCTGATCGGCCAGGGCCAGGGCCAAGGCCAAGGAAGCGAGGAACGTCTCCCCACCCGACAGGGTCCGGGCTGAACGGACCTGGTCGGCGTTGCGGTGGTCGATCACCGTGAAGTTGGACGAGTCGGGGTCGAGGGCCAGGGAGTAAGCACCTCGGGAGAGGTCGTGCAGGAGCTCGGTGGCGCCCGCCACCAGCGCGGCCAGCGCCTCGTCGAGGAGCCACTTCTCGAAGTGGTTGGCTGACAGGTGACGAGCCAGCTCGTGGGCCACGCCGGCGGCCCGACGGTGGGCGGTGGCATCGGCACGGTGCTGCGCGGCCTCGGCCGCTGCTTCTTCCATGCGGTGGAGCTCGGCGCCGGCCTGGGCCAGCGCGTCCGCCACCGCCTCACTGAGGGCTCGGCCGGCGAGATCGATTCCCGTCGCTCGGCACCGCTCGCTCAGCTCTACCTCCAGGCCAGCCCGTTCGGAGCCGACCTCGGCGGCCCGGGCCGACGCCGTCTCGGCCGCCGCCCGCTGCACCGGGAGCTGCTCTGCCGCCCACCGGGCCAAGGTCTCCCAGTCGGTCAGCAGCTCCGCGCCCTCACACGGTGGCGGCGCGAGGCCCGACAGCTCGCCCCGGATCTGGTTGAAGCGTTGCCGTGCACTCGCCTCGCCGGCCCGCAACTGGTCGACCGCCTTGCGAGCGGCCAGCGCGTGCTTGCGGGCGGCGCCGGCCGCTTGGCGGCACCGGCGTTCGGCTTGCTCAGCGGCATCGACCGCCGCCAGCGCCTGCTGCACTTGGGCCTGATCGGGCCAGTCGATCAGCTTGGCGTCGAGGGCTCTGACCTGCTCGGCGATGGAAGCCAGCCTCGCTTCCAGCTCGCGGCGTGCGGCCTCGGCTTCGGCCGCGGCTCGACTTGCTCGCTTGGCGACTGCGTGGGCCTGAGCCTGGGCCGTGTCGGCCGCACCGACCTCGTCGGCTTGGCCGTCGACATCGGGGAGGGTGGCCACCACCTGGTGGCACACGGGGCACGGCTCATCGACCACCAAGGCGGAGGCGAGATCGTGGGCCCGGTGGGCCCACCTCGCGGCATCGAGGGCGGCTCCGGCCTCCACCACCACCGCTTCGGCCGCCTCCTGCGCGGCGCGGGCGCGGGCTTCAGCCTCTTGGCGTTCGGCCAGCGAAGAAGAGGCCTTGGCTTGCTGTCCGAGCTGGGCAGCCCGTGCGGCGTGGGCGTCGAGCGCCGCTTCCAAGCGGCGACGGGGAGCCAACGCCGCCACCGCCTCCTCGGCCCCTTCGGCCCGCGCCACTGCCTCCTCCTCGGCGGCGGTGGCCGCAGCGGCGGTCTGCTGGGCAGTGACCAAGGTGGCGCCCAGCTCGGCCAAGCCGGCGGGGACGACGACGGTGGCCAACAGACGGGCCCGCTCGGTGGCCGATCGGGCCTCGGAGTGGGCGTCTCGCTCGGCCTGCTCGAGTTGGGACAACCGGGGCCCGGCGGCCGCGACCGCCGCTCGCAGCTCGGTCAGCGCCGTCACCCGTTGGGCGACAGCCGAGCGAGCGGCGGGAGTGGCGAACGCCAGCTTGGCCATGAGCGCTTCGGCCACCTCGGCCTGTTGGCCCGTTGCCACCTCGCGCTGTCGAGCCAAGCGGGCCATGTGGTCATAGATGCCAAGGTCGAGCAGCTTGACCAACAGGTCCTGACGGTCCTTGCCGGTGGCGTGCAGGAACGCCTGGAACGCCCCCTGGGGCAGCACCACACACTTGGTGAAGTCGCCCACCTGCAGGCCGAGCAGCTGCTCGACGTGGCTGGTGAGCTCGGGGCCGTTGCCGGCCAACACCTCACCGTCGGCGGACCGTTCGAGCCGAGCCTCCTTGGTGGTGGCTCCGCTGGCGGTACGGCGCACGATCCGCACTGCGGTGTAGCCCTCGCCGCCCACGGTGAAGTCGAGCCGGATGCGAGCCTCGTTGGCACCGAGGGAAACGATGGGAGCCACCGCCGTCTGAGCCAGCCGAGGGATGCACCCGTAGAGGGCGAAGATCATGGCGTCGATCACGCTCGACTTGCCCGACCCGGTGGGCCCCGTGAGAGCGAACAGGTCACCGTCGTCGAAGTCGACCACGGTGGGCTGACGGAAGGTGGTGAACCCCTCGATCTCGAGCCGGCGGGGGCGCATCAGGCAACCCCGGCGGCAGGAAGCAGCCCCGCATCGGGATCAGCCTGGTCTGGGGCATCGCCCACCGCCTCGAGCAGCTGGCCGAACAGATCAGTGAGCGCTGGGTCCTCGACCTGCTGGTCTCGCAGGTACTCGCCGAACAGCTCGCCGGGGGGCCGCTGGGCGCGGGTGGGGCCGTCGCTGGCGCGCCCGCTGGGCTTGGCCTGGTCGGCCCGCTCGACGACCACGTCGACGCAGTAGGGGAACAGCTCGCGCACCTCGTCGGCCAAGCCCACCCGGGCCGGTTCCTGCACCATCACCGTGAGGTAGGCGTCGTCGGCTGGGTCGGTGCCGGCGGCCAGGGCCCGCAAGGCCTCCATGGTGCCGGTGACGCGGCGCAGGCGGCGGCCGGCGGTGAGGGTCACGTCTCGCACCTTGGCCGGCACGCCCGGGTGGGCCTCGACCACGACCACCGCCTTGATGTCAGAGGTCTCCCCGAAGTCGAGCTGCAGAGGCGAGCCGCAATAGTGGATCTGGCCCGGCCCGGGAACCTGCTGTCGGCGGTGAAGGTGCCCAAGGGCGACGTAGTGGGCGTTGGCCGGGAACCCGAGGGCGTTCACCTCGTACTCGAAGATGCTCTGGGCCATGCGTTCGCCCCCGCCCATGCGACCGCCGCTGGTAGTGAGGTGCGCCGCCACCAGGTTGACGGTGTTGGGTCCGAAACCGTCGGTGAGAGCCGCCAGCAACACCCGGACCCGAGCGTCGTAGCTCTGGCTGTTCTCGGTGGCCCCCCGTCCCTCGGCCATGAGATCGTCGGCCTTGACGACCCACCGTTGGGAGAGGAACGGCAGGGCGGCCACCTTGGCCCGCTCCGAACCGTCACGCGACGCCACCTCCACCACGCCGCCATCCTCGGCCGGGCGGAACCCAGCGCGGGTGATGATCTGGCCGAGCTCCAGCACCGGCTCGACGGCTTGCAGGCGACGGGCGTTGTCGTGGTTGCCGGCGAGGACGATGACGGTGGCACCGGTGGCGGCCAGCTCCAACAGAGCCCGGTAGACGATCTGTTCGGACTCGGCGGTGGGAGCGGCGCTGTCGAACAGGTCACCCACCACCAGCACCACATCGACGGCCTCGCGCCGGGCGATGGCCGCGATCTCGGCCAGTACCGCGACGTGCTCGTCGCTGCGGCTCCGGCCCCGGATCGTGCGGCCAACGTGCCAGTCCGAGGTGTGCAGGATCTTCACCCTTCGCACCCTACGCAGGGGGTGTGACAGAAAAGAGGAACCCCTGCCGCTCTTGCTGGCTGGAGCCCGTGTCCGCCCAGCGGCGAGATCACCGTTCTGGAATTTGTCATAGCCCAGCCGTCGTGCCTTGCGCGGCGAACCCAGCTCAAGCCCAAGGGAAGCCGTGGGCGCGAGCCCGGCCACTACACAATCATTCCAGTCGTCGCGTCGCCCTGCACCTGTTATGACAGAACGGCGTCACGGCAACTTCTCGAACACGGCGACCTGCTCGGTGCTGTCCGAGGTGAACGGCTCCCCGACCCACCCTGCCCAGCGGTTCTGAAGACGAAAGCCGGCGACCTGCGCCATCAGGTCGAGCTCGGACGGCCAGACGTAACGGTAGGGCGCAGAGTGCCGGACCAGGCGCCCATCGACCTCCATCCAATGGTGCGACCAGGTGACCTGTCCCACGAGGTCATCGAAGGTCTCGACGCCCACATGGTCGGGCCGGAGCTCGAAC
>JAABUQ010003827.1_pt1 | contig 26722 bp, 17 predicted proteins | sample 5560001 | NCBI WGS metagenome assembly JAABUQ01 (sample SAMN10711888, study PRJNA513371) | rock metagenome | isolation source: Antarctica rocks | place: Antarctica: Victoria Land, Finger Mt nord | collected 2015-12-18 | reverse complement strand
CTGCAAACAAAAATATTCTCTTCCAAACCTCAACTTTCATTCTATTTCTTGCGTAGAAGCCATTCATGTAGGTTCCAATCCCACGAGTAAAATTAGGTAGCTGAATGCGCTATGTTTTAAATCAAATGCTACCTAAGTATCTTGGATGTCTAAAGCTTGCTAAGAGGGTTTGCTATGCTTCCAGCACCAGGCAAAATACTTGCGACAGCCATAACTGCAAAGGTAGTCATCGGGTCGTCTGCTCCTAGAGCCGCCGCAATTCCTCCTGCCATTAGGAAGTTGAGGGAAGCTACCATCATAAAGACCCCATGTTCCATGCTGCTCCCTTCGGCAGCCTCCGCTATCTTGCTGAGGGCGTCAACAATTGGCGCAGATATCAATCCTTGTGCTGCTAGACTAGTGACTTGAGTCAGCATCATTGCAGCCGCCGCCGATCCGGCCTCTCTCATGCCCATTTTCATCATGGCCATGCCTTCATTCCACAACCAGCCTCCAAGAAGTTCCATAGCCATGTCGTCTTGTTTTCCATTGGGATCGCATCGACAGGTAGGATTATCGCTAGCATAAATAAACCAGTTAGTGCCGTGAACACCAGGGTCTTGTGAGATAAACCGTCCCACGTTAGGGTCATAGTACCTGGCCCTCATGTAGACCAGCCCCGTGCTGGCATCGCTCGTATGGCCTAAGCCACCTACGAACCCATGCGCCGTTGTTGCCGTCCCGCTCCTAACACGCACACCCCCGTACACGTCGTACTTGGCAGCCGTTGTCAGGCTGCCGTTGGCGTCCACCTCGCCCACCACAGACCCTAAGCCGTCGTACACGTACCAGCTTGTCTTGCCCCGTGCCTGCGGCTGCGCTCCCGCCGGGTTGGGGTTGCAGTAACTGGTAGTGCCAGTGGCATCGTAAGCCGTGTAGCCGGGCAGGTAGTAGCCTTCCGTCGGCTGCGTCTCGTCAATGCGGCAGGCAGGGCCATCCGGGCCGGTCAGGTACGTCGCCGTGGGGTGCAGCAGGCTGTCCAGGCCGCGCTTCATTTCCCGCACCAGGCTCTGCCCGTCGTAGGCAGAGTAAGTGGTCTTGGCATCAGCCGTGCCGAACCCGGTGGTGGCGCTTCGGCGCAGGCCGTCCGCGCCGTAGGTGTAGGCGCTGGTAGTGCCGTTGATGGTGCAGCTCACCAGGCGGTTCTGGCTGTCCCAGGTGTTGGTGCGCCCGCCGCCCGTCAGCGTGTTGCCGTCCGCATCATTGGTGTAGGTATTTGCCCCTGCCGTCAGCAGGCGGTTGGCGGCATCGTAGCCATAGGAGGTAGACCCTGCCGCGCTGTCTTGTTTGCCCAGCCGATTGCCCATCGCATCAAAGCTGTAATGCTGCGTCTGGCCGTCCCCATAATCGACATCCGTCAGACGGTTCATGGCGTCATAGGTATAGCGCTCCGTGCGAACCGCTTGGGTTTGATTGGTCACCACGCCATTGCTGTCATACTGAGGCGTGCCGCCGTCATACTGCGGGCTGCCGTTCGGGGTCGTGGCAATGGTCGTAATCTGGTTGGTCAGGCGATTACCGTTGTTGTCGTAGGTGTAATCGTTCTGCGATAACAGGCGCTGATGCCAGCTATTGCTATCTTTCCAGTTCCAGGCGGTTTTCAATTGCGTCAGCCAGCCATGAGTGTCGCAAAGTCCAAGCCCATTGTTGTGAAAGTTAAAGGCATCGGTCGTGCGATACGTACTCATGTAGGAAACGCGATCGCCAAAACGATCGAAGGTTTCGTCACTGACGACTTCATGCAGGTCGTGCTGCTCGAAGCCTGCGTTCTCCACCAAAGCCTTATCCGCTGTCGGAACTAGCATGCTATAATTCCCCGTCGGATGTTCGACGACGCGGCCTTGATCATCTTTTAGCTCCGCAAAACGACCGGTCATCGTTTCGGGATCATCTTTAGACATGTCAGACAAACCCTCTATATCGTGACAATATGTCCAGGTGTTTCCTCCAGGAAGCGTCAAATTTCTGCGCAGACCGCACAGATAATAGCCGTAAGAGATGGTGCCGGTTTGCGGATCCGTCACCGTCTGCACTTGATCCGAGCCGGGCACATAGCCGATTGAGGTAGAGCCTCGGTTATCCGAAACGCTTTGGGTACGCCCATTCGCTTCATAAACGTAGGTGATGTTCTCCGCCGGAACCGCCGCCACTCCCGGCGCCGCCGTTTTCGCCGGGGTATGAACGGCCGTCGGCTGCCCCAGAATGTTGTAAAGAAAGGTGCTGGTCTGCTGGGCGGGGTCGGTGCTTTGCAGAACATGGCCCGCCGCATCGGATGCCATCGTCGTCGTGCGCTGGAGCGGAGCGCTGCCGCTTGCATCTTGAACAACTTGGGTCAGGTTGCCCCAATCATCCCCGTAGGTATATTGCGTGACGACATTGTTGAGGTTGGTTTCACTCAGCTTCTGCCCGTACTGGTTATAGGTGTAGGCGAACTGTTTCTGGTAGCTCGGACTTGAACCGTCCGTGTAGCCTGCGTCCCGCACCCATTTTACTTCTCCCCGGTTGCCGACATTAGGGTACTGGTTGTCGTAATAATCGAAAGTCGAGGTATTGCCATTCGCATCCGTGGCGCTGGCTTTCTGGAAGTATTTGTCGGCGCCGTAGTAACTAAACGTGGAAGCAGTCGGGTCTCCCTCAAAAGACTGTTTCGTCACATTGCCCAGGGCATCGTAGACAAAATTCTGTGTTGATACCTTAAAATATGGTGAGTAGGTCCTCACGCATTGTCGCTTGGATGCGACTTGGTTACTAGAATTATAAGTCAGGTAAAACTCATCAAAAGAAAATTTGGTAATCTCATGGTATGCGAAATTATCAATTCCGCAAGACCACACGCTGTCCGTACGAAGGTAAGAATCGGATGTTACGGTCGTTTCAAAGGTCGGTTCATCACCCAGCTGCCACGGCAGATCCATGCTGTGCAAGCCGGTCAGGTTGATCAAGCCGGCGAGGCTGTAAGGTTTATCAGAAACAACACACACGGTATGAGAATCCCGCTGACCCCAGTCATCGCTCCACGTACACCATTGGAATTGATAAGGCTCGCTTTGACACTCCGGTTCAGACAAACTAAAAACGGCTGTCACAGGACTTGTTCCGTACCGATACTGATCCTTGTCACATTCGGCATAGTGGTAGGTTGTCACATGGCCCAGGGGATCTGTAATGCTGCTGAGAAGAGCATTTTCCGTACCGGCGGGGAGCAAGCTTTCTGGATGGCTTCCTAGGTAACAGCTCGTATACGTATACGAGGTCGTGCGATTGAGATGCCCTTGCGCCGTATCGCCCGCGTCAAGCGTGACGGATTTGAGATTATAAAGCTCATTGGCGGCATTGGCCGAGCTTGCATCCGTGTAGTACGCATAAGTCACGCCGTAGGAAACCCCCGCAATCATGCCTCCTTGCCAGAGCGGCCCATCGATCTCGGCAATTCTCCAGCGGGGTGCCTGTGCCGTGCCGATATTTGTCCAATGAAACTCCAAAGACCGGCCGCTGGGATCGGTCACCTGAGTCAGCGCCTGCCGGGTAATCCCATCATCGGTCTGGATGGTTTGCGCGTAGGTGAGATTCGTGCGGTTGCCATGACGATCCTGAATCCAGCCGCAGGCACGCTCGATGCCGCCATTGGCAAGGCCGCCGTTGGCGAAATAATGTTTGCTCGTTCCATCTGCCCCCGTGTCCGTATCATCGCTCACGTCCTGCGAGCCGTCGGCATGGATCGCGCCGTAGGTGCTGACAAGCTGGTCGTGCAGATACGGCGGCGGCGTATACAGGCCGTCGGCATCTCGGTGGTAGTCGTGCTGCGCCCCAAAGAAATCTGTCCGTGGCACCTGGTCGTCGCCCGCCTCGTCCATTCGAATGTCGTAGGCGTGGGTCCAGCCGATCCCAAACGGACCGACACGGGCATCGTTGCTGTTGTAGGTGCGCTGCAAAACAAGACCGGCGCCGCGCGCAGGGGCGACCTGAATGTCGGTGAAGCTCTTGAAAAGGTTGCCATTGCACATGTTTACCCCGTGGAAGCTGCGCTGCCACGGCAATGTGCCGGAAAAAGCGGAATTACGATACGTCCCGACTCCTCGGCCCCAGATTTTGCGCATTTCATGCGGCAAGAGCGTGCGCACGTCTGCGACGGGGCGTGGTTTGACCAGGATTACGCTCCGGTTGTTTGGCGAGGCCGGACGCGCCGCCTGCATCAGAATATCCGGCAATTGCAGCCGGGGCTTGCAGGCTTCTTTCGTCCGAGCGATTTGCTTGGTCATGGCAAAATCTGGCCCGATTTGCATTCCCAGCAAGCTCGCCGCCATCAGGCATGTCAACCATCGCATCCACTTCCAGGTTCGCAGTTGCCGCATCGTCCTATCTCCTTACATGAACCGTTCCATAAATGGCGTGCTATCGCCGCACACCAGGGTTTGAAGAAACTATCGCCGCGCGAGCCGCACAGCCGTGTTCGGGGAAAACGCCAGCACAACGCCGCTCCAGCAGCGACGCCACTGGCTTAGCGGCAAGGGGTGGCTTTTCGGCTGCCCCACTCCAAAGGTATCTGGGTCCCAGACTGTCACACCCAGTGGCGAGACTGCTTCCACCAGCACGTAATGCCCCGGCAGAAGCAGCGCAATGACGGGCAGGGTTTGCTCGGTCAAGCCTTTTTGGGTCAGTGCCAGTCCCTGCGGCTGGAGGCCCCTCTTTCGGCAGGCCTGTGCTAGCGCTTCCAGGCTGGTTCCTTGGGCATTGGTACGCATCTCTTTGACCAGTTCCGCAACCGGCGCGTGTGTGCCCTGCCGCCGCAGCAGTTCCGCCAGGCACTCCGGCCCGCAGGACGAGCCATGAATCTCTCTCTGCGTTTGCTGCTCCTGCGTCCTCTGCTCCGCCATTTGCCAGAGTTCCTCAGCCGCCTTAGGAACGTTGCCCCCGTGCATCCGTGCAATTCGTCCGATCGCGCCCGAAACCAGGGGGCTTGTCGGGAAGCGGCGCACGAAGGCGAGGTACTCCACCTCGGCGGCCTTTGGCTGGCCGAGCGCTGCCGTGCAGACCGCGTGCTGATAGGCGGCGTCCTGGTTCAAGGCCGGACGATCCTCTCCGGGCCTCGTTTCCAGCTTGCCTCCGTCCGGCAGGGAAGAGGCTTCCTGCTCCAGCAGGGTGAACTGGCTCCGGGCCGCCGCGAGGTTGTGGCGGCGGGCCGCCGCGTAGGCCATCACCGAGCGCGCCTGAGCGGCCTGTTCCCGCTGCGGCACGCGGGAACTGTGCGCGTAGAGTGCAACCACCTTCCGGGCCTGCGCCTCTGCTTCCCGGTAGCGGCCGTGGTTGTAAGCCTCCCGCACCGGCATTACGGGATCGGGCGCAGGCACATGGCTGGGTTGCTTCTTTCCTACGAAATCTCGTGGGAGAACAGGCGAAACCAGCGCCGAAGCGATTTTGGCCGAGGCAGGCAGTGAGGCCGGAAGGGGCTTCGTGTGCCGCCATTCCCATAAACCTACCCCCATTATTAGGGCCAGAACGGTCGCCGAGGTCGCTGCGGTTGTTGTTTTTTGATTCGTCTTCATAACCCTGTCTTCCATTCCTTAGTATCCCTAATCAGTTCGGGTTCCCCGGCTACGGCCCGACCGTCACCGTCCTCGTGAGGCTGATGGCGCCGAGTGTCGCCGTGACGTGCGCCGTCCCCGCGCCGTGCGGCGTGATGATGAAGCTGCGGTTCAGGCCGCTGACAGGGATCGAGGCCGGCACGCTCAAGACAGCCGCGTTGTCGCTGGAGAGCTGGACTGTGGCGCTTCCCTGCAGGCCGATCCCGTTGACCGTCAGCAGCCCTGTCCCCGAGCCGGACGCGCTGACCGTGGGGGGCGCGTCAAGCCGGACCAGGGTCGGAATGCTCCACAGGTGCGTCACGTTCGGCCCGAGCGCGGGGTTGTACTCGGTCTTGGTGAAATAGGCCCAGCCGGACTGATTCTCGTTCGTGCTGGCCCAGGCTACCGAAAGCAGGTTGCCGCCCCCCCCATTGCCCAGCAGGGCGCCCTGGATGTCATTGCTGAGCAGCCAGGAGCACCACACATTCGGCGGCGTATTGGTGCCGCTCACGTTGGGGGGCGTGGCGCTGGCGGACGGCGAGTTGCCGCTGCTGGTGCCGTCGCTGTAGACCGCCTGGACGGCGAAGTAGTAGGTCGTGCCGTTGGTCAGGCCCGTGATCGTCGTGGACCTGCCCGTCAGGCCCGGCACCGAGTTCGGGTAGTAGCCGCGGGAAGGGCCGTACCGAACCGTGTAGCTGCTGATGGTCTTCGCCGTGACCGGCGGCACCCAGGTGAGGGCAGCCTGCCCGCTGCCGCCCGTGACGCTCAGTCCGCCGGGCAGAGACGGGTCGTACTGGATCGCCGCCGTTTGCGTTGCCGCCGAGGGGCTGAAGCCCGCAGCCGTGGGCGCCGTGTCCCAGGTCAGCGTCGGCGCGTCCCACGCATTGTTTGGGATCGCCTGACAGCCGACGGTCATGTTAACCGGCCCGCTGTCTGTGTACCCGGTCACGAAGTAGGCGTTCACCCGCCCGACGCGGTACACCCCGCCGGTGGGCTGCTGATTGAGATTGAACTGGGCGAAACTGCGTCCGATCCGCGCCGGGTCGCTGGCAAATCCTGCGAACAGGCCGCCTTTGTAGGCTGTGCTGCCGAACATGTGGTTTAGCAGGACGTTCGTGACGTTCGTGCTGTAGCGCGGGTCCAGGCGACTGTCCACGGCCTGCGCTTGTGTTGCGGGAACGAGGTAAGGGACAACCTGCTCCGACGAGAGCAGCGTGGGCGGGCTGGTGTTGCCGTCCTTGATGTCGTACTGGTAAGTCTGGCCGCTGGTCCAGCCGAAGGCGTCCGTGTACACCGTCGCCGTGTTGGGCAGCGTGGCGACCAGAACGCCGCCCCGGTACAGCAGGAAGTTGCCGACCGCGCTGACGCTCCACTGCAGCTGGATGGCCTTGGGCAGCAGCAGGTCGATGGCGTGCAGCGTACTCAAGGTCAGGCCGACGCTTGCCGTCAGGGTCTCGCCGCCGGTGATGGGGGTCGTGCCCGCCTGCACCGCCTGCGCCGTGAAGGTTAGCGTGACCGGCGCGTTCACTGTCGTGGTCTGCACCGGGACCGTGGTCGAGGAGCTTCCTGCTGGGATCGTGACGCTCGTCGGCAGGGCCGCCCCGCTTACGGCCGCCCCGTTCGTGGGTGTGCAGGAGAGCTGGACGATAAACCCGCCCGCCGGCGCATTGCCGTCAAGATTCAGGGTGGCGAGGTCCGTATTGCCGCCCACCGTGGGGTTCTGGGCGAACGCAAAGCCGGTCAGTGTGGGCCGATCCACCGTCAGGGCTGCCGAAGCGCTCGTGCTGCGGTAAGTGCCAGTCATAGAGACGCTCGTCGTGCTCCCCACAGGGGTCGTGGTGACCGGAAAGGTGGTGCTGGTCTGCCCCGAAGAGACCGTGACACTGGAGGGAACCGTGGCGATGGCTGTGTTCGGGTTGGAGAGCGCAACAACGGAACCTGCCACCGGGGCAATGCCGCTGAGGGTCACCTTGCCCGTGGTGCCGCTGCCGCCGGTGACTTCGGCGGGGCTGAAGGAAAGACCTATGACGGTCGGCATCGACTCAAGTGTCAGGGTGGCGGATTGGGAGACGCCGCCGTAGGAGGCGGTAATCGTGACGACCGTTTCCGTGGTGACGGTGGTGGTGGTGACGTTGAACGTGGCGCTATAGCTGCCCGCCGACACGTTCAGGCTGCTTGGCATCGCCACCGCAGGATTGGAACTGGACAGCGTCAGCGTGACCCCCGAAGGTGCCTGGATGTTGAACGAGACCGTAGCCGTGGACGGATCGCCCCCGACGACCTTGGATGGGTTGAGGGAAACCGAGGCGATCAGGGGGACGACCGTGAGCTGCGCGGACCGCGTGACACCCCCGTAAGCCGCCGAGATGTTGGCCGTGCTGCTGACGGTCACCGTCTGGACCGTCACGGGGAACGGGACGCTGGTTGCGCCTGCGGCCACGGCAACGCTGACCGGGACGGTGGCGACTGCCGTGTTGTCGCTAGACAGCATGACCGTGATCCCGCCCGCAGGCGCGGGGCCGTTCAGGTTCACCGTGCCCGTCGCGCTGCCGCCGCCGATCACGCGGTTCGGGCTGAGCGAGACCGAGGCAAGCAGGGGAACCACGGACAGCGTCTGCTGGAGGGTGACACCGCCGTAGGCCGCCGAGATGCTGGAACTGCTGCTGACGGACACGGCCGAGGTCGTAATGTTGAAGGTGGCGCTGGTCGCTCCGGCGGCGACGGGAATGCTCGCGGGAACGGTGGCGACCGCCGTGTTGCTGCTGGCGAGCGTGATTGTGATCCCGCCCGCAGGCGCGGCGGCGTTGAGGGTGACTGTTCCGACCGATGTTCCGCCGCCGTACACACTGGACGGGCTAAGCCACAGGTTGGCAAGCAGCGGCTGGAGGTACAGACCTGCGCTGACGGTCGTTCCTGCGTTCGAGGCGCTGATGTTCACGTAGGTGTTTTGGGTGACCGTCGTCGTTGTCACGGCGAAGGTCTGGGTGGTGGCGCCCGCCGCGACCGTCACGCTGGCAGGGACCGATGCCGCCGGGCTGCTGCTGAGGGTAACGGTCGTGCCGCCGGAGGGCGCCGGGCCGTTCAGGTTGACGGTTCCCGTCGCGGAACTGCCGCCGATGACGCTGTACGGGCTGACGGAGATGCTCCTCAGCAGAGGCTGAACCGTCATGTAAGCGTAGTTGGAAAGCCCGCCGTAGGCTGCCGTGATGTAAACCGACGTACTGGAGGTGACGGCGGTGGTGGTGACGGTGAACGTTGCGCTCGTCTGCCCTGCCGCGACTATCACGTTCCCCGGAACCGTTGCGACCGTGGTGTTGCTGCTCGAAAGAGTGACGGTCAGGCCGTTGGCAGGGGCCTGGCCGCTCAGCGTGACCGTCCCTGTTGACGGATTGCCGCCGACCACGGATGTGGGGCTGAGCGAGACGGATACCTGGATCGGGTTGACCGTCAGCGTCTGCGAGGCCGACACGCCCGCGTAAGACGCCGAGATCGCCGCCGAGGACACGGAGGTGACCATGCTTGTGGTCACGGGGAATTGGGCGCTTGTCGCGCCTGCGGTTACGGCGACGCTAGTCGGGACGGTAGCGACTGCCGTGTTGCCGCTGGAAAGGCTGATGCTCACCGATGTGGGGGACGAACCGTTTAGGCTAATTGTTCCTGTTGACGGACTGCCGCCGGTCACCGTGGAGGGACTGAGGGAGAGGTAAGACAGCAGCGGCTGCACGTATAAACTTTGCGTGAGAGTCAGACTGCTGTAGGTGGCGGCGATTGTGACGCTGGTGCCTGCGGTGACCGTGCTCGTCGCCAGGGTGAACGTCTGGGTGTTGCTCCCGGCGGGAACAGTTACGGTTCCGCCGCTCGAGACGGTCACGCTGGGATCGCTGGCGGTGATGGTCACCGGCAGCCCGCCCGACGGCGCAGGGGCGTTGAGCGTGATCGTGCCGGTGACCGGATTGCTTCCGACCACGCGGCTGCTGGAGAGGCTCAGGGCGTTCAGCCAGGGATTAATGGTCAGGGTCTGCGTCAGGGTCGTGCCGCCGTAGAGCGCGGAGATTTGGACTGTCGCCTGGCTGGTGACATTGTTCGCTGTGAGGGTGAACGTCTGGCTGGTGCTGCCGGCTGGGACGGTGACGGTGGACGGCAGGGTTACGAGCGACGTGTTGCTGCTCGACAGGCTGACAATGGTATTCGTGGTGGCGGTCGCGCTGAGCGTGATCGTGCCGGTGGACATGGTGCCGTTGGTCTGCGCCCCGATCACGGATGTCGGCAAGAGTGTCAGGCCGGAAAGGCCGACTGACGCGTTCCCACCAGCCCCGCCGGTGATGTCAAAAGAGGCTGCATTATTGCCTGGAGGACCGCCGACCACGACCTTGTAGCCCGTCCCCGCTGCCGCAGAAATGGGAGCGTTGACGGTGAGGGCGGTGATATAGGGCGATCCGTTGTATCCGGTCTGGAAGGACACGCTCCAGCCGTTGGTTCCTGGTGTGGGGGGGCCGCCGGCAGCGATGAGCGTCCCTGCCGGGTTGTAGATCCCCCAGTCACCGCGGGGCGCCTGGTAAGCCGTGGGAGGAAAGCTCCCGCTGCCGCCCGGCGCGATCTGTGGAGTAGCGCTAGCGGTCATAGAGAGCGTTAAGAACAGAAGGCATGTACTCCAGAATGCTGAAAAATGCCGTAGCCGAACAAGGCGACTGATCAAACGAGGGTGAATACGCATAAGCCACGGTTTGCGCGTGCTTAGGAACTGACCCGTGCTGTGAAGCCTAACGCGGAAAAGCGCCGCGTGTACCGTAGCGGTGGACGGAAAGGGAATGGTAAGCATGCGTTTTCCTCCAGGCTGTCCGCTTGATCCTGATGGGCAGGGAAGCGGGCTGCACCGTGCGGCGGCATAAGCGAGCCGCACGGCACAAGATGTTTAGGACAAGCAGAGCGAGAACGAAACGGGCAACCAACGAAACGGGCAACCGTCGCCGCAAGCATGGTGCTTGCGGATATTTCTCGAAGCAGCTTCCTGCCAAAACATCTGGAAGAAAAGCTAATGGGGCAGCTAAAGGTCTTGAAGAAGGGCACTGACTTGGCTTCAAAGCCTAATGACAGCCCATCATAACACAACCCAGCTCTAAATGCAAGTACTTCTTTTAGGTTTTTTCAGCATGGTTTTTGGATGGATGGGAAAAAACAGGGTGGTTGGCTTTTGCCTATCCACACACGGCCTTAGAGACGACACAGGCTTGACGATAAGGCCGCCCTAAACAGCCTCCAGGGGCACGGCGCGGCGGCTGACGCTGTGGGCCACTCCACCAGGGAGTACAGGTCGGACAGGGCGAGCGTGACACCAACCGACAGCAGCCCAATACCCGCCGCGAGGCCTCGCACCGATTGGAACCGCCAGCCGTCGCCATCGCGCGCGTACAGCCAGGCTTCGGGCTGATCCTGGGACAGCAGAAGATATTCCTGCAGCGATGGCACGCTTTGATACTCCGTCCACTTCTCGCCTAGGTCGGCATCCTGCGTGGAGGGCGACAGCACTTCCACGATAATCAGTGGGTTGGTGATGATGCGGGTGCGGCCTTTGTAAAAGACGCGCGGGCCGCAGACGACGCTGGCATCGGGGTAGACATTCGCGCCGCCACCCGTGTGAACCTTCATGTCCGAGCCATACACACGGCAGCCTTGAGGGACAAGGGCACGGTTCAAGGCGGCGACAGTGTTGGCGGCAATCAGGTTGTGGCTTTCGGAGCCGCCCGCCATCGCGCGTATCTCGCCGCCGATCCACTCCGACTTGTGGCGGGCGGCGTCTTCCAGTGTCAGGTATTCATCCTCGGTGTCCAAGTCCGCGTCAATGGGTTGGCGTGCGCGGTGTCCGTTCCCCTGAAAGGGAGCATGATCCACAAACACGGTGCGGTTCGGCGAACGCAGTAACAAAGGGCGGCAGGGGTATCAGCCGAGCTTGTCGTGCGCCTGGGCTTCGGCCAAAAACGCGTCCAAAGCATCGGGCCACGGGCGCAGCGTGTCCAGGCCCTGAAGCTCTAAGGCGTAGTGGCGCAGGACGCTGTAAGGCGGGCGTCGGGTCGGCGTGCCGCGCGCAATGGCATCCTGCGCGGACGAAATGGCATAGACAGGCACGTTGTTGATGCCAACCTTGTCCAGCACGGCCTGGGCAAAGCCGTGCCAAGTACACTCGCCCGCATTGGACACATGGTACACGCCATACAGCCCGGTCTGGATGATGTCCAGCACCGACTGGAGCAGGTCCAGGGTGTAGGTAGGCGTGCCATGCTGGTCGGCGACGACATTCAGGCTCGGCTTGGTCTTTGCCAGCATCAGCATGGTGAACGGAAAGTTCTTGCCATGCACGCCGTACAGCCAGGACGTGCGCACGACATAGGTTTTGCGGCACGACTGACGCGCCAGGTTCTCTCCCGCAAGCTTGGATGCCCCGTAGTGGCTGAGGGGATGGGGCGTGTCAAACTCGGTGTAGGGGCTGCCTTTCGCCCCGTCAAACACAAAGTCGGTAGAAATAGCAACCAGGGCCGCGCCGATGCTTTCCGCCGCGCTCGCCACTGTCCACGAGCCGAGGGCATTGACTTTGTAGGCCAAATCCGGGTCGCGCTCGCACCCGTCCACGTTGGTGTACGCCGCGCCGTGAAACACTAGATCGGGCCGGACTTCCTGCATCAAGGCCCGCACATGGGCCGCGTTTGTAATGTCCAGCGCCTGGATGCCGTTCGCTTCATCGGCAGCAACATCGGTGGGCACGACTTCGTGCCCGTGCTGGGCAAACACGCGCCGCGCATCCGTTCCCAGCATCCCCGCCGCGCCTGTCATCAGTATTCGCATAGTGGCGTTCAGTATACTGGAAAACGCGCCCCCAGGTCAACCGCGCCGCACCGCCGTCGTCCTGGCATTGCGCCCTTGTTGTCCCGGCGCTGTGAGCCTGTACCAACGACGGAAGAAAACCGTCCGTCGTTGGTACGCGCTTGATACGCGGGAGCAACCCGGCGGCAATGCCGGAACAGCCAGGGCAAATGCACGTCAACACAGCGTTTCTAGGAGAACAAACGTCCCCCGCCGCGCCGTGTTACTTGGTATTCGCCGTACCCGATGGGTAGCCGCGCATGATATGTGTCGTGCGCAATGTTTCCACGGCTTGGTAGGCCCAGTGGTTTTTGGGCACGTCGGGAAACGGCGTGTCGCGCGCGACGGTGGGAGCGGCAGGCTGCGCCTGTGCCGCTGCGGTGGCGTGACTGATCCGAACAACACGCTTGGCAGGGGAGTTTACGCTTTGGTGGGCGTGCCCGGCGGGTGCGGAGGCTTGCTGTGCGTGTGCCGCCGTGCTGATTGGCAGGCACAGCACGGCCATGATCATGGCGGGTTTCATCGCGTTGTCTTTCTACGCCCCCTCCCATTGCGAGAGGGGGCATTGTTGTTGTGGTGGTGTCTAGGGAGTTATTTGCCGGGCGCGGCGCCTGCGATAATCAAGGTCGCTTTGTCCGGGTGCAGGTACTTCTTCACGGCGGCGTTCACCTGGTCAAGCGTGACCGCGCGGAAGAGGTCGGAGCGTTTCTGGATGTAGTCCAGGCCCAGGCCGTAGTCTTCCGCCGCCAGCAGCTGACCGGCCACACCGGCATTGGTCTCCAGGCGCAGGGGGTACGAGCCGGTCAGATAGGCTTTGGCCTCGGTGAGTTCTTCGGGCGTGATGCCGTTCTGACGCAGGTTGGCGACAATGCGGTTCATCTCGTAAATAGCGCGGTTGGCATTGTTGGGGTTTGTGCCCAGGAAGACGGAAAACGCGCCCGCGCCGTGCTGCGCGGCAAAGCCCGAATAGACCGTATAGGTGAGGCCTTCCTGGTCGCGAATGGTCTTGCCCAGACGTGACCCGAACGCCCCGCCGCCCAGGATGTAGTTCATCGTGTACGCGGCATAGAAGTCCGGGGCGTTGCGGTTGAGCTGTCCAGGGTAGCCCCACAAGACGCTGGTCTGCGATGTGTCGGGGATGGCGATCAGCTGCGGCGCGGGGGCCGTGGCAGGCAGCGGCACGTTGGGGATACTCACGACAGGCGCGGGCGTATTGGGCTTGGCCCAGCCGCCGAATGCGGCTTTGATCTGCGCAATCGCGTCGTCGGCATTCACATCCCCCACCACGACCAGCGTGGTGGTGTCGGGCCGGTAGTAGGTCTTGTAGAACGACAAGAGGTCAGCGCGAGTCAATGTCTTGACGCTGGCCTCGCTCTGGTCTAGGGTCGGCGACCAGTACGGGTGCCCTTTGGGATACAAGGCATCGGCAAAGGCAATCTCGGCCTGCGTGCCCGCCCCGCCCGTGCCGCCCGTATCCTGACGCGCCTGTTCCAGGCCCGACACTGTCTGCCCGCGCACTTTGTCCAGTTCCGCTTGTGGGAATGCAGAGTGCTGCAACTCATCGGCGAGTGTGCCCAGTGTCAGACCAAAGTCTTTGGACAAACAATGGCCGCTGAAGCTCGCCGCCTCGTTCCCCGCCCCGATGCCGACACTCGCGCCCACCGACTCCAGGCCCAATGCCAGCTGCAATGCGGATTCGCTGGTCGTGCCCCGCGCCAGCATTTCCGCGGTCAGGCCCGCCGTGTCGTATTTGCCGTCCGGGTCAAACATGGAGCCTGCCTTGACCAGCCCGGTCAGAGCGACAGTCTTGTTGGCGTGGTTTTCCTGCACAATCACGGTCATGCCGTTGGGCAGCACAACGCGCCTGGGTTCAGGCCGCTTGGCCTGCGCAGTGGCCGCTGACTGCAAATGGAACTTCTTATCCAGGGCCGCCAGCACGGCTTTCTGCTTGGGATCGGTGACCGGGGCGGACGCGCCGAAGTTCTTCTCGCCGGGCGGCGGGGGCAGGGTCTGGCCGGGCGGCAGGGGCTGCGGCTCAAACGTGGCGACAGTCCGGTTGTCGGGCGTGAAGTAGGCTTTGGCGACCGCCTGCACGTCCCGCGGGGTCACCTTGCGAATATTGGCGAGGTACGTATCTAGATAGGTGAAGCTACCGATAGCGGCATACGTGCCCAATTGGTTGGCCTGCTGCGACACGCTGTCATTGTTAAATATGAACGACGCTTCAATCTGGCGCACGGCCCTGTCCAGCTCGGCCTGCGTGGGCGGAGTAGTTTGCAGGCGCGCCACTTCCGCTTCTAACCCCTGCTCAAGCCGGGCGTTGCCGACACCCGCGCGCGGCGTGCCGTCCAGGATAAACAGGTATGGGTCGCGCTGATCCTGGCTGAAGCCCCCCGCGCTTTCCGCGACGCCTGTCTCTACCAGGGACTGGTACAAGCGCGCGCTGCGCCCGCCTGAGAGTATCTGGCTGACCACATCCAATGTATAGTGGTCTTTGGTGCCCAGGCCCGGCACATGGTAGCCCACCAGGATTTGCCCCGTTGTGCCCGGTCGCTTCAAGACCACGCGACGCTCGCCCCGCTGCGGCGGCTCAGGTGTGATGTTGTGCTCGGACAGCGTGCCCTGCGGGTACACGCCGAAGTACTTCTGGCACAGGCCGACGGCCTTTTTGGTGTCAAAGTCCCCCACCATGACCACGACGGCATTGTTTGGCATGTAGTGCTGCCGATAGTAGTCGTAGATCACATCGCGCTTATTCGCCACCGCTTCCACGTCTTCCGTCCACCCAATCACCGGCCAGTGGTACGGATGCGCGTTAAAGGCGGCGGGCAGAAACGTGAAGGCGTACAGCTGGTAGCCGGGGTCGTTGCTGTCGCCTTCCAGCTCGGAGCGCACGACCACCATCTCATGCCCCAGCTCTTTGGGGTCAAAGACGGAGTTTTCCATGCGGTCGGCTTCCACGCGCACGGCGAGTTCCAGCCGGTCGGCGGCGATTAGTTCATGGTACTCCGTGCGGTCTTCGGATGTGGACGCGTTGATCTGCCCGCCATTAGAAGTGAAAAGATGGTCAATGGAACCGGGCGGCAGGTCATGCGTCCCCTTGAACAGCATGTGCTCCAGGATATGCGACAGGCCCGTCCGCCCCGTGATCTCGTTGCGCGACCCGACTTTGTACCACACGCTGAAGTAGGCGACGGGCGCGGCATGCACTTCTTTGGACAGGATGGTCAGCCCGTTTGCGAGCCGCGTTTCCGTGACCATCTGGGTCTTATCGTACGTCTGCGAGACCACCTTGCCGTAGTATGCGGGCGCGGTGACACTCGGCGGCTTGGGTTCATTGGGAGCCGTCATCTTGGGAGCGGCATTTGTCATCTTGGGGGCCGGGGCCGCCTGCGCTGCACCCGTCAGGGCCAATGCGCACGCGCCCAGGGCCGCCCACCGTTTGGAAAACTGCATTCGGGGTGTGTTCCTTCTGTTGCCTGTGCTAATAAATGGGTTGATGAACTGGTTTAGCATGAATACGCAAATTATACCTGACAGAGTGCCGCAGGCCGCTATGAGTTGCGTGCCGCCGGCAATCCCTCTAAACACCTGGCAGGAAAACGCTTCCTGCCCGCAGAACACGCCCCCAACACAGAAAGCGAGCGTCTTCGCTCCCATACCGCAAGAACCTACGGTTGCTTTTGACCAGGAACGCGCCTCTGTCTACGACGCGCAGTTCGCGAGGCTCGCCCCCCAGCGCGACGCCCTGCACCTCTTTATCCGCCTGGTGCTCTGCGAGCTTCCCGCCGACGCCAATATCCTTTGCGTCGGCGCAGGAACCGGCGCGGAGATTGTTGCCCTCGCCCAAGCGTTCCCCTTGTGGCGGTTCACCGCTGTGGAGCCAGCCCCGCCGATGCTTGCCGTCTGCCGCCAGCGGGCGGAAGACTGCGGCATCACCGCGCGCTGCACATTCCACGAAGGCTATCTGGACACGCTGCCTGCCTCCGACCCGTTCCATGCCGCCACGTCGCTGCTGGTGTCCCACTTTCTCGTGCAGCAGGAGGAGCGGCGCGAGTTCTTCCGCCAAATCGCCGCCCGCCTCCATCCCGGCGGGCTGCTGGTGAGCGCCGACATCACCTCCGACCAGTCTTCCCCCGCCTACCAAAGCCTGCTGGAAGTGTGGCTGCGGATGCTCCGATACACCGACATGCCCGACGCGCAAGTGGGGCAAATGCCCGCCGTCTTAGGCCGAGACGTTGCCGTGCTGCCCGCCGAGCAAGTCGCGTCCCTGATCGCCTCGGCTGGCTTTGATGCGCCTGTCTTGTTCTTCCAAACCCTTCTCATTCACGCCTGGTATGCCAAACGGCTGCCGCAAAAAAGGGCCGCGCATACAAGTGCGCGGCCCTGACTGTATTTCCTCTCAGCCCTATGCAGCTATGCCGCCACTTCACCTTCAAGCACTTCATTCTCAAGGCGAGCCGCGTTTGGAGCAGGCATGCCAAGCTCTTGCAGCAAACTTATGTGCTCCGTGAGCGCCTCCTGCATGAGCCTGAGCACCTCAGCGCGCGTGCCGCCGACGGCAAAGCAGCCTGGCACATCCGGCGAGGAAGCCCCCCAGCTTGTCGGCCCCTGCTCCAGGTCAACGCGGCAGCCGTTGATAGTCACGGTCTCAGTATTTACGTCTGGCATAGTCTTAGACTTTCTTCAATCCCACTTGCTTCCAAATGCTCGCCAGCGTTCCCGGAGGCACTTCCGTGCTGGGATGTCCGGCAATCGTTGTCAGGCCCGGCTTGACAGGGTGAACAAAATGCCGGTGGTCGCCTTTGGTGCGAGCATGCACCCATCCCTCGGCTTCAATGCGCTTGATAACATCTCGTACCTTCACGCACACTCCCACGGCTCTCTGCGCCCAGGCAATTATTGTACCACTACTTCACGCCCCGGTACTGCTCAAAGGCCACGGCGAGGCGCATCGCCGCCTGCTGTCCGCTTGCCGTTAAGCCGCCAGCATCGCACGAAGCTCGCGGGGCGTATAGGTCAGCAGGATACCAACCTGCTGCATTTCAGCCCCTAAACCCTCTCGCAATGCCTGACGCACCCTCTGCTGCCGATCCACATGGTCATGGCCTGTAAAGCCCTCCCACACCACATGGCCGTTGACCCGCTCGCCCGGCGCCTCGTCTAAATCCACGTCTATGCCTGGAAACTTCTCTTCTAAGACTTCTCTAATCCGCTGCCCCATCTTGTTTCTCCTTGATTGATGATTTCGTGCGCCAGGACAAGCGCCGTGCGGCTCAGGTTCTTCCAGCGGCTCCCGTCGGTGCGCGCCCCCTTGAGGCTGAACTCCGCCCAATGTCGTTCATGTAGTCCAGCAGCTGCCGCTCCGAATAAAAACGGTGATTGCTGCGCCACCGCGTGTTCAGCAAACCAAACCGTGCAGAGAACTCGCCCAGTTCCCCCGCCGGGACAATTTGGTAGTAACCCGACTCCATTGCCAGTTCCCGAAGGTCATGCCGCGAGTTGAAAACATTGGTCTTGCGCCGTAGATAAGCCCGAAGGTGACATTCTACCGCCAAGCCTGCCAGGTAGTGCGCGAGGAAATAGCCTCCTCCCTCAAAAAGCGCCTGCGCGCGTCCCAAATGTTCTTTGGCCGCATCTCGGTAAGTGTCCGCCGTAGAAGCCATTGAAGTTTATCCCTTGTTTCATCGCTGTTACTTCACGCCCCGGTACTGCTCAAAGGCGACCGCGAGATACTCCAATAAGTCTGCGTAGTTGATGGTCACCACGCCTTCGGGCGGACGGATGCCCAGACGCTCCATCAGCGGCACGGCCAGGCGCATCGCCGCCTGCTGCTGTATCTCCACGGGCATCTGCCACCGACGGTCAATCGCATGGCGCACCGCCCGGTATTCCGGCACGGTCATCTCGTAGACGTGACGCCCAATGTCCGCGAGGGCAAACGCCGCCAGATGCTCCGGCAGAACGCGCGGAGGCGGGGCCAGCGCTTCCAAAGTCGGCACGCGCGGGGCACGCTGTTTGACCACCATTGTTCCCGCCACAAAGTCCCCCAGCCGCTGGTTGCGGGCGGAAAACAGCACAAAGCTCAACGTGAGCACGATCTGCAAGCCGCCGATTGCCCCCGCCGCCGAGGAATGCTGCTGGTCGGCCAGCCCCACAATCACCAGGCCCAGTGTCAGGAGCGGAATGCCGTCCACGACCCGCAGCAGGTTGCGCGTCAGCACGGCATACGCATTGACCGGAGAGCCGCCGTCCCGCACCACGCGCAGGCCCTGCTGACGCTTGCCCGGCGTCTGCCCGTTCCAGCGAAGCTCAAACCAGATAAAGTAGCCCCACAAGACCAGAAAGACCGCAATAGACAGCAGCGCCTGCAAAATGTTGTCCAGAAAATCGGTAACTGCGTGCGCCCAGGCGGCATGGCTCAGGCCGAGCAGGCTAGCAACGCCGCCCCCCACAATCAGCAGCCCCAGGAACAGCAGAAGCTGCATCAGCGCGTCAAACATGTTGGCGACAAACCGCGACCCGGCCCCGGCCAGCTCGTATTCTATTTCAATGTTTTCGGGCGTCGCAACCAGGATTTCGCGCGGCATAGTGTGCGTACTTCCTTCGGAGAGTCGGCGTGTTTCTTTCGTATTCTTACGGCTGAGTATCCGTATTCTTACGGCTGATAAAGCGCGTACCAACGACGGAACGCATTCTTCCGTCGTTGATACGCGGGGGCAGCGGCACGGGAACGCCCAGTACACGCCTCTGTTACGCGCCATCACCCCGGCCCGCCTGAGGTATAATCGCGACATGGCAATTGACGAACGGGCATTCATCAACAGCAAGCGGGCGGGCTGGGAGCGGCTGTCACTGATTGTGGAACGGGTTAAAAGCGGCGGGCTTTCCCGGCTTTCCAAAGACGAAATCCCCGCTCTCGGCTCGCTGTACCGGCGCGCGGCTGCCGACCTGTCTTATGCGCGCGCGCAGGGGGCGAACCCTAGCCTCGTATTATACCTGAACGAACTGGTGGGGAATGCGCACGGGGTCGTGTATGCCGAGGAAGCGGGCGGCTGGGGACGCATCGGCAGTTTCCTGAAGTTCGGCCTGCCCGACGTGCTGCGCCGCCGCGCGCCGTTTGTGCTCGCCGCCGTTGCTTTGGCGGTTCTGGGGGCCTGGCTCGCGTATGCTATCGTCCACCACGACCCGCGCCTGCTGGGCTTGTTTATGCCGGAAGGCCTCAAAGACTCCGTGGAACCCTGGAAACAGGGCTTTGCCGACCACGGCGACATCTCGGCGGGCGAAGGAATCAACTTCTCGTCGCAGCTGATGACCCATAATACCGGAGTGGGCATTGTGTCGTTTGCAACGGGCATCACGCTGATCGGCCCGATCTTCTTTATGTTCTACAACGGGCTGGATATTGGGGCATTAATTGCTGTCGTGCAGCCCACGGGGCATTTGACTTCTATGTGGGCCGGGCTGCTGCCGCACGGGGTGTGCGAACTCAGCGCCATCTTTATCTGCGGGGGAGCGGGGCTGGTTGTTGGAGCCGCGATGATCGCACCCGGCGAGCACTCGCGCAAAGACGCGCTGGTGGTTGCGGGCAAAGACGCCGTCAAGATGATGGTCGGCACCATCCCCCTGTTTGTCATCGCGGGGATTTTGGAGGGCAATGTCTCGCACGCGTCGCTGCCGCACTGGGTCAAGTTCGGCATTGCGGGCCTGCAATTCGCCGCCCTCCTGCTGTATATCTACGCAACGCCTCATGCGCACGGGCAGCAGAGTTCCCTTAAACCCGCAATGCAGTAAGCTGCGTCAGCAGGACTTCGGTGGCGATTTGGGCGTTCGCATTGCGCTCCACGGCCTGACGCACTTCGGTCACCAAAGAGACAGCGGTTTCCAGTTGGAGCGGCGTGTAGCGCGCGGCGGCCCCGGCAATGTCCATCCGGCGGTCGGAGTTGACCAGGCTCGGCGTGCTGTCGCCCAGCAGATTGGCGGAAAGCACGTCTCGGTAGTAGATCGCCAGCAAATCCAAAGCGCGCGTGAGTGTGTCCCGCGCCCCGGCGTCTTTGGCGTCCGGCGCGTCGGCATCGGCCTCGCCGCCTTTGAGCTTCGGGGCCAGCTTGCGCAATTCTTCCCCTAGCTTGAAGCTTTTGACGGGCGGGGCAGCCAGTAAATCCCGCGCCCAATCCAGCAGCTCTTCCCGCCCCGCCAGCACCGAAGGCGCGCGGGACAGACCCACCGCCCGCCCCAAGCGCCCCTCGCTATAGGTGGACAAAAAGCGCGCGAGGTCGGGGGCCACGCCAAACCGCCCGGTCAACGCTTGCTCAATCTCCCGTGCGGGCAGCAGGCCAAACGGCACGACTTGGCAGCGCGACACAATGGTCGGCATGATGCCCGTGAGACTGCGCGCGGTCAAAATAAAGTGCGCATACGCAGGCGGCTCCTCCAAAGTCTTGAGCAGGCTGTTTCCCGAATCCGCCCCGCCCCGCCCCAGCCCCTCCGCCCCCTGAATAATAAAGACGCGCTTCGGCCCGGCCATCGGCTCAAAGTGCAGGTCACGCAGCAGGGCATTCTCCGGCAAATGCTCCTTGTGTCCCGCGCGCGGCCAGATTTGCGCCACGCTGACAATGCCGGACTTTGGCGGCTCTACGATGCGCACATCAGGGAACGTAGTCGCGTCAATCGCGCGCGAAATGGCATCCGTGTCCGACGACGCGCCGCACAACGCTTTGGCAAACTGCCGCGCGACCGTGCCTTTGCCCACGCCCTCCGGCCCAACAAACAGGTACGACCCGGCCAGCCGCCCCTCAGCCAGGGCGTTTTGCAGCACGGTCACCGCATACGGCTGCCCTAATAGAGATTGAAACATGGGGGTTGAAGTCAAGCGACTGAAGGCTGGGAAAGCGCAGGCAAACGGGACGCCACAGCCGCCCACACATCCGCCTGCACGGTATCTATGGGACGAGCAGCATTGATGACGGCAAAGCGTTCCGGCTCGCCCCGCGCCAATGCCAGAAAGCCCGCACGCACGCGCTGATGGAACGGCAGGCGCTCTTCCTCCATGCGCGAGCGTTCATGCTGACGCGCCAGGCCGAGGGCAGGGTCTAAATCCAGCAGAACCGTGAGATGGGGCGCCAGTCCCTGCGTCGCAAATTGGTTGAGGCTCTGGATATGCGCAGCATCTAATTCGCGCCCGTAGCCCTGATACGCCACGCTGGAGTCGCCGTAGCGGTCGCACAGCACAATGCCCCCGGCGGCGAGGTGCGGCCCAATCACCTGCCCGACATGCTGCGCGCGGTCAGCCAGCATCAGGAACAATTCGGCGCGGGCATCCACGGGAATATCCATAGGCGGGTGCAGGGCCAGGCGGCGCAGTTCCTGGCCTAGTGGCCCGTCGCCCGGCTCCCGTGTCAGCAGGACATTGCGCAGGCCGCGCTCAAGGGCCAAACGCTCGGCGAGCAGGCGCATCTGCGTCGTCTTGCCCCCGCCCTCTACTCCCTCAAACGTAATCAGCATGGCGAAGATGAGTGCCCTTGTTCCGCGTGTTTTCAGCACTCAAAGCACGTTTATTATAGCATATCCATACGATGTATCGGCGTGGGCTGACGCAAAACAAAAGGGCTATCCAAAGACAGCCCCTCTGCGATACAAATCAACCTAGACAGTTAAGGCCGGCTGATCTTGACCCGGCGGTTCGGCTCCACGCCGATGCTTTCGCTGATCATGTTGTAGTTCTCGGCGATCTGGTGCTGCAAGCGGCGCAGGAACGAGTTCTGCGGCGCCAATTCTAAAGAGTTGAGGCCGCCTGTTGTGTCGCCCACAATCTCTTCAATGGCTTCTTCTGCCGCCTGCACGGCGATGTCTTCTTCACTCAGCTCAATGGGCATGCGGTAGATTTCGCGCAGCACCGTCTCAATCTGCACATACGTGTTGGATTTAATCACATACGTGGGGATGTTGCGGCTGATGCCCTCCTGCAGCTTCGCAGGCTCTTTGCGGTAGTTGGCCTTCAGCGCGATAATCGCATCGGCGTCCTTCAGGTCTTTGCTGATAATGGCGGCCACGCGCAGGGTGCGAATCGCCCGCTCCAGCCGGCCGCGGCTGACGCCATACGGGAACACGCGCACGACCGCGGGCAGTGGCTTGCCGTTCGCAAGCGTGGGCGGCGCGCTGCCGTTGCTATCCACAGCCGGGGCGGGCGCAACGCGCGATGGCGGGGCGCTTGGCTCAGAATTGCGCTCAAACGAACGCGGGCCAGGCTCAGGCGCACGGTCGTAGCCGCGCGGCGCAGGCTCGTCGCGGAAGTGGCCGCGCCCGCGCGTGCCGTCGTCAAACAGCGATGCCTGACGGTCGCGCTCGTTGGGCCGCCCTGCCTCCATGTCGGACTTCTGGACAATCTCTACCTGCCCCTGCGTGTTGCGGACGCGGATTTCCGGGCGCGGCTGCCCGCCGCGCAGCATCTTGTCCACGGTTCGGGTGACATCGTGGTGGATGGCGAGCTTGTCCACTTCCATGATCTCAATGATGACATCAAAGGTCGGCGGGGCTTTGCGCTCCAAGACAGTCTTTTGCGTGCCGCGCTTTTTGGCCTCTTCATCGGACAGTGTCACGGCTTGAATACCGCCGACAAGGTCTGACAGCGTCGGGTTCATCAGCAGGTTTTCCAGGCTGTTGCCATGCGCCGTCCCGACGAGTTGGACGCCCCGCTCCGCAATGGTGCGGGCGGCGAACGCTTCCTGCTCCACGCCGATCTCGTCAATCACGACCACTTCCGGCATGTGGTTCTCAACGGCCTCAATCATCACGCCGTGCTGGTCGGCGGGCGTGTTCACCTGCATGCGCCGCGCGTGCCCAATCGCCGGGTGCGGAATATCCCCGTCGCCGGCGATTTCGTTGCTCGTGTCCACGATAATCACCCGCTTGTGGAACTCATCCGACAGAACGCGGGCGACTTCGCGCAGCTTGGTCGTTTTGCCCCTGCCGGGGCGTCCCAGCATGAGAATGCTTTTGCCCGACTCGACAATGTCGTGGATAATATCAATGGTGCCGTAGACCGCCCGGCCCACCCGGCAGGTCAGGCCGATGACCCGCCCGCGCCGGTTGCGAATACCCGAAATACGGTGCAGGGTGCGCTCAATCCCCGCGCGGTTGTCTTTGCCGAACTCGCCGACACGCTGGGTGACATAGTCAATGTCTTCACTGGTCACCGCCGTCCCTTCGCGCAGCCAGACCACGCGCCCGTCGCTGAAGCGCGCTTCGGCATCCCGCCCCAGGTCCATGACAATTTCAATCAGTCCTTCCAGGTGTTCGCCCTGGTGCAGAGCCTCGCGGATAGGAACCGGCAGGATTTCTAAAAGCTGGACAAGATTATCGGTCACGCGCAATTGGTTGGCGGACAGGGGCGCTTCCGGCGCTGGGGGGGACAGGGACGGCTCCGAAGCCGCAGCTTCGAGCAAATGGTGGTAGGCATCAATCGGCTGCTGGGTAGCAATGGTTTCTGGATCGGTCATGGAGTGCGTAACGCTTGATCCTTCCTGAGTGGTAAAAGCCCCAGTGGCTTTGGGCGAGCGGGAACCGGAGCGGAGCGGGAAGCGTACCTAAAACATCAGCCAATCCACCCCGCGCTTTCCGTACCTTTATGATACCCAAAAGCACCGTAGTTTTGCCTGCGCGCGCGAGATTTACCCGCAAGGGGCAGGATCGTCTCAGGCTTGGCCAAGGCGCTGCTTCGGCGTATCCACGGCGTTGCAAGCGTGTACCGACGACGGAACAAACTGTTCCGTCGTCGGTACGCCCTCAGTCAGCCCCAGCAATGCCGAAGCAAGCCGTACAGAAGCCCCAAAAACATCCTTGCGCAGCCTTTTGCGTTGACGAGTCGGGGCGCGAGTGGTATAATCAGGCATTCCATTGATGCACACAGGAAGCTTGCATCAGAGCACAAGAAAGAAACATACGTGCAGAATTATTTCAATGCAAAATGGATGGTCAAAGCCGGTGTTGTTTTGGCGGCGGCAGGAGCCTTCGCCGGGGGGCTGCATTTGCGGCCCGGACAGGCCGAAGGGCACGATTTGTACCGCGCTCAGGTCGCCCAAAGCCTGCCCTCGGCGGCAGGAAACGGAACGGGGCTGACCTTGACGCAGTTTGCAGGGCAGAAGCCCCCGGCCGGGGCGCGGCGGCCTTTGATGCTGCCGCAAGCCGCGCGCGCGCAGGATGACACCGATGAAGCCAGCCCGGCATCCACGTTCCAGGACGTTTACACATTGCTGCACCGCAACTTCGTGGACGGCGTTTCCAGCGACACCAAGCTGAGCCACGGCGCGGCCTCGGCCATGCTGTCGTCGCTGCAAGACCCCGCCGCGCGTTTTCTGGAGCCGGATGAGTTCGCCGAGGCGAGGCGCGAGATGCAGGGGCAGTTTGCGGGCATCGGCGTGGTCACGGACATCAGGATCACGCAGACCCCCAAGCCTGCCGATGACATTACCCGCGACAAAGAGCATCCCACGAACTTGGTTTACTCCCTGGTCTTGGTGTCCATCCTGCCGGGCGGCCCTGCCGACAAAGCGGGGCTGAAGAACGGAGATGTTGTCACCGACATCAACGGGCAGTGGGTGGCCTCTTACGACCTGGTGGCATCGCAGGCGAGGCAGCTCAAAGCCGCGCAGGACAAGAACGACCCGGTCGGCCTCAAAAAGATTGTGGACGTTCTGCAAAAGAAACTGGACACTGGCCTGACATTGGCCCAGGCGCAAACCAGATTGCGCGACCCGAAAGCCAAACCCCTCACTCTCAGGGTCACGCGAACAGGCACGCCGCAGCCGCTGTCGGTGGCCGTGACGCCGCAGTCCAATATCGCCGCGCCGCATGTGGCGGGCCGCCTGCTGCCTTCAGGCGATGGCTACATTCAGGTGGGCCTGCTGGATGCCGGCACGGCGAGTGAATTTGGAACCGCGCTTTCGGGGCTGGGCGCAAGCGTCAAAGGCCTGGTCTTGGACTTGCGGGGCACATCGGGCGGCACGGCGGAAGAAGCGGCGGGTATCGCGTCCAAAGTCAGCACAATTACCAGCTTGGGCCTGCGCCTGGGCAAAGGGCTGCAAACCACCCCGATTGCCGTCCGGCCCGCGCGGGCGATCAACGGCCCCTTGGTGGTTTTGGTGGACGGTGGGACGGAAGGCCCCGCCGAGCTGCTGGCATCGGCCCTTAAAGCGGGCGGCGCGAAATTGATCGGGACGACGACGTTTGGGGACGACAAAGACGTGCGCACGGTCGCCCTGCCCGACGGCTCCGGCTTCACCATGACGGTCGGCCAGATGCTGACAACCAGTGGCGGACGCTACGGCGGGGTCGGCATCGTGCCTGATGTGGCTGTTCCGCACGGCGCGACGGGCGACCCCGCTCTAGACAGGGCAGTGTCCGAGCTTTCAGGCCGGGTGGCGCGGGCCTTTTCCGCGCCCGCCTAGCATTCACAAGACCCAACTTCACCAACCACAGCAAGGACCAATAACAGATGCGTGCAGGAAACATTATCAAGCAGACAGCAGTGATGGCTGCCGTTGTCGGCACGGCCTTTGTGGGCGGAGTCGCCTACCCCGGCCTCCATGCCGCCCACGACATGGGCGCGCTGCGCACAGCGATAGGGCTGGTGCCGTCCCAGGTGGGGGCCGCCCTCTTCACGGCAGCACGGGGGCAGGACAATGCGTCCAGTCCGACGGATGTCTACGCCGACGTGCTGACGACGCTGCAAAACAACTACTACGGATTGAAGGACTACGGCGGCCAGTACGGCGGCACGGGCATCACCCTGGGGGCCGCCAAAGGCGACCAGTTGAGCGTCACCAAACTAGACCCCAATTCGCCCGCAAAGCAGGCGGGAGTGCAGGTCGGCGATGTGATTGAAACCGTGGACGGCAAGCCCGCCACGGCCCTTCAGGAGATTGACCTCAACACATTGCTGTGGGGCGCGCCCGGCAGCGCTGTCGCCCTCACCGTGACGCGGGTGGGGGCAGGCCAGCCTGTTCCCATTACCATCAAGCGCGCCCTGCTGCCCAAAGACATTGATGCGACCCAGATGACCTACAACGGTATCCGGGGCATGATGGGGTCACTGAAAGACCGCTACACGCGTTTCATGGACCCTGCCGCCTACAAAGCGATGATGGAGGACAACCAGGGCCAGTTTGTCGGCATTGGGGCTGTGCTGGGCACCAACAAAGCCAACCAGGTGTATGTGGTCAAGGTGCTGCCCAAAGGCCCCGCGATGAAGGCCAAAGTCATGGCGGGCG